>PVBE010055218.1_pt1 | contig 18783 bp, 13 predicted proteins | sample 1631181 | NCBI WGS metagenome assembly PVBE01 (sample SAMN08397723, study PRJNA350692) | Marine metagenome, whole genome shotgun sequencing project. | isolation source: water | place: Pacific Ocean | collected 2012-04
GGGCGCCGGCGCCATGACCTGCCTTTCGTCGTACAAGGTAGAGAACTTCCAGATCGACGGCTATGACGTCGTCGTGAACAAGCCCAAAACCTCCGCCTACCGGGCGCCCGGCGCCCCTGCCGCCGCCTATGCCATCGAGACCGTGATGGACGAGGTGGCTGAGAAGCTGGGGATGGACCCCATCGACTTCCGCCTCAAGAACGCCACCAAGGAGGGCGACCGCACGGTAGCGGGTGTGCCCTTCCCACGGATCGGCTGCATTGAGGTCGAGGAGGCCATCAAGGCCAGTGAGCACTACAACTCGCCTCTTGGGGGGCCAAACCGCGGCCGCGGGGTCGCGATGGGGTGGTGGTTCAACGCCGGGATGCAGTCCTCCGCCACCATCGCCGTCAACGGTGACGGCACCATCAACCTGATCACCGGCTCGGTGGACATAGGCGGCTCTCGCGCCTCGATTGCAATGCAGGCGGCGGAGGTCCTCGGGATCGCCGCGGAGGACGTGAACCCGAGCGTCGGCGATACCGACTCTGTGGGCTGGACCGGCCTGACCGGCGGGAGCCGAACCACGTTCTCCACGGGCATCGCCGCGATCGAGACGGCCCGCTCGGTCATCGACCTGATGAAGGCCCGAGCCGCCATCATCTGGGAGACCCAGGCTGAAGACGTCGACTTCAATGACGGCGTCTTTGTCTCCAGCAAGAACTCAGAAGACAAGATCAGCTTCAAGGATTTGGCAGGCCGGCTGATGACCACCGGCGGTCCCATCAGCGCCTCCGCCGCGTCCAACCCCGCCCAGGTCGGCAGTGCTTTCGCTGGGCACCTTGCTGACGTTGAGGTGGACCCGGAGACGGGCAAGGTGACTGTACTGCGCTTCACCGCCTTCCAGGACGTCGGACAGGCAGCCCACCCAAGCTACGTAGAAGGGCAGATGCAGGGTGGCGCGGTCCAGGGCATCGGCTGGGCGCTGAACGAGGAGTACTACTACACGGACGAGGGCTCGATGGCCAACTCCAGCTTCCTGGACTACAGGATGCCAACGGCCCTGGACCTTCCAATGATCGAGACGGTGATCATTGAGGTGCCCAACCCCGGCCACCCGTTCGGGGTGCGGGGCGTCGGCGAGGTGGCGATCGTGCCGCCCATGGCGGCCGTCGCCAATGCCATCCACAGCGCCATCGGCCAGCGAATGACCGAGCTGCCCATGAACCCGGGCTCGATCCTGACCGCCCTGGGCGCGAAGAAGGCGGCAGGCTAGCCCATCGACCCGCTCACCCAGAGGGGCTCGTGACGGCCCAGGACTGGAACTGAAGAAGGGGGAGTCATCTTGCCGATAGGGTGACTCCCCCTTCGCGCTTCTCAACGTGGCACACCCAGAAACTACACGGACGGCAGGCTGACATGACCGTAACGGCAAGGATCGCCGCGATCCGCCAGGAGACACCGACGGTGCGGTCGTTCACCCTGGAGCTGGAGGCAGAGGGCTTCGCCTTCCTGCCCGGCCAGTGGGTGGACTTCTACGCTGAGATACAGGGCCGCGCCTTGGTGGCGGGGTACTCCCTCATCTCCCTCCCATCCAACACTCGTACCGTGGACGTGGCGGTGAAGAGCGCGGGCGAGAATCCCGTGACCCGCTACCTGCACGAGCGGGCGGCCGTCGGCGACGAAGTCTTCATCGACGGCGGCTACGGGGACTTCTGCTACACCCGCGAGATGGGCGATGCGGTGGTGCTCATCGCCGGCGGCATCGGCGTCACGCCGCTGCTGGGCATCCTGCGCTATATCGACGACGCCGCGCCCGACGTGCGGGTTACGATGATTTGCAGCGCCACGGACCCCGCCGAGTTCCTTCGCCGCGACGAGCTCCAGGAGACGGCACGCCGGAACCCCAACGTGCGGTGCCTGTTCACGGTGACCGGGTCCGGGGAGGGGTGGACCGGGCGCACGGGACGGATCGACGCGGCGCTGTTGCGCGAGGCCCAGGTGGACACGGACGCCCTCTTCTACGTCTGCGGCCCGCCGGACATGACCCAGGGCATGCTTGGCCTGCTGGCCGCGGAGGGCGTGGCGTCCACCCGAATCCGGTTCGAGTCGTGGTGACCGGGAGCGGCGCCATGATCCGCTTCCATACCGGCGCCCGTCGGCCCTAGCCATTCGACCGCTCTGGGCCGTCGATGTCGAACTCCCTCCGGGGCGGTCGAAGAAAGACCATGATGGATGCCGCAAGGGTCGCGGAGACGGCGAAGGTCAGGAAGGCCGGGCGGTAGCTGCCGACCATGTCGAAGACCAGTCCCGCAACCAGCGGTCCGAGCACCAGTCCGAACATCTGCACGAAGTCCATCATCCCGGAGATGGTGCCAAAGGCGCGCCGCCCAAAGTAGTCGGCACGAACGGCGAACATCAGCGTGGCTCCACCGCCCCACCCGACGGCGTAGATCAGCACGAACGCCGCCAGGTGCCACCACTCCGTCACGCTTGGCAGGATGAAGGCTCCCAGCGCCACCAGCGCCATGCTGGACCCCATGACGAACCGCTTCTCCAGCCGGTCCGCGAGCCAGCCGAACCCCGACCGCCCCACGACGCTGGTCACTGCGGTGACGCCCAGGACTGTGGCTGCCAGCTCCGGCCGGATCCCCGTGTCCTCCAAGTACGGCACCAGGTGCAGTCCGATCGCCCCCACCACCAGCTGGCGGAGCCCGAACGCAAGTGACAGGAGCCAGAAGACCGGGGTCCTCAGGGCGTCCATCAGGCTGTACTGGGCCTCCGAGACCGCCGCCACCGCCTGCGTCCCAGGTTGCGAGGCGTCTCCTTGGGCTCCGGCCGCCGGTCGCGCGCTCGGCGAATCGCCGTCCGGCAGCAGCCCGTAGTGCTCCGGCGGACGCCGCATGACCATCGCCAGCGGCAGGCACACAAGCCACACCAGGCCCCCAGCCAGGGCGGACGTGCGCCGCCACCCCACGTTGGCGATGAGCCACCCCAGCGCCGGCACGAACACGCCGCCCAGCCCCGCGCCGGACGTGGCCAGCCCCACCGCGATGCCTCGTCTGCGCACGAACCAGTTGGAGGGCGCGACCAGCGCGGGCACCCGGATACCGACGGACATGCCTACAGAGATCACCAGGACGAAGACGGCGTAGAACGCCGCGAGCGACCGGACCTGGCTCATCGCCAGGAATCCCAGGCCCATGATCGCGGCGCCGGCCAGCATCATGCTCCGCGGTCCGTACCTGTCCGTCAGGTAGCCGCCGATGGGACCCAGCAGCCCGCCCTCGAGCTGGGATATCGACACGGCGCCAGAAAGGGCCGCGCGTGTGGTCGAGAACTCTCGGGCCAGCGGCAGGAAGAAGACCCCGAACCCCTGCCAGTAGACGCCCCCGCCCACCGAAAGCGCGAGCATGGAGGCAAGGACTATCCACCAGCCGTGGAAGACGCGGGACATGGCTCGGGGCACAGGCCCTCCATCAGGGTTCAAGAATGGGATACACCCGGCGGGACCGCGGTCTTCGTCGGTACCGCCTACTAAATGGGACCATGCAAGGCTATCACACCTGCCGCCGCATGGCGAAACGGGTTCCCCGACCCAAGCGCCCGGCCTAGGGCGCTTGGGTTTGGCGCGATGGCGCTCCAGTCCGTTGGTCCTTCGACAAGCTCACCATGAGCGGAAAGAGGCGCTGTGTTGACAGCCACCTGCCCCAATCCTGGCCCCGGAGCGGTGCAGCCGTGCCCTCTCAAGGGTTACAATAGTCAAGCCCGACGCGGCGCAAGGAGGTCCCCGTGAGAGTCGTAGATGCCATCGTTCAGGTCCTCAAGAGCGAGGGCGTGGAGTTCCTGAGCTGCTACCCCACCATCCCGATCATCGATGCCGCGGCCTCCGCGGGCCTCCGGCCCATCGTGTGCCGCCAGGAACGGGTGGGCGTGGGCATCGCGGACGGGTTCGCCCGCGTCACCAACGGCCGCCGCCCGGCCGTGTTCGCAATGCAGTACGGCCCAGGTGCCGAGAACGCCTATTCGGGCGTCGCCACCGCCTTCTCCGATTCGACCCCCATGCTGCTCCTGCCCCAGGGACACCGGCGCCCCAACGCGGGATTGCCGCCCATGTTCAGCTCCGCGGAGAGCTATCGCTCGGTCACCAAGTGGGTCGAGACCCTCTCGGACCCGGACCTGCTGCTGGAGAGCCTGCGACGAGGTTTCAGTCGAATGCGCCTCGGCCGCTCTGGCCCGGCGATGCTGGAGGTCCCAGCGGACGTTGAGACCGCCGACATTGACGTTGATCCATCGGCCTACGTGCCCGTCCAACCGGCGCGTAGCGCCGCCGCCGAGGACGACGTGGAGCGGGCAGCTCGAGCCCTCGTCGAGGCCCGCGCCCCGGTCATCTTCGCCGGCCAGGGGGTCCTGTACGCCGAGGCCACGTCGGAGCTCGTCGCGCTGGCCGAGCTCCTCCAGGCGCCCGTGATGACGACGATGCTCGGCAAGAGCGCTTTCCCGGAGGACCACCCGCTGGCGCTGGGAGTCGGCGCGACTACGATGACCCAGCACGGGTACGACGCCCTGGTTGGGGCGGACACGGTGCTGGCCGTCGGCGCCAGCCTGACGCGCCACCCCATGTCGCTCACGATGCCGCCGGGGAAGACGCTCGTCCACGCCACAAACGACGAACGCGACGTCAACAAGGGGTACCCCGCGACGCACGCCCTCCTCGGCGACGCGGCGCTCGTGCTGGGCCAGCTCATCGAGGCCGTGCGGGGGCTCGCGGGAGCTGGGGGACGGCAGGGCGACGACGTGGCGGCTAGGCTGCGCTCGACGCGTGAGGCGTGGATGGCGGAGTGGATGCCCCTGCTAACGTCCGATGAGCGACCCATCAGCCCGTACCGGGTGATCTGGGAGCTCATGCACGCCTTCCCTCGCTCCGAGTCCATCGTCACGCACGACTCGGGCAGCCCGCGCGACCAGATGCTCCCGTTCTTCCAGGCGGGGGGTCCACGGAGTTACCTTAGCTGGGGCAAGTCCCACGGCCTGGGCACGGGCCTGGGCCTCATCATGGGAGCCAAGCTCGCCGAGCCGGACAAGGTCTGCGTCAACGTCATGGGGGACGCTGCGTTCGGCATGGTAGGCCTGGACTTCGAGACCGCGGCGCGCAACCGAATCCCCATCATCACCATCGTGCTCAACAACTCGACGATGGCCATCGAAACCCGCGCGATGGTGGTGTCGCAAGAGCTCTACAGGGCCCGGGACATCGGGGGCAACTACGCCGACATGGGGAGGGCCATGGGTGGCTACGCCGAGCGTGTCGAGGACCCGGCGGACGTCGGACCCGCGATCCTGCGCGCTCGCCGGGTGACGGAGGAGCAAGGGACCCCCGTGCTGCTGGAGTTCATCACGTCGGCGGAAACCCGGTTCTCGCTCCGACGGGCCCTGTGATGTCCCGACGGTTGGACGGCGGTGCTGCCCGCCGGTCGCCCCCAGAGACGTCGGACAGCGGGCGCGCGACCGCCGGGCCGTTCACAGACGGTCGCCTTCCCAGGGGAAACGAGTGACGAAGTATCTCCGGGTCACCGCCATCGTGGCCCTGTTCTTCATCCTGGTTGTGGCCACGCGGCTGAGAGGCACCCAGCCGTTGGCGCAGACGCAAGGCCTTGACCCGTTCCCAGGCGCCCTGGCCTCAACCGCCACTCCCCAGGCCCCCGCGCCAACAGCCACCGCTCTGCCCTCCTCGGCTTCGGCCTCCGCCGTCCCGACCCCCACGCCGCGCCCGGCTCGTGCCACTCCAACTCCTACGCCCAGTCCAACGCCCGCGTCCCCCTACGGCTATGTTGACGGCGCATACACACACAAGGCCATTGAGCTCCACGGCGGTTTTCTCCAGATGGAGGTAACCTTCGCAGAAGGGAGAATGGAAGACATCACCTTCCTTCAGTGGCCCCACGCGTCAAACACATCGCAGGTGATAAACGAGAAGGTCTTGCCAAGACTGCGAGCCAAGGCCCTGGAAAACCAGAGAGCAAGGATAGATTTCATCTCAGGCGCGTCCACCACGTGCAACGCATTCGATTGGGGTCTCAGCGTCGCTGTCAGAAGGGCAACGCCTGATGCGTAGCCTCGCGCGGATCATGGGAATGCCGGTCACCGCCGATATAGCCGATCCCGACGCCACCTAGGGCGACTTGGGGGCCGTAATGGGATGCCTTGCTCACTTCGACGAGGTCTTCAGTACCTACAAGCATGACAGCGAAATATCGAGAATCAACCGCTGCGTCATTGCAGAGTCCGCGTACAGCGATGAAATGCGTGTGGTGCTCGCGCTGTGCGAGGCGACGAAGCGCGCGACCCGTGGCTACTTTGACATACGCCTTGCCGGACGGATGGACCCCTCTGGGCTGGTCAAGGGCTTTGCCATCTCCTCCGCGGCCCGCCTACTCCTGGCGAGGGGGTTCGCCAACTTCTTTATAGAGATAGCCGGCGACGCCCAGGTCCACGGGCGAAACCCGGAGGGCGAACGATGGAGGGTGGGCATCCAGAATCCCTTCGACCTCCAGGAGTTCGTCGAGGTTGTCCACCTCTCCAACCGGGGCATCGCCACCTCGGGAAACTACGTCCAGGGCGAGCACATCCACGACCCCATCCGAGGCGTTCGCGCGACCGACATCGCCAGCATGACGGTGGTCGGTCCCACGGCATGCGACGCCGACCGCTTCGCCACCGCCGCTTTCGCCATGGGAGAGGAGGGCATCCACTTCATCGAGGCGCTGGAGGGGTTTGAGGGTTACGTGATAACCAGGGACAGGATGAGCTGCGCCACCAGCGGCTTCGACCAGTACACGTGCGAGTAGCCATGTCCGCCATCGACAACCTGCTGGACCGCATCACCCTCTACCGGCTGACGCTCTACTACCTCATCGCCATCGTCACCTGGGCCGTCCTGCTCAGCGCTCTGGGCGTCTACACGTACAACCCTCTCCACATCGCGGCCAACACGCTGCTGGCCGTCGTCGTCGGCCACGCCGCCAAAGCACTCTTCTCCAGGGCGCTTCGCGCCCAGACCGGCGGCGACTCCAATCTCATCACCGCCCTCATCCTGGTTCTCATCATACCCGTGGGGTTCCCGGAAAGCTCACTGTTTCTCGCTGCGGCCTGCGTGGTGGCCGTCGCCTCCAAGTACGCGCTTACGGTCGATAAGCAGCACGTGTGCAATCCGGCCGCGGTGGCCGTGGTGGCCATCACCCTGCTGGTCCCGTCCCACGCCGCCACGTGGTGGGTTGGCTCCCCATACATGCTTGGCGTCGTGGCGCCCGGGGGCCTCCTGGTGGTGAGGAAGCTCGGCCGAGGCAACATCGTCCTCGGCTTCGTCACGATCTTCCTGGTCCTCAATGCCCTCTCCGCCCTGATCCATCACGGCGGCTCCCTGCTCTCAGTGGAACCGGCCCTGCGGTTCAACATCATGAACACGGCATTCCTCTTCTTCGCCTTCGTCATGATCACCGAGCCGTCCACTCTGCCACCGTCAAAGCTCCGCCGGCTTGGCTACGCGGCCTTCGTGGCCACCCTCTACAGCCTGCCCCTATTCCGAATCGGGATCGACCTGACGCCGGAGATAGCCCTTTGCATATCCAACGTCCTGTCCTTCGTCCTCGGGCCCAAGCATCGGTTTGACCTGGCCTTGAGGGAGAGGGTACAGTTGACCCCCGACATCAGCGCGTTCCGCTTCGACCGCCCGCCCGGCTTCACGTTCACGCCGGGCCAGTTCATGGAGTGGATCGTGCCTCACAAGAAGGTCGATTCCCGCGGCGCCCGGAGGTACTTCACCATCGCCTCCTCTCCCACCGAAGAGGACCTGATGCTCCTTGTCAGGTTCTCCAACCCGGGCAGCACCTACAAGCGGGCGCTGCTGGACGCCGCCCCCGGCGCCCGCGTGACCGCCTTTCGTCTTGCCGGCGACTTTGTCCTCCCCAGGGACCTCAGCGAGCCCGTGGCCTGCATCGCCGGAGGCGTTGGAGTGGCTCCCTTCCGCAGCATGGTCCGGTACATCGTGGACAGGCAGCTGCGCTGTGATATGGTCCTCTTCTTCATCAATCGCGGCCCGGAGGACGTCACGTTCATGGAGCTCTTTGAGCAGGCCCGACCCCTGGGGGTGAAGACCACCTACGTAATGACCAGGGACGCCAACGGCATGCCCGCCGAGACCTCGCGATTGGGCGGACTGACCGACCAGACGCTCAGAGCGGTGGTGCCGGACTACTCCCAGCGTCGGTTCTACATCGCGGGTCCCCAGGCGATGGTCGACTCCTGCAGAGCCATCGTCCGCGGCATGGGAGTGAGCCCCCGCAGGATACTGACCGACTACTTCCAGGGGTTTGCCGACAGGGAGCGATACGCCGCCGAGCCCCAAGCGCCGCCCGACCGCCCTCTCCCGCTCCCAGGCTCAGCCGGCGCCAAACAGGAACGGGTGTAGGATACGCGGGAAGCGCGAATCTCACTCAGGTCGCGCTCCACCCAAAGAGTCACTAGACGATGGTGGGCCACCCACGTGCCAAGGAGCCCGCATGCTGCTGCTGAGGAAGATGCTGAGGGCCGCTCGCTTGGATTCGGCCCTCTACCGAGAGGTCAGGGACGACACCAACGCCACCACCGAGGCGCTTCTGGTGGTCATCCTCATGGTCCTGGGGACGGTGCTCGGCTTCGTGAGGCCCAGCATCGTGCTGGACCTGTTGGCGTTCGTGGTGATCATGGTGGGGCTCTGGATGCTCTGGGCCTGGCTGGCGTACCTGCTGGCCACCACGATATTCCGGACTCCAGACACCACCGCCACCTGGGGCCAGATGTTCCGGACCGCCGGCTACGCTCAGGCCCCCGGGGCGTTGCGGATCGTCCTCATCGTGCCCCTGACCTTTCTGCCGATCGTGGGCCAGATCATGTTCCTGGCGATAGCCGTGTGGCAGGTGACCGCCATGGTGGTGGCGGTCCGTCAGGCGATGGGGTACGCATCAATCGGGCGGGCCGTGGGGGTCGTTCTGGGCGGGATGACGCCGTTCGTCTTCGCCATCCTGGTTCTCGTGGGGTGACGCGAGATCAGGTCAAGGCGGCGCGCCGCGCTGGCCGCGGACGCGCCATGTGGACCCTTGGCCTGCCGAGTGCCAGGGCAGGACCCTAGCTGGAAGCGGAGGTAGTCTCTTGGGTGCGACGCGGAGTCCTGGTCCGTCGCTCACGCGGAGGGCGCGCGGCGCCACTGCCACCGCCATTGCCGCCACGGCGGCTCGGACCGGCACCCCCGGCGGCGCACTGAGTGCAAAGCCGGTGGGACTGGCTGCGGATGAGGCCGGGCAGCTTCACTCGATTGATTATGCGGCTGCACCGGGAGCAGATCACTTCGTGCCACACTAGTCTGACAGGGTTCTTCCAGGTTCCCATGCTCGGGGACTCCTCCAACCAAAGCGACGATTTCGTTGACGCGTCTGCGTAGTTTATCAGAAAAGCAGCCTCGATGCGCGGCCCAGGGGCCGGGCGCACGGGCCGAAGGCACGTTTCCCTAGGGGGACCACATGGCGGGGCCGCTAGAGGACATCCGCGTTCTGGACTTCACCCACGCGCTCGCCGGACCTTTCGGGACCATGGTGCTGGCCGACCTGGGCGCGGAGGTCATCTCCGTAGAGCGCGTGGACGTCACGGAAGTGGAGCGCGGCCCCGGCCCGTACGTGAACGGCCGCGGCGTCTTCCGCCTCTCCCTGGACCGAGGGAAGCGCAGCGTCCAGATCGACCTCCACCACCCGGAGGGAGTGGACCTAGCACTGCGGCTGGCCGCCCGCTCGGATGTCCTCGCCGAGAACTTCACGCCAGGCGTCATGGACCGCCTGGGGCTGGGGTACGATGCGGTGCGCGCGGGAAGCCCCCACATTATCTACGCCTCTCTGTCCGGGTTCGGGGCCACCGGCCCCGATGCCGGGCGCGGCGCCTTGGACATCATCGCTCAGGCCACCAGCGGCCTGATGAGCCTTACCGGCGAGCCGGGCGGCCCACCCCTGCGCGCGGGAGCCTCGCTGGGCGATAGCCTCGGCGGCGTGTACCTAGCCCTGGGCGTGCTGGCCGCCCTCCACGAACGTGAGCGGACCGGCCTCGGTCGTCGCCTGGACGTCAGCATGCAAGAGAGCGTCTTGTACCACCTGGAGAACGCGGTCGTGCGCCACTCGGTCACGGGGGAGACGCCGGGGCGCACGGGGTCTCGACACCCGTTCATGACACCGTTCCAGGCCTTCGAGACAACGGACGGCTGGATCGCCGTCGCGGGGGTCCGGGATTGGGAGGGGTTCTGCACGGCGCTGGATGTCTGGGACATGGCTCGGGACCCACGTTTCGCGGACAACGACTCACGCACGGAGCACCACGCCGCCCTTGAGCCTCGCCTCCGCGCGGCGTTCGCCGCGCGGAGCACGGAAGAGTGGCTCGGTCTGCTGGAGGGCATCTGCCTGGCTGCGCGGGTGATGGACATCGGCCAGGTGGTGGACGACCCCCACCTGCAAGAGCGCGGCGCCTTTCTGTCGCTTCCCGTTCCCGGACCGGAGCCGCGCACCGTGGCCGTGCCGCGCACGCCCGTCCGCATGGGCGACGATGCCTCCCCGGACCCCGCTCCGGCCCTCGGCGAGCACACTAACGATGTGCTGCAACGGGTCCTGGGTCTGAGCTGGGCCGAGGTGGTGTCGCTACGCCAGGCGGGAGTCATCGGCCCGCAGGTCTGACCCCGCGCTCTCCACGACCCCCGCCGCACACACGAAGGCCCCCGCGATAATCGCGGGGGCCTTCGTTGACGCTCGTCTTCTGGAATCGGTGCGCGTCGGGTCTCTTCGATGATGCCTCGGGCTAGGCCACAGCTCCCTGCTGCCGAAGGCTCAGGGTCTGAGCGCCGGAGTACCCCAGGCCGCTGAGCACCTCGTCGGTGTTCTGACCCGTGACTACGCCCAGGCTCCGCACGCTGGCCGGAGTGTCGGAGAGCTTGGGGCCGAAGCCCACCTGCCGAACGGTCTCACCGTTCACTGTGCCGGCGTCTATGAAGAGGTTCCGCGCCTGCACCTGGGGGTCGTCTGGCATGTCGTCGATCTCAAGTATCTTGGCCACGGCAATGTCCCCGGCGTTCACCAGGTAGTCGAACCACTCGTCCCGAGGCTTCGTCAGGAAGGCCTCCCGGAATACCCGGAAGTGCTCGGGGTGCTTGGACACATCGTGCTGCTGGGGGATGAAGTCATCCCTGCCCATCGCCTTGCAGAGGGGCTCCCAGAAGTGGGCTTCCATGCAGCCCAGACTGATGTACTTGCCGTCTCCGCACTCGTAAGCGCCGTAGAACGGCACTGCGCCGCTGGTCGCCGTGGTCCCCCGACGCGCCACGTTTCCGCTCTGGAGGTAGCCGCTGATCATGGATGCGATCAGGTAGGTCGAGCCGTCGGACATGGCGATGTCCACATATTGGCCCTTGCCGGTGCGCTCCCGCGCCAGCAGGGCCGCCATGATGGCCATGGCGGCGTGCAGGCCACCACCCGCGAAGTCGGCCACGATGTTCATTGGGGGCACGGGCGGGCCGCCCGCCTCGCCAATGAGGCCCAGGGCGCCGCCCACGGAGATGTAGTTGATGTCATGGCCGGGCACCAGCCGCATCGGACCTGTCTGGCCGAAGCCAGAGATGGAGCAGCAGATGATCCGCGGATTGATGGCGCTCAGGGTCGCGTAGTCGGCCCGCAGCCGCTCCACCACCCCAGGCCGGTACCCCTCGAGCACGATGTCCGCATCGCGGCAGAGTCGATGCAGGACTTCCTGCCCGTCCGGGTTGCGCAGATTGATGGCGATGCTGCGCTTGTTCCGGTTCAGGGCATTGAACGCGGCAGCCCGCTGGGCCGCCTTCTCATCCGTGGCAGCTCCTGCTTGCGGCGGCTGTTCCACCCGCAGCACATCGGCCCCGAGGTCGCCCAAAACCATGGTGCAGAACGGACCCGGCGCCATTCGCGTCAGGTCGATAACCTTGATTCCCTCCAACGCTGAAGTCAACTCATCACCTCCTGAACTGTGCCCTCCCGTACCTTGCCCCTCGTCCGCGGGGGGTAGACAGCTACCCCCCGTTCCGCGCGTGGCCCCCATTCTAGCGACGATGCGCCCAAAGGGGAAGTGGCCTATTGCCCGTCGTCGGGGGCCTCGTTCGACGACTCGTCGCCGCCCTGCTCCGGCGCTGCCGGGCCGGTCCCACGCTGGCCCGCGCGCTCGACCGCCTGCTCCACGCTCGCCACTTCCTCGGCGGACGGCGACATGAGACCGAAGCGGACGCGCAGGAACGCCTGGGTCACCTCCGGCACCGGCGTGCCGGGGAACTCGTCGGAGAGCCGCGGATCGTACTCCAGGGGGGTCTCCCACGGCGCTCGGGGCTTCCCACGCTCCATGGCCAGGTTGAGGAGTCGCACGTACGCCCTGCGCACACGTGTCGCGGGCTCATCGCCAACGGGCAGCGGGTACGGCTCCAGCCTGGCACGCTGGCGCTCGTTCCCTAGCAGCAGCCCCATGAGCGACCAATCGTCCCGCTCCGCCTCCTCGCGGACCGACTCGCGAACCCCCTCCTCCACAACTGCCTCCCGCGCCCGCCCGAACCAGAGCACCCGGTACAGGAGCACCACGGCCCCCCCCGAGAACAGGGCCACCAGTCCCCACTTCACCAGTCCCACGAGCCATCCTGGGAGGCCTTCCCCACGCTCACCGGCCTCAATGTCCCCGGGCGGCCCAAAATCGTTGAACTCCGGCCACTGCGGCCCCTCTCCGCCTGTGATGAACCCGATGATGGAGTTGAGGATCGCGAACAGGAGCTGCAACAACCACTCCAAGGGAATGAAGACCACCCTCAGAATCGCCTCCGCCGCGACCCCGGACAATCGGAGCAGCCCTCCGACGGCGCCGCCCAAGGCGGTCTCCGCCATGAGCCCCACCACGAGCCCAGCCAGCAGAACCCCGCCACCGCCGATCAGCAGCAGCCGAGCCCACGCGGCCCCGTGGACCTCGGGTCGCTGGACGTTGGCAACGGCGAAGCCCGCCAGCGCCGCGCAGAAGACGACCGCGGCCACGGGGACCACGGCGAAGGAGGCGGTGGTCGCCGCGTTCGCCACCGCCGCGACGATGAGCGCCACGAGGGCCACCCGAAACGCCCGTCCCAGCCGCGTCTCGTAGTCGCCAGAGGCCGCCGTGTGGAGCCCCCACCACCAGATGGCCAGGGCCGCCAGGAGCGTGAGAAACACTCGCAGCCCAGCAACCTCCCCGGAGAAGGCCCGCCCCAACGTGGCAGGCCACCCCAGATCGCCGTTCTGGAGGCCCACGACGGCGTAGATAGCGGCGAGCCCGGCAGCCACCCCCACGATCCGGGCCGACACCTCCTGGAAGCGCTGGTAGGTCACCCACCGCTGAAACACCACCCCCATCGTCAACAGGACCAGCACTCCAAGCCACGACAGGACCGCTCCGCTCTCGCCGACTCCCAGGCCCAATGCAGAGAACACCAGAAACACCCACGAGCTCTCCACGAGCAGCAGGGCCACCAGCACGAGCAACTGCCGGTCGCGGGTCACGGCGTGGCCTCCAACGACGCCAGATATGGCGCCAGGTTTCGCCACTCGATGCCGACGGGCATCCCCTCCGGCTCCCAGTCCGCGACCCACAGAAGCACCGGGTCCCTACCCTCCCGCTGAAGCAGCTCCAGGGCATGGGTCAAGCCCGGTGTAAGCATCGCCGTCACCAGCACCGTCGTCACGCCCGTTGGAAGGCGGCGACGAGTCGAAAGCAGTGTCTCCTCTATGGGGGCGGCGGCGAACGGCCCCAGCATCGCCAGGGCCTCCAGGATCAGGACCAGGTGCTGGTGGCTGCGGCCCAGCCCCACGCTCATCGGCCGCTCGTACAGAAGCGACTTGCCGTTGGTCATCAGTCCCACGCTCTGACCGTCAGCCAGGGCCACTTGCGCCAGGGAGGCCGAGACGGAGGCCAGTCGCTCCAAGTGGCGAGGGATGAAGCCGCCGGACGGGAGTCCGATCGTGTCGATGTTGGTGACGACCACCGTCAGAACGGACGCCCCCGGCTCCAGGACCTTGACCTGTAGCGCACCTCGGAGCGCCGTGGCTTTCCAGTCCACCTGCCTCCACGGGTCCCCCGGCTCGTACTCCCGCGTCCCGGCGGGACGGGACGGGTCCCCGTGGATCTGCTGGACGCCGCGCCGGTCGCCCACGGGCCACTTGGCGGGCAGCCGGAGGTCTGGCAGGGGAACCGGCTGCGGATAGACCAGGAGCGCCTCGCGCGTTTCATCCTTCAGGTCCCTGGGAAAGAAGCCGAACGGGTCGCCCGTGCGCATGGCTGCGGGGCCCAATCGGTAGAGCCCGCGCGGACCGACCCGCACCTGGTAGTTCCATCGGACCCGCTCGAACGCCGCCAGGGAGGTGATGTGGACCAGGGTGGAAATCCGGGGGCCGGCGGTGACCCGGCGGGTGTCGCCCACCAGCTCCAGGCCCTCGGGGAGGTCGTCCTGGACGCGGACCCACGTCAGGGGCAGCCCCTTGCGGTTCGTGAGGGAGATATCCAGGTCCAGGACCTCACCGGGGAAGGCCCGGCTTCGGGACAGGCCACGGTGGTAGATGAGCCGCTGGGTGGACACGCGACTCCAGAGCCAGGTGCCGCCGGCGACCATGACGCCGACCGCGCCGATGCCCGCCAGCAGCGAGGACCCGGAAGCCAGGCCGACCACCACCAGCGCCAGGAACGTGAATCCCCAGAGCTGCCCGAACATACGTCAGGCCACCACCGGCACCGGCACCGACTCCAACACGTCCCGAACGGCATCCTCCGAGCTGTGGCCCCGCAGCCGGGCCTGCGGCGTCGGCACAAGCCGATGCGCCAGGACGGGTTCCGCCAGCGCCTTCACGTCGTCCGGCAGAGCGTAGGGCCGCCCTCGAACGGCAGCCAGGCTCTGGACCGCTTTGTATAGGAACAGGGCCGCCCGGGGGCTCGCGCCAACCTCCAGACTGGGATGGGACCTCGTCGCGCGCACTACTTCCACCACATACCGCCGCACCGAATCCTCCACCCGCACCTGCGGCACCAGCTCCTGGACCTCCAAGAGCTCCTCCACCGAGATGACCGGCTCCACCACGGGCACGACGGATTCCCGGCTGAAGCGCAGCAGGATCTGCTCTTCCTCCTCGATGTCCGGGTATCCCAGGGAGATCCGGAGCATGAACCGGTCCAGCTGAGCCTCCGGCAGAGGAAAGGTCCCCTCCATCTCGATCGGGTTCTGCGTCGCCATGACGAGGAAGGGCAGAGGCGTCGGCCGGCTCATCCCGTCCACGGTCACCTGCCGCTCCTGCATGGCCTCCAGCAGCGACGATTGGGTTCGGGGCGTGGCGCGGTTGATCTCGTCGGCCAGGAGCACCTGAGTGAAGACGGGACCGGTGCGAAACTCGAAATTCCCGGTCTGCTGGTTGAAGATGTTCACCCCCAGGACATCGGCTGGCGTCAGGTCGGGCGTGAACTGAATTCGCTTGAACGTGCAGCCAAGGGACGCCGCGATTGTCTTGGCAAGGGTGGTCTTGCCGATGCCCGGCACGTCCTGCACCAGGATGTGCCCCGCCGAGAGCAGCGCGACCATCGCCAGATCCAGCGGCTCGTCCTTGCCAACGACGACCTGCCGGACCGCCGCTCGCAGCCGCACCGCCAGGTGCCGGACCGGCGACAGGTCCAGCTCCTCCATCGTGCCATCCTGGGTTTGCTCTTGCATCGACCGCACTCTCCGCGTCTCTTCTCTTGGCCTCAGTCTTCCGCGCCATCTTCGACGACGGCTTCCGCGCTTTCGGCTCCATCCTCGAAGACGACAGCCTCTTCGCTCCAGGACGCCTCCGGGGACTCGCCGTCCGCCAGCCTCCAGGAGACCGCCCCGGGGGGCGGCTCACTGTCCTCTGTTTCCGCTTCCACGTCCGCGTCCAGCGCATCAAGCGCTTCCGGGGCCTCCTCGGGTGGGGGCGCCGGATCGAATTCCGCGTTGCACGCCAGGACCCCGTCCGCGCTCGACGTCAGCGCCCCGCTAAACCCAGCCGACCACGCCGCTCGGACCGCCGCGTCCATCCCAGCCCGGGAAGCCGGGGCGCCACGGGCATCGTCGGCGGCGTTCAGCCGCAGACGGCCCAGGAGGGGCACACCAGCCGAAGTCGCGCCCAGGATCGCCCGCCCCCAGAGGTGCTCGCGGGCCGAGACCGGGCGGAGCCCCATGTTGGGACTTGGCTCACCCTGCGGAGCCGGATCCTCGTCCGTCAAGTCCCCGAGGCCCAGGGCCACGGCGCGTATTCGCGCACTCGCCCCCGCCATTTCCCGAAGCGACCAGAGGGCGTCCCCGCTCTCGATCACGCCCACGATCCCGACCGGCCCGGGAATCCCGCGCCCCGCTTCCAACGCGGCGAGCACGGTCTCCACCCGCCGGACGACACCGGCCGATTCCACTCTGACGACGACGGCGGCGACGCCCGGCCAGACGCAGGCCGAAAGGCCGCTCTCCAGGTCGTCCGCATCCACCCAGACCCACAACTGGCGCCCCGCGGCCGAGACCGCGGCCACCTCCGCCCACGCCACCTGGTAGGCCAGGTCGCGGCGCTCGGGCTCGCGCAGAACCGAGTCCAGACAGAGAACATCGGCGCCCCATGCCATCGCATCGCGCACCCACAGAGGCCGGTCGGCCGGCACGACCGCGACCGATCTCGTCGCCGCACCCGATGGACTGTCTTCGGCAACGCTCGGCACTTCCGCGACCGGCGCATCGTCGGAAACCAGCGCCGCGGGGTGCGCGACCCCCGTTCTGACCGTCCTCAAGAGCGCCCCGGCGGCGTCCGCGGAGGCCTCCCCCAGGTCCCATCGGTGCACCACTGGGTCGGCTCGGTGCGGCGGAGAACCCCCCTCAGACCTGCTCCGCACTTCCAGCGCACGGCTCCTGGACAGAAACCCGGTTACGATCCCGATAGCGCCTAGGGCGAAGGCGATCGCCTGCAGCGGCGCCATCGGGTCTGCGACGATCGCGAGGAACGCCACCAGGGACCCCAGCGCCACCGTGGTCATCCGAAAACGGGTGACCAGACGGGCGGACTCGATCCAGGAGTATGGCAGCGCGGGGAATGTCACAACCGAGGGGTCGCCCGCTGCCAAGCGCGCGGCCGTGTCCTGAAATATGACGCGACGGTCCGTGGCGTGGACACGCCCGCACGAGGCCAGCACCATCTCTCCGCGCTGCAGATGTTCATCCATGATAGAAAGGAAGGAGGCCAGGGCAACTCTCGAATCGGGCGTGGAGACGGTCCAACGGCCCAGCTTAGCACCGCCCAAGCCGAGTGTAAATGCAGGGCGGGACCGCCGCTCCACGCGGCGATCCAGGCCACCACGTTCCCACGATGCCTTTACAAGCGTCGCCGCCAACCGTACGATTGGGCAACGAGCGTGGGGGAGCGCGAGAGGAGTGGGGTGCGCATGATTTCCTTCATCGGAGGCACTGGGCCGGAGGGCAAGGGACTAGCCCTGCGATTCGCCCTGGCGGGCGAGGCGGTCGTCATCGGTTCACGTGACCTCGGGCGGGCCACTGACGCCGCCCTGGAGGTCCAGCGGATGGCCCCCAAGGCCAGCGTTGAGGGAACGCTCAACCCGGAGGCGGCCGAGCGCGGCGACCTGGTGTTCATCACGGTCCCGTTCAGCGGCCACCGGGACACCCTGGAGGGCCTGCGTGACCAGCTCCGCGGCAAGATCGTGGTGGATACCGTGGTGCCCATCACCTTTGAGGAGCGTCGGTTTCGCGCCCTGGTGGTGGACGAGGGCTCCGTGGCGGAGCAGGCCCAGGCCATCCTGCCCGAATCCCGCGTCGTGGGAGCTTTCCACAACGTCAGCGCCGCCGAGCTGCTCCACCCTGAGCGGCGGATCGAAAGCGACGTGGTGGTTTGCGGGGACGACCGAGATGCAAAAGCCAGCATAATGGCCCTGGCGGAACGCATCCACGGGGTTCGCGCCATCGACGGCACCGGCCTGGATTGCTCACGCTACGTGGAGAACGTGACCGCCCTGCTCCTCAACCTCAACCGGGTATACAAGGGGCGCTCGACGATCAAGTTCCTCGGCATCTGAGCCCCCGGTCCGCCCCAGCGGCGTGCCCGGTCCCGCTCGTCCCTCGCCACGCATGTCGCGGCCTCACTCCACGCTGTCGTACACAGCCGCGCCCGGATAGAAGTCCGTCCAGCTATCGGCGAAGGCCGAGAGATACGGGGCCGGCTGGAGCGCGACGCCCTTCAGAGGCCCCTCGGTCGCCAGTCCGCGAGCCGGGTCCCACACTGAGCCAGTCTCCACGTCAACCAGGCACCCGCCGTCCAGTGAGAACCTGAGGACAGCGCTGCCGGTATCGCGCACATAGGCCTGCACGGGGCCCGTCTCCGGGTCGGCCAGCACGACGACCGTGGCGCCGCCGACCGCGTCGTTGACGACCTGCTCCCTAACCAGGGTCGCATACTCGTACGCCTTGGCCTCGTCGCCCATCACGACGCCGATGACGAAGCCGGTGCGGGGCGCTTCGCCCGCGTACATGAAGTCCCCGTTGATGTCCACCACCAGCGTGTCCGGGTGGGTTGACCGCCAGGCGCCCCAAGGCTCCAGGCTGACCGGCAGCATGCGAAGCTGGGTTCCCTTCATCGGCCCGGAGATGGCCATGCCCCATGGCTGGGACCATATGCTCTCGGTCCGATGGTCGTACCAGGTCATGGCGTTCATGAA
>PVBE012226185.1_pt1 | contig 18783 bp, 11 predicted proteins | sample 1631181 | NCBI WGS metagenome assembly PVBE01 (sample SAMN08397723, study PRJNA350692) | Marine metagenome, whole genome shotgun sequencing project. | isolation source: water | place: Pacific Ocean | collected 2012-04
GGCGTGTTGGTGGTGGTGGCCACCGATCTGCTGGCGCTCACCCTGCTGCGCCCGCCGGGCGAGTGGGGCGCCGACGTGGTGCTCGGGTCGAGCCAGCGCTTCGGCGTGCCGCTCGGTTATGGAGGTCCGCACGCCGCATTCCTCGCCACGCACGACAAGTTCAAGCGCTTGATGCCCGGGCGCATCGTCGGCGTGACGCGTGACCCCGAAGGGCATCCGGCCTTCCGGCTCGCGCTGCAGACCCGTGAGCAGCACATCCGCCGCGATCGCGCGACGAGCAACATCTGCACCGCCCAGGTGCTGCTGGCGATCATGGCCTCGATGTACGCCGTCTACCACGGCCCGCGCGGCCTCGAGCGCATCGCGCGTCGGGTGCACGGCATGGCTCGGCTGCTCGCCGAGGGGCTCTCGCGGATGGGCTGCGACGTCGGCTCGGCCCCGTTCTTCGACACGCTCACGGTGCGCACAGGCGACGCTGAGGCGGTGCACGCCAAGGCGCGCGCCGCGGGCTTCAATCTGCGCCGGTACGCGGATGGCGCGATCGGTGTTGCCCTCGACGAGCGGACCGAGTTGGCCGAGGTCGACGCGGTCCTGGGCCTCTTCGGCACGCCGGTGATCACCGCGGCGGACATCGCCCTCGAGAATCGGGGCAGCGGGCTGCCAAAGGGGCTCGCCCGCGAGAGCGCGTACCTGGAGTGGCCGGTCTTCAACGCCTTCCATGGCGAGCACGAGATGCTGCGCTACCTCACGCGGCTGTCTTCGCGGGATCTGTCGCTGACCACGTCGATGATCCCGCTGGGCTCCTGCACGATGAAGCTCAACGCGACGAGCGAGATGGTGGCGGTGACCGATCCCGGCTTCGGCGGGCTGCATCCATTCGCGCCGACCGACCAGGCGCCCGGGTACGCGAAGGTCTTCGACGCGCTCGAGCGCTGGCTCGCGGAGATCACCGGCTTCGCCGCGATCTCGTTGCAGCCCAACGCCGGCTCGCAAGGTGAGTACGCGGGGCTGTTGACCATTCGAGCCTGGCACCAGCAACGCGGCGAGGTGCATCGCGATGTCTGCCTCATCCCGACCAGCGCCCACGGCACGAACCCGGCGAGCGCGGTCATGGCGGGGATGCGTGTGGTGTCGGTGGCGTGCAACGACCGGGGCGACATCGACCTGGATGACCTGCGCGCCGAGGCCGAGGAGCACCGGGACCGCCTGGCCGCGCTGATGGTGACCTACCCGTCGACCCACGGCGTCTTCGAGGAGGGCATCATCGAGGCGTGCGAGATCATCCACGCCAACGGCGGCCAGGTGTACATGGACGGCGCCAACATGAACGCGCAGGTCGGGCTCTGCCGGCCCGGCGACATGGGCGCCGACGTCTGCCATCTGAACCTCCACAAGACGTTCGCCATCCCGCACGGTGGCGGTGGTCCGGGGGTGGGGCCGATCGGCGTGGCGGCACATCTCGCGTCGTTCCTGCCGGGCCATCCCATGACCGGCCTCGCGGGCGGCATCGGACCGGTCGCGGCCGCGCCGTATGGCAGCCCCGGCATCCTCCCGATCAGCTACGCGTACATCGCGATGATGGGCGGCACCGGGCTGACCGAGGCGACGCGGGCTGCGATCCTGAACGCGAATTACATGGCGCGCCGGCTCGCCGACCATTTCGACGTGCTCTACACGGGCCCGAACGGCCGCGTGGCCCACGAATTCGTGCTCGATTGCCGCCCATTCAAGGCGGAGGCGGGCATCGAGGTGGTCGACATCGCCAAGCGGCTGATGGACTTCGGCTTCCACGCGCCGACCATGTCGTGGCCGGTGCCGGGGACCCTGATGGTCGAGCCGACGGAGAGCGAATCGAAGGGCGAGCTCGACCGCTTCTGCGACGCGATGATCGTCATCCGCGAGGAGATCGCGGCCATCGGACGCGGCGAGCTCGACCGGTACGACAACCCGTTGAAGCACGCGCCACACACGGCCCAGGTGGTGACCGCCGACGAGTGGACCCACGCGTACAGCCGGTCGCAGGCGGCGTACCCGGTGCCCCGCTTGCGCCGGCACAAGTTCTGGCCGCCGGTCGGGCGGGTGGACGACGCGTATGGCGACCGCAACCTGATGTGCACCTGCCCGCCGATGGAGGCGTACGAGTCGTGAGCTTCGTTGCCCCGGAGCGCACGGCGACGGCGGACTTCGTCCTGCGTTGTTACCTGCCTGGAGACGGTGCCGCGCTGCAGGAAGCGACCGTCGCGTCGTACGCGCATCTGAAGCCGTGGATGCCGTGGGCCACGAAGACCCAGACCGTCGAGCAGGCCGAGGCGCTCACGCGTCAGTTCCGAGCGGCGTATCTGATCTCGAAGGACTTCGTCATCGCCGCCTTCGATCCCACCGAGACGCGCATCATCGGCGGATGCGGCTTCCACCTCCGCGACGGCCCGATCGAATCGCGCCAGGCCGAGGTGGGGATGTGGGTGCGCGAGGGGCTCGAGGAGCGCGGCCTCGGCACGGCGATGCTGCACGAGATGGTCCGCTGGGGCTTCGCCGATTGGCCGTGGCTGCGCATCAGCTGGCGTTGCAATACGGGCAACCAGCGCAGCCGGCGAGTCGCCGAGAAGAACGGGCTGCGGCTCGAAGGCGTCCTGCGCGGGATGTACGACGATGTCAGCGGCGGCCGGCGCGACATGGCGGTGTACGCGATTCTGCGCCACGAGGCCGGTTGATTCCGGGGCCCAGAGGCGACCTCGAGGTGACCGGCTCCGCGGAGGGTCGCGTCATCGACGACCCGGTCACGGGGCACCGCACGCATCTGGGGCCGCAGGGCGCCGCGGTGTGGGAAGCGCTGACCGCCGGCGCCACCACGACCGACGCCCTCGCCGCCGCCACCGAGCTCGACCCGACCGTGCTCGCCTGGCGCCTGCGTCAGCTCGACTGCGCGCTCGTCCTCGACAGCCCGCGTTGGCGCGACCAGCGCGCGCTCTTCGCGCCGCGCCCGGACCCCGAAACGCCGCCTCCGCTGCGGCTCGCGCCGGGCCTGAAGCATCGATGTGTCGGCTGTGGGTCCTCGTGCCACGCGGTTCACGTCGGCCCGGTCCCGCTCGCGACCCACCTGGCCGCCGACCACCACGCGTTGTGGCGTGACGTGCCGGGGGCGAACGGCGCGGCGGACCTGTTCGTCCAAGCCGGCGAGCTTCGATTCATGGCGCGGCGCGACGACGCCTGCGTGCTGCTTCGCCCGGACGGTCGCTGTGCGATCCACGCCGCCGCCGGCGCCGCAGCCAAGCCGGGCGTCTGCCGCCAGTTCCCGTACACGCTGACCCGCACGCCTGACGCCATCCACGTGGGGCTGCAGCTCGAGTGCCGCAGCCTCACCGAGTCGCTCGACGCGGGCCGCGACGAGTCGGGCATCGAGGCCGACCTCATCGCGCTGACAGGCGCGGACGCGCAGGTCTACGAGTTGCCGCACGCGGTCCCGCTGACGTGCGGCGTGTTCGTCGACGCGGGGGAGCTGCTCGCCTGGCTGCGCCCCGTCGCCGACCGAATCTCCGCAGCGGCCGGCTTGCCCTGGGGCGCCCTGATGGACGACGTCTGCGCGGAGGCGCTGCCCTTCGTCGCGGCCCGCGCCCGCCTCATCGACGACAGCTGGTGTGTCGCCCCGGACGCGCCGGAGCCCGCCGTCGCGGTGGGGCGTCTGCGCGGGGCGCTCGAGCGCGGCCTCGCGGCGTTGGTGGAAGCGGCCGAGGGGGCGAAGAAGCCCTACGACGTCGCGCTCGCCGAGCAGCTGCGCGAAGCCCTCCCGGCCGCCTTCGGCGATCCGCTCCCCACCGTCAGCTGGCATCCCGAGGCGGTCACGCTGTTGCACACGGCGCTCGCCGCCGACCTGCAGGGGCTCGAGGTGGTGCGCGACCGCGACCTGCTCTTCGGCCTCGGCCGCACCCGCCTCTCGCTCACCCTCGCCGAGACCGTGGCCCGCCTGCGCGCGCTGACCGTGGCCCGCCGCGTGGTGCGTGCCCAGGACGTCAACGACGCGCTGGTCGTCGTCACCCGCGCGCTGCGCACAACCCCGGTCGACGCGGCGTTGCGCGAGCACGCCGCCGAGGTGCGCTGGCTGGGCGCCGCGCCGGGCCGCCCCTTCGAGTCGTGGATGGGCGCCCCAGCCTGACGCTGTAGCAGCGCTTTCAGTTGATGGGGGTCACCTTCGCGCCGTTCTTGCCGATGGTGACGCGCGTGGTTCGGACCCGCATTCAACTCGACTCCCCGGATTCTGAAAGGACCTCGTTCGCGCGCTCCGCGGCCGTGTCGAGGGTGGCGTCGACCCAGGAGATGGTCGGGTCGTCACCCCGGAACCAGGAGTTGAGCTGCTGGCGCGCGAGCTTGCGGGTGTTTCGGCGAACCTCCGCGAGGGCGGCCTGCGGGTCCGTCTCGCCCAGCACGAGCGGCACCAGCTCCTTGTAGCCGATGGCCCGCAGCGCCGGGGCGTCCCGTGGCACACCGGAGTCGAGCAGCCCGCGCACCTCGTCGAGCAGCCCCGCCTCGATCATGCCGTCCACCCGCGCATCGATGCGCGCGAACAGCTCGGTCCGGTCACGGCGCAGGCCCACCGTCCGCGTCTCGTATCGCGGCGCCCGAGCGTCCTCGAAGCTCGACAGCGGCCGCCCCGTTTGCTCGTACACCTCCAGAGCACGCACCACGCGCCGCACATTGTTGCGGTGCGTCCGCGCCGCCGCCTTCGGGTCGACCTCGGTCAGGCGCGCGAAGAGCTCGCCCGGGTCGCGCGCTTCGAGTGCCGCGCGGATGTTCGCGTCCGGCGGCGCAGGCGGGAAGACGTAGCCGAGCCGGACCGCGCGCACGTAGAGGCCCGACCCACCCACCAGCAACGCCCTCTTTCCGCGCGCGAGGACCTCATCGATGGCCGCATGGGCGAGCCTCTGATACTCGACGACCGAGCAGGTCTCCCGCGGGTCGAACACGTCGACGAGGTGATGGGGGACCCTAGCCCGCTCCGCCCGCGTCGGCTTCGCCGAGCCGATGTCCAGCCCGCGGTAAAGCACCGTGGCGTCCGCGTTGATGATCTCCGCCCCAAGCGCCTCCGCGACCTGAAGCGCGACCCCCGACTTACCCGCCGCAGTCGCCCCGACAATGACCCCGAGGGCAGCTCTCATCGAACCGCGTCCCAATCCCACCCCCTGTTGACGGTGGTGGGTGGATCCCCGTGGGCCGTGCGGGCTTGCCCGTACGTCCCCGAGGGAGCGCAGCGGCCGCAGGCCGCGAAGCCGACCGAGGGTGGCGCCCGAAGGGCGGCCACGAAAGGGGGGTCTGGGGGTTCCTCCCCCAGATAATTAGAAAACAAAACCGCCTCGCACTGCCCAAGGTCGGCCCGCGTACGGGTCCCCGTGACGGCCTCCGAAGCAGGACCCGCTCCTGTCACACCGACCGACCGGCCGCCTCACGCCTCCCTGCCAACCAGGTAATCCGCGATGGCGTTCAGCGTCTCCCGCTGCGCCTCCGCCAACCCACACGCGGGCAGCGCAGCTCGCGCCTCGTCGAGCCACCCGGCCATTCGGGCCTGCGCGCGCGACAACGCCCCGGTCTCGCGGACCAGCGCCTGCATCGTCACCACATCACCTTCGTCGAGCGCCGCCTCGACCTCCGCCGCCGCGTCGCCGAGCGCCTCCAACACGAGCAGCGTCCGCTTCCCCTCGCGCACGTCCGTACCCACCGGCTTGCCGGTGACGGCCTCGTCGCCAAACAGGTCGAGCACGTCGTCGCGGAGCTGGAACGCGGCGCCGAGCGGGCGCGCGAATGCGGAGAGCGCGGTCAGCGTCTCGCTCGGGGCGGACGCCAGCACCGCCCCCAGATGCAACGGCCCTTCGATGGTGTACCGCGTCGTCTTGAAGTGGAAGATGCGCAGCGCGTCCTCGTCGCTCTGCGCGCCGGCCATGTCGAGCGCCTGCCCGTAGCACTCGTCGGTGACGATCTCGTGGTAGAGCACCAGCGCGCGCGCCGTCACCTCCGGGCCGAACCCCGCGCTGCGGATGGCCTCGGCCCCGTACGCGCTGGCGAGGTCGCCCGCGAGGATGGCGAGCGCCTCGCCCTCGTGGGCGTCTCCGGTGGTCTGCTCGAAGTGGCGGTGCACCGTCGCCGCGCCGCGCCGCTGGTCCGAGCGGTCCATGACGTCGTCGTGCACGAGCAGGAAGGTCTGCATCAGCTCGATGGAGCACGCCGCGCGCAACGTGCGGGCGCGCTCGGTGCCGCCCAGGCCGCCGTAAGCCAGCTCGACCAGCAGCGGTCGCAGCCGCTTGCCTCCGCGCAGGCTGAATTCACGGACCGCCGCCCACAACGCCAGCGCAGGCGGTCCCACCCGCTCCGCCCCGGCGCGCTGGTCGTCGAGGAAGATGCGCAGGACCGGATCGATCTCGGCCTTGAACGCGGCCGCCGCCTCCGCTGCTGAGATCACAGCGCCATGCCCAGGCGCTCGCGCAGCTGGAAGTACGGCTCGGAGATCGAGAACAACAGCAGCGCGCGCATCCGCGCCTGGAGGGCAGCCGGGCCGACCGGGCGCACATCCCCGGCGGAGAGCTTCATCGCGGCGCGCAACCGGTTCGCGACCAGGAACCCGAGCCGCGTCGCGGTGTGCTCGACGGCGTCGAGCCAGGCCGGCACGTCGAAGTCGGGGGTCTGCGCGAGCGCGGCCACGATGGGCGGGACGCGCCCGAGGGTCCCCGGCGGCAGCTTGTTGAGCGCTGCCAGCAGCTTGCGGTCATGCGTCGCGTTGCTCGCCGGGTTGAGCGCCTTGATCACGGTCCCGAACAAGCCGACGAGCCGCGCCGCCCGCACCTCGGGGGAGGCGTCGAGCGTGGTGAGCACGTGCTGGTGGCCGACCAGGTAGAGCTCGTGCGCGCACAGAAACGCCAGCTCCTCCACCGGGCGCTGAATCATGTCGTCGCCCACCAGGAGCGCCGGACCCTCGGGGAAGAGCGTCGCCGCGATCCCCCTCTGCGTCGGGCATCGCCACACGGGGGGCATCCCGACGCCGATCGTCTTGGCGACATAATCGAGCACGCGCCCGAAGGCGCCCGTCGCGGCGAGATCGACGCGGTCATTCTTCGGGTTGATTCGGAAGTCCTTGGGCGAGGCCGCCATCAGCGGTCCGACGACAGGCGCGAGCTGCAACAGCAGCGCGTCGATGGCTCCGCTCTTCTCTGGCCAGGTCAGCAGCTTCCAATCCGCCCCCTCGAGGGTCCGCCGTGCGGCGCTCTGACGCTCGCGCCCCTGCTCGTAGAAGCGCTGCTCCTCCCCCGATATCTCGCCCACCGCCGACAACGCCTGGCACACGCACCACGCGGCGTCGCTGCGCCCCTGCTTCTGGTGCATCCGCGCGAGGAAGTGGTAGCCGGCCGCGTTGGCCGTGTCGGCTTCGATGAGCTCGTAGGCGGTCCGCGTCGCGTCCTCGTTGCGCCCGAGCATCGCGTAGAGCTCGGTGACGATCCCGCGCACCTCGATGTCGTCCGGCCGCTTGTGCATCACGATCTCGTACGCCTTGAGCGCCTCCTCGTGATTGCCCAGCCGCGTGCGGTTTATCTCGCCCAGGTTGCGCGCCAGCATCACCACCAACTCGCTCGGCAGCCGGTGCTCGCGGGCGCGCGCCAGCATCTTGCGGTAGTAGCGGTCCTGCCGCGCGTGGTCGCCGTCGTCGGTGAGCACCTCGTCGATCGCCTTGAACGCCTTCACCATCGTCGGATCGAGCTCGAGCGCCCGGTCGAGGGTGCGCACCGCGCTGAGGCGGTCGTCGAGCTGGTCGCGCTGGATGATCCCGATGGCGTACGTGTACTGCGCCTGCCGCGCGGGGTCGGCCTCGCCCTTCACCAGCTTCTTGAGGACGCTGATGCTCGAATCCCAGCGCTCCGTCTCGCTGTAGATGTCGAGCAGGCGCACCAACACCTGCTTGTCGTCCGGGCGCGTCTCGAGCGCGGCGAACCAGGCCTTCACCGCCGCGTTCGGCGCGTCGAGCTTCTCGAGGTGGAGGTCACCGAGCGCGAGGTAGCGCTTGAAGCGCTCGTACTTGTCGCGGGTCAGCTCGGCCTCGCGTTCGAGGATGCGCGAGAGCCGCTCCCAGTCCTCGCACGCCTCTGCACGGGCCCGCAGGGCGCGGATGGCCCGCACATGGTCGGGCTCGATGGCCACCACGTTCTCGTAGTGGGTCGCGGCCGCCTCGAGGTCGCCGAGATGCTCCTCGTAGATACGGGCGATGCGCAGATGCATCGGCACCGCCTCGCGCGCGTCGGTCATCGTCGCTTCGAGGCTGCGCCGGAGGACGTCCGCGAACTCCGCCCACGCCTCGCACGACTCGACGAGGCGCTCGAGCTGCGAGAAGACGCCGTCGTCCTGGGAGTCGAGCCAGGCCTGACCGAGCCACGCCACCGCCTCGCGCGGGGCCTCCATCTGCTTCTCGACGATGCGCGCGATGCGCCGTTGGACCTCCAGCCGGTCGTCGGGCTCGAAGGCGCCCTCGACGCGACCCGCGAGCAGCTCGACGAGCGCGTGCCATTCACCGCCGTCCTCGTAGGCCGCCTCGAGCGCGCGCTGCGCGTCGGCGTCGTCGGGGTCGAGGCGCGCGACCTCCACCCATTGGCGCACCGCGTCGCCTGACTGGTCGCGCACGCCGTACCACTCGGCGAGTCGCCGCCGCAGCAGCACGGAGCCGGTGCCGGCCTCGTCTGCCGCCTCCTCGTACGCCGCCAGCAGGTCGTCCCACGCCCCGGCCCGCTCGGCGAGGCGCGCGAGACGCTGTCCGAAGCGGTCGTCGTCGGCCACCTCGCCGAAGGCCTGCAGACACACCACGAACGCGTTCTCGGGGTTGCGCAGCTTCTCCTCGGAGACGCCCGCCGCGCGCTCGAGGGTGTCGGCACGTCCAATGGGGTCGGTCACCGTGTCGAGCCGGTCGACGAGCAGCATCACGAGCTCCTCCCACCGCCCCTCCGCCTCGAGCTGGTCGGCCTCGTCGAAGGCCGGCACGGTCGAGTTGCCGTCGATGTCGTCGATCTCGTCAGCCATCAGGATCCCGGAGCGACGCGGTATAGGACGCCGCCGCTGAAGTCGGCCACGTACAGCTCACCGTCGTGGTCGGTGCCGAACGTGGCCGGGTTGATGCGCCAGCGCCCGAGGGCGTGCGCCTGCTTCAGCAGCCGCCTCGGCTTCGGCAGGTCGAGGGCCCAGATGCGCCCGGTCGTGAAGTCTGCGAACACGTACTTGCCCTTCAGCGCGGGGATCGCCTTCCCGGTGTACACGTAGCCGCCCGTGATCGACGTGCCCTCCTGGCGCGGGTACTCGTAGACCGGATCGACCATCGAGCCGCGCTCGCAGTCGCGCCCGGGCGGGAAGCAGTGGGCCGCCTCGCGCAGATTCCAGCCGTGGTTCTCGCCCTTGGCGACGATCGTGACCTCCTCGAATTTGTTCTGCCCGACGTCGCCCACCACCATCCGCCCGTCGGGCGCGAAACTGAAGCGCCACGGGTTGCGCAGCCCGTACGCCCAGACCTCGGTCCCCCACGGGTTGCCTGGCGGCACGGTGTACGGATTGCCGCTCTCGACGTCGAGCCGCAGCATCGAGCCCAGGAAGGTCTCGCGATTCTGCCCGTGCTCCAGCGGATCGTTCGCCGCGCCGCCGTCGCCGAAGCCCACGTAGAGCTTCCCGTCGGGCCCGAAGAGGAGCTGTCCGGCGTCGTGATTCGCGTAGGGCTGCTTGACTCGCAGCAGCACCTTCACCTTGGCGGGCGCGGTCTTGCGCGGATCACCGGTCGACTTCCACTCGGAGATCTCACCGGTCTTGTCGCCGTCGTGCTCGACCGAGGCGTGCACGAAGAAGCGGCCGTTCTGGGCGAACTTCGGGTGGAAGGCGATCCCCAGCAGGCCCTGCTCCGAACGGGTGAGCACCTCCATGCGGAACCACCCGCCCAGCGCGCCCGCCTTCACGTCGATCCAGCGCGCGGCCCCGGTCTTCTCGAGCACCACGAGCAGCCCGGGCTGACCGGGGACGGGCTGGACATCGGTCGGTTGGGTCAGGCCCTGGGCGATCGGCAACAGGCGGATTGAAATGCGCGGCCGGCTCGCGTCGGCGCCGTCGTAGATCACCTGCGGGCCGGGCGCCGCTCCGGGCACCACGGCGGGACTGCGGGCGCACGCCATGTCGCTGGCCGCGAAGACACCGAGGCCGATGGCGGTCGCCCAGAGAACAACGGCGAGAGCGGTTTTGTTGCCGCCCGAGGACCCCAGGCCGAACATGGTCCGAAGGTGCGTGAAAGCTCCCCGGAAGTCCAGTGATCGAAGCCGCCCCCACCACCGCCGCGGACGTGCTCGAGCACGCCACCGAAGTACGTGTGCGCTATCCGGAGTGCGACCCGATGGGGTTCGCGCATCACAGCAGCTACGTCGTGTGGTTGGAGCTGGCGCGCGTGGAGCTCTTGCGCATCTGGGGGCTGACGCACCGTGAGCTCGACGCCGCCGGGGCCCACCTCGCGGTGGTTCGGCTCGCGGTCGAGTACAAGCGCCCCGCTCGCTACGACGACGTGCTCTCGGTGTCGGCGCGCCTCTCGCGCGTGACGCCCGCGCGGCTGGAGATCGAACACGTGGCGCGCCGCGGCGCCGAAGTGCTGTGCACCGGACGCGTCACCATCTGCTGTCTTCGTGCGGATGGACGGCCCCAGCGGTTCCCGCCGGAGCTTCGCGTCATCCTCGACAACGTCCCGCTCGAGGCCGCCGAGGGCATCTAGCAAGCAGCAGCAGGGCGAGCCATCCCGCCGTCCCATCGTCGCCCGGTGTCGCGCATCCACACCCGTCGTCCGACCGCTTGCTCTCCCCGTCCTCACTCGGTTGGCCGTCCGTCCACATATCCGTCGTCTGCGCGCCGGCGTCGTCCATCCCGGCGTCGTCCACCGCGGCGTCGTCGACTCCGGCGTCGACCGTCAGACCTCCGTCCGGCATCGGCGGCGGTCCATCTGCGAGCAGCGCCTCGATGGCCGCGGCGGTGTGCCGGCGCAGACCCTCGAACGCACCCGCGTGGTGCCCCCCGACTGGGATCGCCGCCGCAGCCTCGAGGCTGTAGGCCTCGCCGCCGCCTTCCGGGCTCAGATACGACGCGATGAGCGCGGCCATCTGACCGCGGGTGTACCCGCCGAGGTCCTGCAGGATGCGCAGATACTCGATGTCCTGCTGGGCGCGGCGGTACGCGGCGAGGCGGAGCGACGGGTACACGACCGGGTCGAGATCGTCCTCGGCGATGACGAGCAGCGCCAGCTGTTGCGCTTCCGGGGCGCCGCCCTCGAGCAGCCCGGCGTCACGACCCACCGTCTGCCAGGGGATCACCCCGTTGCCGCCGAGCGCGAAGGTGCGCAGTGCCCAGGCCTGCACGTGGTGATTGCTCTCGAGCACGGGGTTCGGTGAGCCGTAGCTCCACAGCTCGCCGCCGGTGCGCCGCCGCCACGCGTCGAGCACCCGCGGGAAGCCGCTGAGCGCGCCGAAGTTGCAGACGTAGAGGCCCACCCGCTCGAGGTAGCCGCGGTGGTATTGCGGCCGGCTCACGTCCACCCGGAAGCGGATGTCGACCTCCGCCACGTCGGTGTCGGCGGCGTCGAAGAGCCCGCCGAAGTAGTCGAGCGCGCGGAAGTCCCAATAAGACGCGGGCTCGTCGAGCGCCCAGGGCGTCGGGTTGTTCGGGCCCTGCTTGTTGTTCAGGTAGACCTGGAAGAGCGTGTCGTGCCAACCGCGCTCGCCAGCGAGCCGCGCGAAGTCGCTCAAGACCGCGCTCCATGTCGCCCCGTAGATCTCGTCGAATGTGGCGTAGGCATCGACCTCGCCCTCGACGCGGTGGTCGTTCATCTGCAGTGGCCAGTTCTCGTGGAACGCCAGGTAGAAGCCGCCGACCGGATCGCCCGTCAGCACCGGTTCGATGCCCGCGATGAAGTCATCCCAATGGCCGGCCTCCGCGCCCGGCTCGATGTCGTTGTAGGCCGCCTCGTCCTGCCGGCGTCCGTCGGGCAGCAGCATGTCCAGCCGCGTCCGCCCGCCGTGGCTGTAGGGCACCACGTTCACGTAGCTCCTGAAGCGCCGAGCCACCTCCTGTACCGACCACAGCGTCGGGGCGGCGTCGGGCCACCCGTAGGTGTTCAGCTCCATGTGGAAGGTCGGCTTCGCGGGCAGCTCGAAGCCCCACACCCGCAGGTCGACCGGCACCTCGATACGCTCCGGGCCCGCCACGACGACGAGGGCGGAGAGCGACCCGGCCGACGTGCCCGCGGGCACGTCCAACTCGACGAGCAGCTGCAGCAGTTGCCCGCCGTCGTCATCGGTCGAGAGGTCGGCCAGGCTCGGCGGTCGTGGTGCGCCCGAGGGGGCGAGCAGGATCTCGGGCATCGGGCTCTGCTGGGTCGCGACCGAGCGAATGGGCGTGAGCGCGGCGTCGATCCCATCCGGCGGCTCGACGCTGACCTCGACGCCTCCGACCGGGGCGCCCACCGCACCGATGACCAGGACGAAGGCGACCGTCTCGCCGCCGGCGGCCGCCAGCGACACGCGGCCGTTCTGGAAGCGCGCGTTGTGCTGCTCGTAGCCGGGAAACACCGGGTCGACGAGCCCGCCCTGGTTGCGCAGCTTGTCCGTCTCCGGGATCGCCCACACCTGCAGGCCGCCCGCCGCGTGGCGGGTCCCGTCGCTCCCCGGCGGCTCGAACGCGAGCTCCGGAAACGGCACCACCACACGGTCCGAGGCCACGACGTCGACCTCCGCGAGCGGGCCCTCGGCGCCAGACCGGCTGACCGCCGCGATCGAGATGTGGGCCGGCACCCCGGGCTCGAGCATGTCGCGGATGCGGATCGTCTGCTCCGCCCCGGCGTCCGCGGCGAAGGGCACGAGGTAGCGCGGGGCTTCTACGCCTTCGACGAGCACGCGGTAGGCGAAGGCCCGCTCCGGAGCCGTGAAGCGCAGCACCACTTCGCCGCGCTCCGCCGTCTCTTCGTCCGCGCGCAGATCCCCCACGGCCGCAGGCGCGTCGACCGCCGGGCCCAGCTCGACCTCGAGGTACGGGGCGTTCCCGCTCTCGCGCGATTGCACCGTGGGGTTTCGCGAGACGTCGTGCTCCGACTCGAAGACGGCCAGCCCATACGCGGCGCCGACCGCGTTCGCGTGGACCAGGTCCGGGTCGACCGCCCAGTCGTAGAAGCCGTCGGTGACGGTCGCGTCCGACTCGCTGGTGAGCGAATTGGCGTTGCCGTAGACCACGTCCGGGAAGGTGCTGCCGGGCCAGGCCCACGCCGTGCGCGCGCCGTGCACTGCGTGGTTGTACGTCGAGCCGGCGTCGCTCTCGCCGAACCCGCCCGAGTCACCCTCGGCCCAATCACCCTGGATGGTCGACACCGTCACCCGGCGCAGCGCGTGCTGGTTCTGGGCGTACCGCAGCCGCGCGCTGAGCACCGTGCGGCCCGCGAGCGGTGCCGTGTCGAACTTCAGCACCAGGTGGTGTTGGTAGGACTTCAGCCGGATGGCGCCCACCGCGCCCATGTTGAAGTCGCGCTCGCCGCCCACGTCGATGATCGAGTTGTCGGCGGTGACGGCGAGGCGGACGGGCTGCGCCGCAACCGGGGCGGCGAGCACGAAGAAGACGAGTGATGCGCGTGCGATGTCGGTCATATCCCGAACGATGGCGTCTCCTCGCCCGGATGACTACTCGTTGGCGTTGCGGGGGCGGAAGTCCTCGTCCGGGTTCACCACCAGTGGCGCGCCCGGACTGACGGCGCTGCCCGTGACCGCGCCGGTTCGGGACGCTACTGTGACGACCTCTGGCAGTCGGGTGGCATATGCGATTTGTTCCTCTTCTCGTCCTGCTCGTCTCGCCCGCCTTGGCGGGCCCGCGCCTCCCACGCGCACGCGACCTCTCGCGCCGAATGCCCGAGCACACGCTGAACCTGCTGTCGGCCCGCGGCGAAGCCACCCCGCGCCATCCGTTGATCGGCACGCTGGCGCTCAAAGGGTTCGCCCTCGACTTCCGCAACGGCGACCACAAGCTGAAAGAAGCCCGCGTGATTGTGCAGCCGCGCCGAGTCCACGTCGCCTGGTCGGACAACGACGGCAACGACCCGATCGGGTACACGGTTCAGCTCGGCCAGGTCCCCGGACGCCGGATGCCCTCGGCCGGCGCCTCGATTCGAACACCGGTCGGCGGCGGGGCGCCGCGGGTCGCCTTGGCGAGCGCCTCTGCTGTTGTGGACTCCAGGCTGGCGACGGCCAGCAACCGGAGCACCCCCGCGTCGGCTCGGAGCGCGAGCTCCTCCATCCCGCTCGGCGTCTCTGCCATGAGAAGCTCATCCCTCAGGATGCTCCCCCGTGTCCCCGAGACGATTCGTCGCCGGGCGTGGCGCTGAATCGGCCGAGCGTTCAGCCAAAAGGCATTCTGCGCGGCGCCGTGTACGGCCCAAGCGCCGCGCAGACGGTCCGGGCGCACCAACGCGCCGACCGTCTGGACCTGCGAAGCCAGCGCGAGCAGGGCCGGAGTTCGAGCCGCTGGTGGCCCCGCGGAGGCTGCGGGACCCGGGCGATTGATCGCCGGTTGCAGCACGACGCGAACGCGGTCCGCCTCGGCGACGACCTCGGCCCGGAGGCCGTGCTCTGGGATCCTCTCCGCGCTGATGGCTCCGATGGAACCGGGCACGACGCTTGCCCGCGGGTCACCGATCGGCACGGGGGGGAGCGCGGCCGAGAGCGCGGCTGCGAGCGCCGCGGGGTCCGTGGCGGGAAGCAGGATATGGTGCGCCGGGGCCGCGAGCGGCGCCTCCAGGTCGAACTTCGTCGCGACGGAGCCGGGCGGCCCCTGGTGGTTGGTGACACCGATCGCGGCGACGATAGGGCGCGCGCGGTCGAGGGCGGTGAGGTCCGGCGCTCGCTTCAGGCCGTAGTGTGCCGCCGCGAGCGCAACCGCCGCGTCGAAAGTGTCTACCTTGGCGAGTAGCGCTCGCGCCCGGTCGGGAAGGCCGGCCGCGACGGTCGCGACGCCCTCGTGAAGCGACGCCCAGCGATCTGGACGTACGAGGACGACGAGCGGCGCGCGGTCGCCCGCGGCCTCGAGAAGCACAACAGTCGCCTCGTCGACCGGGGGCGTGCGCTCGGGTTCGGTGCGCGGCGACTGGTCCTTGCAACCGTTGCTGAGCACGGACAAGGCGACAACAGAGACGAACACAGCCCGCATGAGCCGACCGTAACAGTTGGCATCGACGCTGGCCCAGGCGACGAGTGCGAGGTGCCTGTCGCGAGGTTGTTACTTCAGGTAGCGCCTGGCGGCTCTGCGGAGGCTTGCCGGCCCTCGGCTCGAGTCGCTTCCCCGGTGTCTGGGTTGGCCCGCGCGAGCCGCCGTCAGGGGCCCAGGCCCACCAAGACGTGCAGATAGGGCGCAAACTCGTCGGCTGCGAAGCTGGCGCCGTCGAGCGGGATCGGTGCGGGCAGAACGTCCGCACCCTCCGCCTCGGCGCCGCCGGCGACCAGGTTCGGGATGAGCGCGGCGAAGGCGGCGATCCCGCGCTCGACCGCGACGTCGTCGACCGGGCCGCGCGGGGACTCGGCGACGTCGGCCCGAGCCTCCACGGTCAGGCTCGGCGTGGCCTCCGCTTCGAAGGAGAGGCCCACCCCGATGCGCAGCTGCAGCGCCACCACGAGCAGCGTCTCGTCGCGGGTGGCGAACTCGAGCATCAAGTCGCCGACCTCGACCAGCAGCGGGTTGTCCCCCTGCTGGATGGAGGCCACCGGCGGGAGCAGGGCGCGGGTGCGAATGACGAGCGGGGTGGTCGGGTCGATGCCCTCCGCCGCGGAGCCCAGGATGTTGGCGAGCACGCCGACGGTGAGCTCGAGGGGCAGCTCGACCTCGGCGTTCTCGTCGAGGGTGAGGTCGAGCACACCCGCGGACCACGCGGCGTGCATGATGCGCGACACGAAGCCGGCGGCCAGCGCGAGGTCGATGTCGTCGGTGTGCGTCGTCGGGGCGCCGGGCACGGTTCGCACGGCCCCGCCCTGATGAAGCGTCTGCGGCGCCGTTGCCTTGGCGGCAAGCGACAACGTCAGCGCGCCCGGGTCGATGCGCACGTCGCGCATCTTCATGTCGAGCTGGAGCTGCGTGCCGAGCACGTCGAGCTGCTGACTGAGCGCCGCCGGGTCGAAGAGGCTGGGGACCACGACCTCGCGCAGCGCCTTGCCGATCTCGTCCTCGGCGAACTCCCGCACCACGCTGTCGACGAGGTCCTCGATGATCCCGGGCACGCCGTCGAGGTCGAGGCCGAAGTCGTGCAGATGCGCCTCGGCGCTCGCGATCGAAACGTCGAGGCCGCCTTCGGGGGTGGCGCGGACGTTGAGCCGGGCGACGATCTCCGCCGGGTTCGAGGTGGCTCGGCCCGACAAGCGCACGGGCACGATGAGGATGTTCACCTCGCCGCGGATGTCGATGCGCAGGCCGTAGATGCGCAGGCGCAGCTCGAGCACGCCGTTGCCGGGGGTCAGCTCCAGCTCCACCGACTGGTAGGTGATGCCGCGTACCTCGATGCCGTCGGCGAGCTGTGCGTTGCCGCCGAGCAGGCCCGCGAGGTCGAGGTTGCCGATGGCGGCGGAGACGAGGCGGCTGATGGCCAGCAGGCCGTCGCGGCTCACGGCGACCTGGACCGCGTTCGCCACCTCGCCCTTCGGGTCGGCGTCGGCGTCCACGAGCAGCGCGCGAAGGTCCTCTGCGGTGCCGTTGGCGTCGTCGACGAGGGTCTGCATCGTGAACAGGCCCGGCGTCACCGCGACGTCGGCGAGGAAGCGCCCGTCGGGGCCCACCTGCACGTTGTTGCCGTCGATGCTGACCGTGGGCGCCAGGGCGCCGTTCACCTGACCTGCAACGCGCACGCTGGGCCCTGCGACCCATTGACCACGGGCGGGCTCGGTCACGACAAGGCGCACCGGCGCGGGGTCTGGCGACTCCGGCCCCGGCTCCTGGGGCGGCGGCTGCTGTGCACCAGGAGCCGGCGACGGGGTCTGGCGGGCCTGCCCCGGAGCCGGCTTGCCAGCCGAGGCGCCGACGGGAGGGACGTCGGCTGCGACGCCCCCCTCTGTGGTCAGGACGCCCTCGGCACAACCAGCAGGCAACACGAGGGAGAGCAGGAGCAGACCACGAACCATGCGCTGGTCTTCTGCCAGGAGCGTGCCAGCCTGGGACCGTGGGAGCACGGACGTGCGGGGACACGTGTCACCGGGGTCACGAGTCGACGTGCGACGACGGTGTCACTATGTTTCGCGCCATGAGAAACGCGACTTGTTCATTGCTGATGTTCGCGCTGGTGCTGGGCGCCTGCGACGACGATGACTCCGGGGGCGACACGCCCGACGCCCACGTGCACACCGACGCCAACGGTCTCGATGACGGCGCGGTCGGGACGGACGCCGGGATCGGTGGTGGGGACGCCGCGACCGATCCCGACCCGGACATGGCCACCGAGCCGCCGGACTCCAACGTGCCCGCTTCGGGGACCTGGTCGCTGACCATCCTGCTCGTCGAGTTCGGCGGGCTTCCGGTGTCGTTCCAGCTGGAGATCGCGTCCACCGTGAGCGCGGACGGCGGCGGCACCCTCGACTCGGTCGAGCTCCACGGCGTGAGCGACGACGGCATCAGCGACGTGCTGGTCACCATCAACGACATCGCGGTCGACGCCGAGGGCGCCTTCACCATCGAATTCGGCACCTTCGTGGTGCCGGCGGCCTACTCACCGAGCGGGAGCGACGTCGAGCTCGAGCTGACGATCAGCGCGCAGCGCACCGAGGACGGCGGCTTCTGCGGCGGCGTCACAGGCAACGTCTTCACCCTCGAGACGGTCGTGACCGACAGCACCTTCAGCGCGGCCCCGACCTCCGCGGATGCGCCGACCGGCGTGTGTCCGGGCGCCGCCGACGAGATGCTGCCGCGCATCGAGGACTGCCCGCAGCTGGTCGTCGGCCGCAACGAGGGCTTCATGTCGGGCGGCGTCGACCGCAACTTCGAGCTCTTCGTTCCGGCCGACCGGATGGAGGGCGAGAAGCTGCCGCTGGTCTTCCTGCACCACGGCCGCGCCGGGGAGGAGCCGCCATGGGGCAACGTGGAGGACGTCCTCGCGAACAGCCAGATGGCGCCGCTCGTCGACCAGATGCGCTTCATCCTGGTCGTGCCCGCCTCCCGCGGTGGGCTCGCGATCGAGTGGGCCGTGGCGCCGGTGGGTGACAACGAGGGCCTCGCCTTCTTCGACGACGCGATCACCTGCGTCGACGAGCAGTTCGGCGTGGACGCCGACCGGATCTACGCGATGGGCCACAGCGCGGGCGGGATCTACACCACCACCCTCGCGCTGCGGCGCCCCGAGGTGCTCGCGGCGGTGGCGGCGATGTCGCCCGCGCTGACGATCCCGTACTCCGACCCGGAGCCGGCGATCCCGTTCCTGATCAATTGGGGTGGCGAGGGTGACATCGCCTTCGACACGGACTTCAACGTCGCCGCGATGGAGCTGATCGACACGTTCACCGAGGGCGGCCACTTCATGGTGGCGTGCAACCACGGGCAGGACCACGACTGGGCGGACGGCGGCAGCGAGTGGATGCTGCGCTTCGCCCTCGACCACGTGCGCGGCGCCGATACGCTGCCCTACGCGGACGGCCTGCCCGAGGGCGCCTTCCCCGACTTCTGCACCATCCCGGAGTAGGACCTGCCCGCTTCGGCGCTGATGCTCGCGTGGTGTGTTCTGGGCTCGCCGACCGCGAGCAC
>PVBE010181475.1_pt1 | contig 18781 bp, 11 predicted proteins | sample 1631181 | NCBI WGS metagenome assembly PVBE01 (sample SAMN08397723, study PRJNA350692) | Marine metagenome, whole genome shotgun sequencing project. | isolation source: water | place: Pacific Ocean | collected 2012-04
CTTGGCGATGATCTTCAATCCGGTGTCGATCGAACGAGTGTTGCGGCATCCGGGTTTGCCGCACCAGCCCATGCCGCGCGCGGTGCCGCGGCCGGTGCAGGTTGGGTTACCGTTCTCGGCTTGACGCGCGGCAGCGATGTCGGGGTCGCGCTATCCGAATAGTCGGCCGGCCCCGATGCGTCAGGTTCTGATTGAGCGAGCACTCGCTCCGCAGATCCTCGCGTCGAACTCGGACTACCCGCCCTTGCCAGCCAGCGGGTTCTTGAGGGTCTTTCGCCCGCTCTTGATGTAGGCGTCGAGAGCGGTCCTCGCGCCCTTGCCATAGTAGCTATCGCCATATCTGTCGGCGAGCTTCTCCAACTTGACGGCAAGGGGCTTGAGCCTGGTCATGTAGTACAGCGCCGTTTTCTCCACGGCCTTGGCGCGGCTCCGTGGGGACTTGATCTTGTTATTGCTCGCGCGGCGCTTCTTGAACTTCGCGTCAACCTCATCGAGGGTTTGAAAGACCGCAGCGTAGGACTTGCCTACTGAGTTACCCTCCATCTCCTGATCGGTATGCACCCCGACCCGGTGGCGAACGCGCTGCAAGGATCGGTCAGGAATTCACAGGAGTTCATCGACGCTGAAGCGCAACGGTAATGCGCGCCACGACGCAATCCACTGGCCCCACCCTCGAATTGCGATATCCTGTACCATCCTCGCCCCCCCCCGACCCGGCCTACCACACCTCCTGGAGCACCTCATGAAACTCTCTCTCACGATCCCCATCGCACTCGCCCTCTTCTTCGCACTCGCGCCGGTAAAGGCCCAGGACAAGGTGATTCCGGTCTCGCTGACCAGCGTGGAGGGCAACGCGTTGAGCGTCTACCACTTCGGCTACAAGTATCCGAGATCCCAACAGATCTGGCGCAACAGCGCCATCACCAACTCCAGCGTCGCACTGATCAACGGCCTGCAGTACCGCCGGGACACAGGTCAAACAAACGCCTACGCCGCCTTCGTCTACACGAAAGCCACGTTCTCCATCGGGTCCTCGACCAAGTCTCCCGGGTCGATGTCGACCACGTTCGCGACCAACGTGACCTCCCCGCTGACCGTGGTGCTGAACGCCGGGACGTTCAACCTGCCAGCACAGCCGGCACCGACCAGCAGGCCAGCCGCGTTCAACGTCGGCATCAACTGGACGACGCCCTACATCTACGACACGAAGAGGGGCAACCTGATCCTGCAGATCGAACTCCCCGGACCTGACGCGAAACTCAATTACTTTTGCGATGCGGAATCGACGGTCAGCGGGAATGGCATCGTCACCCCATTCGGCACAGGCGGCGCGTTCGCAAACCCGGAACTCTACAAGCTGAGCGCCGCCGCGGGCGAACTCGCTCCGGGCGGCAGCCTCGACATCAGTTGCGGTACTTTCAAGAAGGCCTACACCGGCGCCCTGATCCTCGGGCTTTCGAACACGAGGTGGTCTGGGAGCGCGTTGCCGTGGAACCTCGCGGTGATCGGTGTGCCGAAGAACAACCTGTACGTCAGCCTGGACATGCAATTTCCGTTCTCTGCGACCGGGAGCGGCTCGTCGTTCAACTCCTCGTTCAAGGTCCCGATTCCCGGTGGCCCCACCTACGGCGGCGTGACGCTCCACGCCCAGGCGTGGTACGCGGACAGCGGTGCGAACGCCGCCGGCCTCGTCGCAACAAACGCACTCACGCTGTCCACGTCGAAGACCCCGGCCGCCGCAACCCAGACGGTCGGCCACTACAACAACAGCACCCCGGGCGGCAGATACATGTTCGGCTCGCGATTCGGCGGCCCGGTGATCAAGTTCCTCGGCACCATCAAGTAGCGATTCGCCCAGAATCAAGGGACTCGAATGCGACGGTCCTCAGGTGAGGGCCGTCGCTCGTTGAGGGCTGAGGCTCCTCGCGGAGACCGGATTGAGCGGGCCTCGCCTTTGTCTAGGACCCATCTTCAGTGATCAGTTGGCCACCCCATCCCTTGGTTAAGCTACGCTGACTCTCGCTCTCGCCTCGAAACACCTCGGAGCCTGCCCAATGCCACCTGTTCGATCTCCTCGGGTGTTCAGCACGTGCACCTTGTTCTCGTTCCTGTTCTGCCAGCCACTGCTCGCGCAGGCCACGTGGACCAAACTCGCGCCCACGATGTTGCCGACCCAACGGACCGAGGTGGTCATGGCCAGCGATGGAACCGGCGCTCTGGTGTACGGTGGCATCATCTTGAACAACGTCTACGTCGGCGACATCTGGCGGTTCGACGGCAAGAACTGGACGGACCTCAAGCCCGCGACGCCGGTCCCGCCGATTCGCGGACGCCTCGCCGGGGATTGGGATCTGGTCCGGAGTCGACTCGTGATCTTCGGTGGCCAGGGCACGACCGGTAACCTGGGCGACACGTGGGAGTACGACAAGGCGACAAACAAGTGGAGCAATCCCAAGCCGACGGTCGCACCGAGTGCGCGCGCCCACGCGCGAATGGCGTACGAGTTGAAGGGCTTGCGCATGATCTTGTTCGGTGGCGCCAGGACGGCGGAGACCTGGTCGTGGAACGGACTGATGTGGACCAACCTCACCGCTACGGTGACGAAATCCCCGAGCGGACGTGATCAGGTCAACATGGCGACGAACCAGCGCACGGGCGAGATCGTCCTCTTCGGCGGCACGACGAACGGTGGCAACACCGGGATCATCGGCGACACCTGGATCTGGAACGGCAAGGACTGGCGGCAGGTCGTGACCAAGACGACGCCGGGTGGTAGCGGCATCCGAAATGGTAAGTTGACCTACGACGAGGTGCGCGACCGGATCGTGCTCTACGGCGGCTTCAAGGGTGCTGGTGGATTCTCGGACAGTGTGTGGGAGTTCGACGGCACCGACTGGACCGAGCGCCTGCCGACGACGCGTCCGGTGGCGCGCGCCGGCATGGGGTTCGCTTTCGTCAGGTCGCTCGGCACGACCATCATGTTCAGTGGTTATCCGTACCCCGCGCAGAACGAGACCTGGAGCTACCAGACGTCGAAAGTCGCGAAGTATGAGGCGGGCGGGGTCGGTTGTGCGGGTGCAGCCGGGACGCCGGCCCTCACCGGAGCGCCGCCGTGGCTCGGCGACACGCTGACGCTGACTGTGCGTAACGTGCCTGCCAGCGGCCCGACATTCCTGTTCATCGGCCTGTCGAACACGAAATACGGCACGGTAACGCTGCCGTTGAACCTCGGCTTCATGAATGCGCCGAAGTGCTCGCTCCTGGTCGACCCGGTGTTGCAGTTCTCGATGCCGACTTCACTGGGTGTCGCCACGTTCAGTGCGCCGCTACCGACGACCGCGGCCCTGGCGGGTGTCGTCTTCTACAATCAGTCGTACGCCGCCGACAAGACGGCGAATGCCGCGGGAATCGTGGTCTCCAACTACGGCAAGGGCACCGCAGGCCTGCGCTGATTCCCGATGCGTTGTTGCTCGACGATCTTCACTCTCCTTCTGCTGGCGGGCTCTCTCGTCGGATCGTTGGCCGCGCAGGTGCGGATCGCCGAGTTCATGGCGAACAACAACCTCGTTCTGGCCGACGCCGAGGGTGACTGGCCGGATTGGATCGAACTCGAGAACGTCGGTACCAGCTCGGTCAATCTGGGTGGTTGGTACCTGACGGACTCCGCGAACAAACCGACCAAGTGGCAACTGCCGAGTCCGACCACCCTCGGCGCCGGACAGCGCCTCGTCGTGTTCGCGTCGGGCAAGGACCGCGCTGTCGCCGGCAAGCGGCTACACACGAACTTCAAGCTGAAGAGCGACGGCGAGTACCTCGCACTGCTCTCGCCGAACCGCAGTGTGGTGTCGCGGTTCGCGCCGACCTTTCCGCCGCAGTTTCCGGACGTCTCCTACGGTTTCGACAGCAGTGGGGTGGGCTACTTTCCATCGTCGACTCCCGGGGCCGCGAACGGGTCCACGCAGCCTGTTGTGGGCCTCGCGCAATTCACACCACTCGCGCCGAAGAACACCGATCCGGTCGTCGTCACGGCCGAGCTAATCCACGATTCGAAGACGCCGCCCAACTCGGTCTCCCTCCGCTACCGGGTGAACTTCGGCAGCGAGTCGGCCGTCGCGATGCGGGACGACGGGCTGGGTGGGGATCTGCGGGCCGGAGATCACATCTGGACCGGCACGATTCCGCGGGGTAGCCCAGCAGGCAGCATGCTGCGCTGGCGGGTCCGCGCGGCGTTCGGTGCGTTCGTCGCACCCGGGCCGTTGTTCAGGAGCCCGACGAATTCTCCGCAGTACTTCGGGGCGCTCATCGCGGACCCGTCTGTCACGTCGGTCCTGCCGATCCTGCGATGGTGGGTGCAGAGTCCGTTGGCTGCGGAAACCCGCACCGGCACGCGCTGCGCGGTCGCGTACGAGGGCGCGTTTTACGACAACGTGTTCGTCCGCCGGCGCGGCGGCAGCTCGAACAACTGGCCGAAGAAGAACTTCAAGTTCGACTTCAACCGCGGCTACGCGCTCCTCTACGCCGCCGGCGCGCACGAAGCCGAGGAGCTCAACGCCAACTCGACGTGGAGCGACAAGTCGTTCGTGCGGCAGATCCTGTCTTTCGAGATCTACGACCGTGCCGGGGCAGCGGGCTGCGAGTCGTTCCCATTTCGAATGGAGCAGAACGGCAAGTTCCACAGCGCGGCGATCTTCGTCGAGCAGCCTGACGAGCGCCTGCTCGAACGCGAGGGTCTGGATCCCCGCGGAGCGCTCTACAAGATGTTCAACACGTTGACCTCGGCGACGAACGGTGTCGAGAAGAAGACGCGAACGTGGGAGAGCCACGGGGATCTGCAAGCCCTGGTCAACGGCGTCATTCTCACCGGCAAGCCGCTCGAGCGATTCCTGTTCGATCACGTCGACCTCCCTGCCGTGCTCGACTACATCGCCGCAACCGTGTTGATCCACGATCAGGATCACGTGCACAAGAACCACTTCCTCTACCGCGACACCGAGGGAGATCGCGAGTGGCGGTTCCTCCCCTGGGACAAGGACCTGACCATCGGCCGCAACTACTTCAAGCAGTACGGTGTGCTCAACGACGTCATCTGGGCGAGCCACGATCCCGCGAGCCATCCACTGTTCGGCGACCGCAACCACACGAATCCGGGCGGGCGTTGGAACCGTTTGATCGACGCGTGCCACGGCACACCGCGCATTCGCGCGATGTTCCTTCGTCGCCTGCGCACGTTGATGGACGAGATCCTGCAGTCGGGCACGACTCCCCGTGCCTTGCGCTCGATCGAACAGCGGCTCGATGCCCTGAAGAGCCAGATGAGCAAGGACGTCGCGTTGGACCAGGGGCGATGGGGCATACCCAGCTACTGGAACAGGACGATCGACTTCGCCAAGGGTCTGGGGCGCGTCGAGAGCCTCTATTTCAACCCGCGCCGCGAGCACCTGTTCATCACGCACGGCTCGTCCGCGACCGGCATCATCCCCAAACGACAGGCGGCGAACCTGGCACTCGCGTTCGGACACATCGAGTCATCGCCGACGTCGGGTGACCAGGACGAGGAGTACATCGAAGTCGTCAACTGCAACAAGGTCGCCGTCGACGTCTCCGGCTGGAAACTCGGCGGGGACGTGAAGTTCGAGTTCGAGCCGGGCACCGTCATCGGGCCGGGCGAAGTGCTCCACGTGTCGCCAGTCCTGCACAAGTTTCGCGCACGCACGACGGGTCCGCGCGGCAACCTGGGGCTGTTCGTGGTGGGGCCGTACATCGGTCGTCTGGATCCAGCCGCTTCGCTTTGGATCAAGGACGGCAACCGACTGGTCACGAGCAACGGAGGCTTCGCCTACACGATGACGACGACCGGCCAGGGCGACGTCCGAATCTCGGTGACCGGCGCGAAGCCGAAGATCGAGCTATTCACGCTTGTATCAATAACGACCAGTCATCCGCTGGGTTGCGGTCCGTTGTTCGGCGTCGGCCTTGATGCGCTGTGGGTCGCGGACCTGCCTCTCGGGGCCCATCCGCTGCACGTGCTTACGGACGCGAGTGGCAGTTACGTCTACTCCTCCGGTTCGGGCGTCGTTCCGCGGGGCCTCACACTGGACAGCTGTGTGGTGGAAGTCGATCGCGTGGCCCGAACGCTGCGATCGAGTGCGGTTCGCCGAGTGAAGTTCTGAAGTAGTTCGCCGACCCCCATCGCTCACAGCGGGCTCGACATCACGCTACGGTCGGGCGGCCGCTCGCGACCCTCTCGACTTTGGGTCACGAAGCACCTCTCACACCATATCCCCCCGAAGGAGATGCGAGCATAGACGTTCCAAGCTGCAATTCCGGCGTCTCCCCCACCAAGAACCCCGACGTCACCGCCGGCCACGGCCCTTCGATGATGCTCGAACCGACGTGGTTTCGCCTCGTTTCCCGCGGCATCTCCTTATCGGTACGCACCCCGAGATCCGATCTTCATTAGACTCGTCGCCTGATGTCGATGCTCTCGGAACCCCCCGATGAGGACGAGACCCGCTTCATGGTCGCCCGCGCCCAGGCGGGGGACGAACGGGCCCTGGAAGACCTCTTCAGGCGCCACCACGACCACCTCTTGCTGGCCGTCCGCCTGCGCCTGGGCCCGCGCCTGAGGGGTGAGCTGGAGAGCATGGACATCTTCCAGAGCGTCGCTCTGGATGCCTTCCGCGATCTGGACAACTTCGTGCCGCGCGAACCAGGCAGCTTCCGCCACTATCTCAACAAGCTGGTCCTCGACAGGATCTGCGACCGGGCGCGTTACTTCGACGCGGCCAAGAGGCGAGGGGGTGAGCGCGCTTCGCAGAACCAGCTCAAGGAATTGCCCGCCAAGGATTCGCAAGGGAGTTACTTCGATGCGAGCGGCCGCTTCGAACGACTCGAGCGGGAGATTCAGCGCCTGCCGGAGGACATGCGCCAGGTGCTCATCCTGCGCAGCGTCGATGGGCTGCCGAGCCAGGAGGTCGCGAAGATGCTGGACAAGAGCGACGCGGCGGTGCGCAAGTCCTACTCGCGCGCCGTGGCGCACCTGGCCACACACCTCGGCGACGAGGAGCCCGCTTGACCATGGAACACCTCGAAGAACTCGTCGCGCAGTTCATCGAGCGCCGTGAAGCAGGGGAACTGATCAGCGCCGAGGAGTTCGCATCGGGCCACCCGGCCCATTCCAAGGAAATCCTGGCTGCGCTGCGGGAAGTGCAGAAGACCGAGCAACTCCTGCGGGACCCCAGCCTGCCCACCGAACGTCTGGGCCCGTACCGCTTGCTGGCGCTGATCGGGAGCGGCGGAATGGGGCGCGTGTACCGTGCCGCGCACGATGATCGGCCCGATGAGGAACTGGCTCTCAAGCTCCTTTCGCCCCAGATGATGAACAACGAGACGGCGCGTTTGCGCTTTGATCGCGAAGCCCGCGCCTTGGTCAAACTCGACCACCCTGGGGTGGTCAAGGTGCTGGACCATGGCCTCGTCGATGGCATTCCCTACCTGGCCATGGAGTTGGTGCGCGGCACGGACCTGGTGTCGCTCCTGGACGAAGCCCGTGGCCGTCGCGACCAGGATGCCCGCCCCGCGCCCTGCGAGCACCTCGACCTGGCGGGGGAGAGTGACGGTCACCGGCGCGTGGCGGCCCTCGTCGCGCCGCTGGCGCGGGCGGTGCAGGCGGCGCACGCCTCCGGAGTACTGCACCGGGACATCAAGCCCGGCAACGTGATCCAGCGCGAGGACGCGAGCCCCGTGCTGGTGGACTTCGGCCTGGCGCGGGGAGGAGGCGAGACGATCAGCCTGACCAGCACCGGGGACCTGCTCGGCACCCCGCGCTACATGGCCCCCGAGCAGGCGCGCGGCGGAGAGACGGACGAGCGCACGGACATCCACGGCCTTGGGGTGCTGCTGTACGAACTCCTGACCCTGGAACCGCCGCACCCGGCCGGCGAACCGATGACCGTGCTGCGCGCGGTGGCGGAGCAGGCCGTGCCGGCGGTGATCCGTACCGATCCGAAGGTCCCGGCCTCGCTCAATCGCATCGTGCGGCGGGCCTGCGCGTTCCGACCCGCGTCGCGCTACGCGACGGCCGCCGAGCTGGCGTCGGATCTGGAGGCCTTCCTGGCGCAGACCGCCGTACGGGCCCGGAACTTCAGCCCGTGGGAGCGCCTCGAGGACGCGTGGGTGCTGCGGCGCAAGACCCTCGTGGGAGCCGTGGTGGCGTTGATCGTGTTGGGGGCCCTGGCCTTGCTGCGCGAGGAGCCCCCGGACTTCGACCTGCTCACCGAGCGCGCGATCCTGGCCTACGCGGCGGACGACATGGCAGGCACGGCCGCTGGTGCCCAACGCATCCTGACCCACGACCCCGAACACCCGATGGGTCGTTGGCTGGAGGGTCTCGCCATGGGGGTTCAGGTTCAGTCCCGGTCCCCTTTCGTGACTCTACTCAACAAGGGCCTCACGGACTCCCACGGGCGGGTGTGGCCGCAGGCCATCGCGGCCTTCGAGGATGCCCAGAGGCTCGAGCCCGACTCGCCCGTGCCGAGGGTCCTGCTCGAACAAACTCGACGGCTGATGGCCCAACAGAAGGCCGAGCATGGCGTGGAAATGCCCGAGAGCGCCTCCGCCTTGTACGAACTGGGCAAGCAGCGCAACGGCGTGAAAAAATGGGCGGAGGCGGAACGGGCCTTGAAGCGGGCGGTCGAACTCGACCCGAACCACACCAAGGCCTGGGCGGAACTCTGTATCGCCCAGTTCTATCAGGGCAGAGCCGAGGACGCCCTGGAGTCGGCAGCCCGCGGAGGGGCGTCGGCCGGGGTTCAATATTGCCATACGCTTCTCCTGCGCGATCAGCGTGGCGCCGACTTCCCGCACGTGCGTGCAGTCCTCGCGCCGATTCTCCAGGAGGACCCCAACCACCACCTTGCCGCGAGGATCATGGGCTACACCTACGACTACGAGCACAAAATAGACGTCGCCCGGGAGTGGTACGAACGGATCGTCGACATGCGACCGGACAGCATAATCGACCTTCTAAGCCTCGCGTTCTTGCGCACGGGTGCGCAGAGCGCCACCTGCGCCGAGTGTGCGCGCTGGTTCCGGGATCATCCCGCCGACCTGGATCTCGAAGAAGCGCGACGGCTGTACATGCGCGTGTTGAAGTTGGATCAAGGCAAGTCAATGAAGTTTTCCGATGCCTGCAACTCGTTGAAGAGGCTCGGGCCGACGGCGATGGCGGAGGAGTTCATCGAGACGTTGTTGAAAAAAGACGGTGGACCGACCGACCCCGCGCGCCACAACCGTCTCATCAAGGCGCTGGATCAACTAAGGCGCTAGCCCGCTCTTCTCACCAAATCTCCACTGCGATAGCACAACTCCCTGCGTCTAACACCGCGCCGACGCTCCTCGCCGTGAACGTCTCTCGACTCGAGCCGGCGATCGACCTCGGTGTGATCGGCGCGAGCGGTTGCACGATGTACGTCCAGAACGCGTTCACGATCGCGGGTGTGACGAACACGTCGGGTGTCTTCTCTTTGAAAACGACCATTCCCAACATCAACGTGCTGCTGTGCGCCCGCGTCTACTTCCAGTATTTCCCATTCGACCGTCAGGCGAACTCGCTGGGTATTACGCCTTCGAACTACGGGCGCGTGCTGGTAGGCAATTAGCGGACTGCTGGGACGCTCGGGCTACGGCCCGAGCGCGTCTCCTTGAGCATAGGGTCGATCGATGCCAGCGGTCATTCACCTCGTCGCAGCGTCAAGGTCGCCCCCGTCTTCCACTCGTGCACCTTACCATCGAGCAAGACCCGAATCGATCGCCGCGCCGGCTGCCGATGCAGCACGACCCGATCCCGGGTCGCGTGGATCTCCAGCACGTGATCTTGCCAACGGATCTGATTCACGCGGAGTTCGGGCCAACTCTTCGGCAGGGAGGGCGCCAACGCGATTCCATCAGCACCCGGCCGGAAGCCGAGGAAGCCATCCAGCATTACCTGGGGCACGAGCACGCTCTCGTGGAATTCGCGATCGATCCCCAGACCAGCTGCGACTCCCCCACCTTGTAGTCGGCCGCGACTTCCGTCCTTGTAGTAGGCGCGGTATCCACCGGCCTCTCGCACCTCCCCGTACCACGCAAGGATCGACCGCAGCCGTTGCCATGCATCATCGGGACCGAGGATACGCAATCGCGCCATGAGGTCGTGGTAAGAGAATCCCAACACCGCGCCACCGTCTTGGACTTGCCCACCCCACGGGATGCTCTCCGGGGCCGACCAAAACCAACCGTACCAGGAGACGTTGCGCCGCGTCGTCGCCCGCGGACCGAATCGCCAGTGGTAGATGTCTGCACCCTTGGCAGTGTCGCCGGCGACCTCGCGCGAACCCGTAACCCACTCGAGGAGCGCGCGCGCATGCGCATCAGTGGCGATTCCGTAGTGTACGGCTTCCAGGTTGAGGAAGGTCAGACCGAAATCGTGAGTCCTACCATCGGCATCGACACAAGCGACGAAGCGGCCCGTCTCTTCACTCCAAAACAACTCGTTGGCCTCGGTCTTCGCGGCCTGGGCGCGTCGCTTGAGTGCCGCGGGATCGAAAGACTCACCGCCTGGGATCTGCCACTCCGGATGACGGAGCACATCGGCTTCGAGTACCGCCATCGTGCGTAAGGCGGCGTAGTAGACGGACGTCGCGTACATGTCCAGGTGACCGAACGGCAGGAGGTCCCAATAGTTGTTACCGATGCCGTGACCGTGACGGAGGCGCTTCTTGCCGCCGGCAAGAACGAGGCCCGATCGACCATCGTGCCCAGTCCACGTCGTCCCGATCACCGCGTGGTCGCCGATCCGATGTTCGACCATCAGGTGCCGCAGGGCTCGTCGCATGCGGAGAATGTTCGCGCGCAGAAACGGCACATCACCCGTCCACCAGAAGTAGTTGGCGCAGCCATGCACGAAGGCCTGGCTGTTGATGTTGTGCCGCGTATCGTACTGGGAGAATAGCGCCTGCAGGGTGATCGCAGCACCTTCTGGAGCGTTGTCAATCTGCAGCGCTAACCTTCGCACCCGACCCCGCCACGCGCTGACCGCAGTCATCGGCACCATGTCGTAGCGGATCCCAGCACCGGGCACGGGGCAAGAGACACTCCGCGCCGCGACGAACTCCGGCTCCGCCGTCACGGACCAAAGCAATCGGATACGCGCGCCCCCCAGACCCTCGCCCGCCCAGCGCAGTTGCATGAACGGAGCCTCTGTGGTGTCGAGATCGATCGGTGGGGAGATCAGGCGCGCGGTCTTCCCCTGCATCACGAGACGCCAACCCGCCTTGACGATCCCAGCGCCGACGCAGCCATCCAGGGCCCAACCACGGCCCGTATCGAGGGTCTTCTTGCGCCACGGTGGCCCCACAGTCTTGTCGAAGGACCAATGCCAACCGACACCCTTGCCCTGATTCCAGAACGGAAACGGCCATCCCCGTTGGTGGGCGATCGACGGATGCTGATGCGTGGCGACATAACCGTCAGCATCGATATGCCGCTTCGCCAGCATCGCCCGCCAGGCCTTGCGCATGCGGTCGCTCCGGTTCCCTGCGGTCACACTCGGCCACAATGCTGGCCCAGCCAACCACTGGTCCCACATCGTCGACTTCGGCGAGGCACCGGGGTAGTGCACCCAGAACATATGGCGGAGCCGAGCCATCTCAGCCGCGAAACCCGGGACCTGAAAGCGCGGGAAATCCTCCGGCACGGGCGCATCCTGCCCACGAGTCAGACCCGGAGTGACGAGAGTGGCGGCCAGCAGGGAATACATCGATCGCATACCCGAGGTCATATCCCAGAACCGGTACGAACCGGCACATGCTGTCACCTACAGCGCGCGGTCACCTAGGCAGCTTGTTATTCGGCGCAACGGCCTTGAGCATCTAATCCTGCGCCCCGGGAAGCACACGGTGAAGATCTGGGGTCGACACCCTTACCCTCCAGCATTGCCAGCCGTCAGGGGAGCACTGCACCATTCCAGCGCGGGATCGGACGTAGGAATTCGGACTCTCGCCACCTATCCGCCATGAGAATCCCCACCGCGGTTTGCCAACGCGCGCTGCCGCGGCGATCATCCGCTGTCCACGACTTCGTCGACCCTCCCCCCGGCCAACAGCCTCTGATGAAACGATGTAATCCTCTTCTGACGCTCCTCGCGGTTACACCGATCCTTGCGACCACTGCTGTCCCCGCGATCACTACGGTCGTCTCGGCCGCCGATAGTCCGCCCGGCGAGACGCTGTTCACATCCGGACCGCAGGAGTTCGGCGGACGGAGGTACTACTGGCTCGCCGAGTGGAAGCTCGAAGTGACGATTCCGGACGATGTCGCGGCGGACGATCGACTGGAGGTCCTGTTCGGGTCGAAGGGACCTGACAAGCGCACGCTCTGGTTCGAGTACGGTGGCAAGCGCGGCTCGCTGGCAGAGGTTCGCAAGGAGGCGTATCAGTGGATCCGCTTGCCCCTGGGGCGTCTTCAGCGCGGCCAGCGCGTCGTACTCTCCGGCAAGGGCCGAGAGCGCGTAGCTTTCTTGGCGGGCGTAAGGACCACGGACCAGTCCAGAGCTGCGCCGAAGGTCAAGGCGATTCGGACGTCGATGCCCGCCAGGTCGGGGGATGGCGTAGCACGGTGGGCAACCCTGTCCGGGTTCGAGATGAACGACGAGATGCGGCGGCTCTTCCATCCCTCGCCGAAGGCGCCGGACTGGAGTCGCGCCGAACGGTCCGCGCGATACGCCGGCATCGCCCTCAGCAAGGTGCAGCGCTGGCTCCACGAGCGATGCCTCGCCGTGCACGATCGGCCAACCGGCCTGTTCCGTCCGACCGGCAGGCAGTGGAACTACCGCGACACCGCTGCCGACTGCTACCCGTTCTACGTCTGGGCCGCGCACTACACCGACCACGGCCTGCTCGAGACGGTGATGCAAAAGACCCTCGAGGCGGAGCAACGCCTCTGCAATCACCTGGACCGCCTGCCGGTCCCCTACGACATGGACGCGAAGCAAAAGAACGTGACCTCGTTCGACCGGATGATCTTCGGCGCCAGCGAGTACGCGAAGGACGGGTTGATCCCGATCGTCGAGATCACCGGCAAGGACTCCCCTTGGTGCGACCGCATGCGCGGGTTGGTCGACGACATCTTCAAGCATGCCCGCGTCGGCACACCCGGCGGGAACATCCCTTCGACGAACATCGAGGTCAACGGCGAGCTGCTCCAGCTGCTCCCAAGGCTCTACTGCATGACCCGGAACCGCAAGTACCTCGACTGGGCACACCGGCTCGCGGACTACTACCTCCTCGGTGGCAATTTCGTGCCGACGCGTCTGTCCGATCACGGCTGCGAGATCATCGGAGGGCTCGGTCTGCTCTTTGCCGTGGACGCGGCGGCGAGCCCAAAGAAGTTCGAGCAGTACCGGCCGCACATGGAGTACATGTTCGACGAGATCCTGCGACGCGGCCGGAACTCCGACGGAGTCATCGTCGGGAAGCTCCAGAAGGCCGAAGGGCCGCACGACAGCGTCGGCATCCGTGACGGTTGGGGCTATGACTTCGTCGGTTTCCTCGACTACGACATGGCGACGAACACGCAACGCTACGCCGAAGCGATTCGCCAGCCGCTCCGCCATCTTCTGAAGCCCCGGTACAAGGAGTTCAACTGGGACCACGGTTCCCGTGACAACATCGCGGACTCCGTCGAGGGCGGACTCTATCTCCTCTACCGGTTTCCGACTCCCGAGGGGTTTGTCTGGGCCGATCGCGAGATCGCCACGGTTATGGTCGACCACACCGCTCCGGATCGACTGTGGGGTACGCACAAGCTGGAAGCGAACACGGTTCGCACGGTGCTGATCCACACGATGCTACACACCCGCAACACGATCGCGCGTCCCTGGCAACAAGGACTCCAACTCGGGGCGGCCCCGGTCGGCAGCGGGATCTGCGTGTACATGGACACCGACAAGCCCTACGCGGGTCGCCTCGTGTTCGACATCCCGCGCCATCGCCTGCACATGGGGTTTAGCGAGGACTGGCCCCGGATGAACGCTGTCCCGGAGTGGTTCGTCGTCGAACCGGATGAAGCCCATCGCTACACCGTCAGGGAACTCGGTGGAGGTGCCGCGCGGACGGTTTCGGGCAAGCGCCTGAGTGAGGGCCTGCCAGTTCGCCTGGAGCCGGGCAAGCCCCGGCGCTGGATCATCGAGCCGCAACGGTGACCCACACGATCAGGGCGACTTCGCGAGCGGGGTGCGACATGGTTCGGCCACTGAGAACCTCTCAAGATCCAGCCGGTCTGGTTGCTGGGGAATGGCAACGGCTATGCCGATGGTCTCGGGCGCATCCTGCTCCGCGGACTGGATCCACGCTGGCGCTACGACTTGATTCTACATGGCTCGCGCGACTTCGCGAGACGCAACATCCACTCCCGATCGCGCACCCAAGTAATCCTGCGCCCCGGGAAGCACACGGTGAAAATCTGGGGTCGACACCCTGACCCTCCAGCATCGCGGATGGGACGCGCTCGTTGGCTACCTGTCGCGGCGTTCGGCGTTTCGTCGGCGACCGGGCGCGGCGATGTCGGCCATCGACCGATCGGACTGAAAGACATGGTCGACCATGATGTGCCCCCAACCCTCCGAGCGCCGATCGACGATCTCCACCTGCACCTGTCGACCCATGAGCTCTCCGACATCCCAGCTGACCCACCTCATGATCTTTCGCCCTCTGCTCTTCCTGGCGGAACCGACGGCGGTGCGGACGCGTTTCCCGTCGACGACGAGATTGACGCACGTCTTGCCCGGGGTCTTCCCCCCACCGATGAGAAAGTTGAGGAGTTTCCTCTCGATCGTGAACGAGGGCGACGTCAGCGTACCGGTGGGTTCGTCGCTCTCGCCGACGAGATACGTGTCGACCAGACTCCGACCGCGATGACCAGTCACCCGGTCCTTCGTGCTGGACGGTCTGCTGCCGAAGGCCGTGCCGGTGATTTTCCAGTCGCCGTAGCTGTCGCCCTCGAAGTCCGCGATCAGCAGCGCATCCTTCGGGATCGCGTCGGTGTTGTTCGGCGCGGGTGACTTGATCCGCTTTTGCGCCGCGCGAGGGATCCCGGCCACCGAGACGTACTCGAGCACGCTGGGCGTCTTGGAATCCGCGCCGATTCTCTGGAGGAACGTGTAGAAGGCGCCGCTCAGCACCTTCCCCGCCTTGTCGAGGAAATGCCCCGAAAGCGCGACGCGCTGGCCCTTCTTCAACCGGATGTCGAAAGTGACATGAGTGTCCCCGGGACTGGTGGGTACGGTCGTCGCCTTGCCACCGACGAGGAGGCGAGCCTGGGCGACTGGGCGCGGGGGAACCGCTCTCAGGCTACCGTTCAGGGGGACGTTGGCTTCCGGGTGGAACATGTACATGGACACCCGGTAGTCGCCGCCGGCCTCGACCTTGAGATTCCAGTGTCCCGGCGTGTTCTGCCTGGCCAGGTTTCCCCAGTTGTCCGCGTAGGAACCGGTCCAGTTGCAGGAGGACAACCATGTGGTCACTTCTCTGGGCGTTCCCACGCTCACGTAGTTCTTCTGCCCCATCACGGGTGTGACCCGGGTGACCCACCTCTGGTAGTGATCACGTAGCGTGCGGACCACGTCGGGATGCTGATCGTAGATGTTCTTCTTCTGGCCGGGGTCAGCGGCGACGTCGTAGAGCTCCTTGCCGTCGACGAGACGCCATTTCTTCCAGAGCACTGCGCCGCTCCACGGTTTGAACTCGGCGCGATACTGAACGACGACCTTGCGATCCTCGAGTGCGTTGGCCTTTCCTTCGAGAAGAGGGCGCAGGCTTCGACCATCGAACGCTGCGCCGCCCTTGCGCGTCTTCAATCCGCAGAGATCGATCAGAGAGGGCAGCAGATCGGTGCTGTGCGCAAGCGTGCCGACATCGCGGTGCTTGTCGTAGCCACCGGTGGGCCAACGCAGGAAGAACGGCACGCGATGGCCGCCGTCATACTGGGAGGTCTTGCGGCCACGCATCCCGGCGTTGAAGACGGCATGCCCTCGCACCGTGCCGTTGTCGGTCATGAAGATGAGGATGGTGTTCTCCTTCAGACCACGGTCTTCCAAGAACGCATCCAACTTGGCGACGTTCTCATCGATGTTGGCGATCATGCCGAAGAAGTTGGGGACGGCGCGACCTCTCTGGCCCTGGTAGGGTTTCGAGTAATTCTTCGCAACATTGAACGGCGCGTGCGCAGCTGTGGTCGGGAGGAAGACGAAGAAGGGCCTCTCCTGCTTGCCGATCCAGTCCATCGCCTTCTGGAAGAAGACATCGGTGTTGTAGCCCTCGAAACTCTCGAGCTCGTTATTGTGCCAGTACTGGTCATCGAAAGCGTCGTTCTCCCAGTGCTCCGAGAGTGAACCGATGCCCCATGCCTTGTTGTGAATCGACTCATCGAACCCGCGGTCATGCGGGCGGTACGGGTAGTTGTCGCCCAGGTGCCACTTGCCGAAGTGTCCGGTGGCGTAGCCGTTGTCCTTGAAGAACTGCGGCATCATCGGCAACTCGCGCCTCGGCAGCGAGCGACCCTCGCAGACAGCGGTGGCGCCGTTTCGAAACGCATCGATACCGGTCATCAATTCGCCGCGGGTCGGCGTGCACATGGGGGCCACGTGAAAGTCGGTGAAGCAGACACTCTCGTCGCGCAGGGCGTCGAGCTTGGGCGTCTTCAACACGGGGTTGCCGTGCGCGGAGAGGTCGCCGTAGCCCTGGTCGTCGGTGAGGATGAAGACGACGTTGGGCATCGGCGCTGCTGGCGGTGCCCATGGCAAGTCAGGCACGCCGGCGAAGATCAACGAGATCGCGCCGAGTCGCAGAATCGCAGAGGTTCTGATTCGTATCCTCATGCTGGCTGATTCTCCAGGCAGCGGTGGCCGGGTCCATCCGCCCTGCCCAATTATCCGATCGCACTCCCCCAGTTGGCCATCGGGCTTGCGCTCCGCCGGCACGATGCTCGCCCCGTTCTGGCCGGGCGCCGAGCCACCCCGCTCCGGGCCAACTCCGATCAACAGGCCGAGAACCTCAGGCTGTTCCGTATGATCCGGCACAAGAGAACTCGCCTGACCGGGCTCGGTGGCGACCGCGCGGATCCTCGGAGAGGAGAGCGAAGAGCCGGCCGAGTCAGCGGACTTCACCGACACGGTGAACGACTCAAGCCCAAGGAGCCAACAGAATGCGAAGCCTGTGGTGTTGCCTGTCCGTCACGCTGGCCGCTGTCACGACATTGACAGCGGCAGCTGTGGAACCTGCTGATGCGCTCGGCGATCACATGGTCCTGCAGCGCAACAAGCCCGCCGCAATCTGGGGGACGGCCAAGTCTGGCAGCATCGTCACCGTCATGTTCGCCGGTCAGACCAAGAGAGCTACGGCAGACACCTTGGGCAGGTGGTTGCTTCGCCTGGATCCGATGAAGGCCAGCACAAAACCCCGAGCGCTGCGTGTCTCGGACTCGGACGGATACTTGGTGAGCGTTGTGGTCTTGTTCCTCCGCTTGTGCACAGACTCACTTACCAGCACGTTGCCGGTCAAGGCGAGAGGCCTGGTCTGCGACTTGGCCGCTCGTGCCGGTGAGCGCTTGGTCCCACCGCCCCGTGCTGCCTCGGCCGATTCACTCGGGGTAGACGTCGACACGACGATGGGCCGGTACGTCTTGCCCACCCGACTGATGGGTGCGACCGCGAGCGTTCCGAACGTCTTCTCCCACGTCTCGACGGACTTCCTCAAGCGTTCCACGGCGGGATCGAACCTCTTGCTCTTCACGCCGACGTTCTTCCCGGGCAGGAACTTGGTCCGGGCAGCGGCGACCTCGTCGGAATGCAGGAACTGCTTGAGTCGAAGCATGACCGGCCGAGATTCCACACCCAGACGCATGAGCACGCCCATGATCCCCTTGAACCGTTTCACTCCGAAGAACATCATGCCGAAGGAGGCCGTCACCGGCTCCCGATCATCGGGAGCCCCCCAGCGGTCGATGGTCGCGATCAGCAGCGGGAAGGTGGCAGCATATTGCTTGGGCGGCACGCCCTGGATCAACGGATAGAAGCCGTCTGCACGCCCGGGGACACGTTCTTTCGGGGGCGGCACGCTGTGCACGAACCCGCTCCTGATCGTGTCCGGACTCCGGGCCGCGACCACCGGGGGCACCATCTACCTGTTCGCGATCCCGTCCGCGTCGTCAGGGACCGTGAACCTGCAGGCCGTGCTCACCGGCGGAGTCGGCCTACCGCTGACCAACGGCCTGGAAGTCACCGTCGGGACGTAGCGCAACGCATCCGGCGGGCGATGCCGAAGTTGTCGCTCTTGGGAACCCGAGTCTCTCGGGTAGCTACTCGTAAGATCTACTTCAGGAAGGCGAGCGAGAGCCCGTAGCCCCGCGTGCCACCGGATGCCACCGTGGCCAGCTCGTCACCGTTGGTGGTGCTGAACGCCGTCGTCTTGTAGATCCGGCAGATCCCGTGGGCGCCGGGGACGATGGGGGTCCGGAAGCCGGCGACGTTGGAGAGCCCGATTCCGGAGGGCAGACCGCTGTCGGCGAACGCGAACTGGGTGTAGATGTTCAATGACGGCGTGCCCGCGAGCCGCGCGATGTCTCCCGTGAACTTGAAGGAACCGGAGCCGTCGGTCCCGACATTCGCGAGGAGCAAAGGGCTGACCACCGGTGCGCACCAGCTGCCGACCGGCGTGGTCGAGTTGGCCAGACTGAACGCAAGGAAAGC
>PVBE010752745.1_pt1 | contig 18778 bp, 9 predicted proteins | sample 1631181 | NCBI WGS metagenome assembly PVBE01 (sample SAMN08397723, study PRJNA350692) | Marine metagenome, whole genome shotgun sequencing project. | isolation source: water | place: Pacific Ocean | collected 2012-04
AGGTTGTCTGCTCCACCAGTTCCGTTCTTTAGGACGACTGTCCTAGCAGCGTTAGCAGGCTGTACCACCAGGACGAAACCCGCTGATACGTTGGTCCCGGCGGTGATCGTATCGAGATCGTCACTGGCCCCATCTGACTGGGTGTCAATCGTGTGGTAGTTATTGGTAGCCGTGATAACGCCAGATGCAATAGTCAGCTCTGTAGCTGTATCAAAGTCTAGCTGCCCACTGGCATTGATTGGTCCAGAGGCCAAGGCTGCTGCGGGTACGCTAGCTGCCGCGATATCACCCGAGCTATCTACAACCTCCGTACCACCCACCTTGAGTGAGATCGCGTTGAGGTTCCCGCTGCTATCGATATCTATAAGGTCAGACCACGAGGGTGTGCCCTCGGTACCGGTGTTCTTCTGAAGCTTCATGCTCCCGGCAGTCTCAACCAGCCTGTAGTCTACGGCTGACCCCTCTGTTCCAATGAAGCGAACATAAGGTGTGGACATCTTCATTAGGACGGCAGCTACTAGTGTCTCCAAGGACGTAATTGCATCCGCCCCACCATCAGCATGACTAGATGCGTGAGCCTTGGGATCGTGAAGACTCGACCCCGTTAGTGCATTATGCTCTGGCATTTATCGGACTCTCCTTGTTGACTCTTCTGTCATCAATCTCTTTAAAACTTTCAACCATGAATCCCACTCTAATGATGTCATCCCCATACCAAGAGCTGCTTTCCTGGCCCCGCTGGCCCCTCTAGATCCAGCCAGAAGGGCATTTTTCATTTCACTAGGAAGCCCAACAAACACACGCCTTAACCTGGAATATCCATACCTCTGGAGTTCCGATGCCCTAATACCCCCCATCGCAATTTTCCTTCTCCCCTCATCGGTGTCGGCAAGCTTTGCTAGAAGTTCCTCCCGTTCCCTCGGACTCTTCGCGTTCCTTATAATACTTTCGAATTCTTGAATCACTTGAGTGTTGGCATAATTATCCGCGAAGTCTTTCGCTCTACGCTCTTGATCCATCTCTTCAGCTTCCTGTGGAGAGACGAACCCAAAGAGCCGACCATACTCCCTTACTGGAGTAGTATACCTAACCAGCCCTCCCACTGATCCCTTTTTGGTAATTTGTGTCCAGAACCCTTCTGTCCTCCGTATCGCGTTTTCCTCCATCCGTGAATCGAATCTATACAAATCACTGACAACAAGTCCGAACGGAACAAAAGATTTGACAAAAAGATTTAGCCACTCTGCATTGTCCCCCTCTTCTACCCACTTCATAAAAGTCTTTACAACCTGTGGCCCTGGAGTCCGTCCTGGGGAGAATGACATGATCGATGAAAACCCTTCAGGGGCCTTAACTCCACCGCTAATGCCAAAGAAATCAGTGAATATAGCAGGCTCAATTCTCCCTTGAAGATCTCGCAATACTAGCTCTTCCCCAAAAGCTGCCTTAGATCCCTCTCTCAATGCCCCTGCTATCAAGCCATTAAAAAAGAGATACCTCGTCATTGCGACCCCTGCAGGAGCACCATCAGAAGCATCCTCGGTAAGCATCCTTCTAACAAAATGAGCCTGCTTTAAGGGATAACTAGACAAAGGAGCCATTACTGTACCAACTAAGCTGTGCCGCCAAAAAGGATTCCTTGACAACTGGTCATAAGTAAACTGAGTTAAGTCAACTCCCCTGATTGCCCTCTCAACAGCAGCTAAATGCCGATACCCCTGCTTATAACTAACGTCAAGGGCCGTCATGAACGTAGCCCCACGCAAAATGGTCTCTGCCATATCCAGCATACTGAACCCTGTCTCATCAAGCATCTGCATCAATCTGAATGTAGACCTAGTAAATTCCTTCCCCCTGACCAATTGTGCCGAAGAAGCAACACCAATTCTCATTGCGAATTCTTCAGGTAGCCCTGCTCGTACTGCTTGCTTGATAGCCCTGGAAGCAGGGACCAACGCCCCTGCTACTGCGATTCCAACTGGCCCAAAGAACATTGAACCAACAGCCCCGCCTGCAGCCATTCCTACCCAGCTAGGCAATACTCCATATATCCCCCTCTCGCCACCACCAAATAATGATTCAACAGCAGCTTTTCTCCCCGGTCCCTTTAAGGATTCTCTAGTTACGGCTGCTATACCCCCGAGTGTGTTTATTGCTCCAAATTCCGCCATGTTGTTAATGAACTGCCCAAACTGGGCAATCGCCGTAGGTAGACGACCAAACAAAAGGCCTCGATACAAACCACCAGACAGGGTCGTAGTCCAGCCCACTAGCATTTTCTCGGTAGGCGTGAACTTGTACTTATCCCCCTGGGCAACTTGATAGATACCCCGGATTCCTCGCATAAGATTTGGCATATTGTCCAAGTGTGCAGCAATGAACATAGTATCCCTGGCCCAAGTTTCGTGCCCCTTTCCCCCAAGAACAGCCCTCATTTGCGATAGTGCCGCCAGCCCCCTTCCGTCCTGCGCTGCCCTTGCAGCCTGTTCTCTTGGCCTTAGTCGAGCAAAACCTTCCTCCGCGTGCTGGGCTCTAATTCTCGCATAGTTGTACTTTAGTGTTTTTTCAAGCCATCCACCCTCTCTCTTTGATTTGTACACATTCCAAATCCCACCCTTTAGTCCCTGCCTTTGCCCCTCTCCTACCCATCCCCTTGCTTGCATCTCTTGTGGAAAATCCAGGATCCTTTCGGCATATTCAAATCCAGCTGTGGTTGGACTGTGAAAAGTTCCGGGATCAGCAGCAACCCTTTGCTCCTCAAGCTTCCGCATATAGGCCCTGCTGGCCTGCTTGGTCCAGTACTTGTTTCTCCACTTAATAGACCTGAACTGTGGAAGCATGGCCCATACCTCATCTTTGTTCCTCTCGTTCATCTTCCAGGCTTCTCTTATAATTTCCCATGCCCTGTAAGAAATAACTGGAGATAGCCCCATTGCCACAGGATCCTCAGATTCCATGTAACGCCTATGAAGATCTGCTCTTTCTTCGACTATTTCTCCTGGCTTATAAACGTCCCCCTCAAATGTATCTATATCGTTTCCTCGCCGCCTTACTCCCCGGTCCCGATAAACTCTTTCCCTGCCGTACCTGTCTGTGAATCTAGATTCTTTCCATGCCCCTCCCCGCCCAGGAATGTCTCCGTCTCTAGTCCGAATCGGATTGCTATATCTCTCTGTATGTTTGTATGTACCTTCTATTGCAGAAGCCCCAGGAGGAAGTTGTGACTCCACAAGAGGCGTTCCCTCTCGAATTCCTCCGGCCTGATATCCCCGAACTACTTGAGGAGCACGTCTCATTGCCTGTGCTCCTGGCCTTCCAGTAACAGCCTCTGTCGGAGCTTTTCTCCTAACGCCCTCCCCTTTTAAGAGCCCACGAGCCACCTTTCCGTATGGAGAGAAGTTAATAAGATCATCGTCCACTCTCTGGAGGTCCGAAAGAATCCCGTCTACTTGCTCCTGGCTCCAGCCTTTCATGCGGAGCCTTTCTACGAACTTCGTAACGTGTCCATACAAACCGTCACGTATCAATTCACGGTTTAATGTAAATTCAACATCGGGAACTACATGATGCCCCCACCTCTCCATTGCCGCAGCTCGGAATTCTCGTCTACCAGCTTGCCCGAAAGCAAATACGCCGTATTTTCTCTGCAGCTTTTCAAGCGTATATTCTAAAATCCAAGCATCTTCAGGCCTCCAATAATCTGATTTTCTTACTTCGGATGAAACGTATCCCCGATCATCTAGATAGTTTTGATGCCCCCTGGCCTTAGACTGGGTTGCCCTGCTCATCCCTGTTTCAGGGTCCGTAGCTCTAAGCCCCATTTTTCCATAATCTGATGCTATATCTTGTGCCATTCGAAACTGGTACTCGAAGTAGACACTCGTTCCCCGCATAGATGCCATTGCCCGTGCATCTATAATTCTCTTTGAAACTTCTACCTGCTTGAGAATTCTGTCGGGAAGCTCCTCCATGTTTCCTCGCCACCTTCCCACCAATGCTAGAAACTCAGGGTCATGGTCTAGCTCGACCAGAACTTGGTGGAACTTTTGACCTCCCAGGCGGTACTGTACGTCCTGTGCTTCAAAGTCTCTTGGGTGGGCATGTTGGCCCACAGCCTGCCTTTTTAACTCAAAGGCTGGTTCATACCGATGAACCTCAACTTGCTTATTTGGATAGACAACTACCTCATAGGCCTCATCTAGGCCTGTTTCCTGCAAATAAGTTTCTGTGTCTACTCTATGTCCAGCTCCCGTGGCCTCATCATCTATCCATTTAGCACTTCGAGGAGGATTCGCAAGAGCCTTTGGCCCTCTAATGAGAAGCCTAAAGATAGCTCCGTCGTTATAGTAATCCACAGGGTTTCCTTTCCCACCATGAAACTCTAGGAACTCAAGCTCTTCATTCGCTATCCTCTTTTTTTCCGACCCTGTAGCAAAGCCCCCTAATTCAACATCACGCCCATCACTTATAGGGACGGCCTCAAATGCCCTCTCTTTTTTCCTGATAAGCTTTCTTTCTGTTTCTGTCAGGTCTTTAATATGTTTATTTACCTGCATCAGGTTTGCTCGTTGCCCAGCGGCCTTGCCAAGAGGTTTCCCTGATGGAAGCTGAACTGTGCTCTGGGTCCCCTCCTGTAATGCTGTTCTACTGCGCTTCAGGATTTCTAGTATTCCAGACACCTCTAAAACCTGCTCGCTGACCTCGACATAGTCACTTACTGCTGAACCACCCCAGTCGGTCTGACCGTCTATCCCGTCAATCGTAATTCGATGTCCCATAAAGTCCGAAGGTCGATTGTCTATCGACTCCCAAATTGTCGCTCCTCCCCGTCTCCCAGGTCCTAATTGGACCTCATCGTTCCGCATAAAAGCTAAGTCAGCATATGGCCCATCTGGATCAACAAGGTCCCGATTCCATCTAGCTGTATGGTGCCTCATTGAAACAATAGTCCTCCGAAGAAGCCTTGTTGCATTCGGCCATGACTTGTCTAGGGAGGTTGTTAGGGTGCTTACCGCGTTTTTCACGTATTCAGAATTGATCAGTTTGTTTATTGGCCCCTCTGGGGCAATTTCCATCTCCTTCCCACGAGAAATGATATTTCCCCAATCATCAGATCTTCTTGCCCTCATTTCATCAAAAAGAGGGTCGAGTCCCTTGTCTGCTGATTGCAAATCTTCCAGCTCCTTCTCGATATTTAGTTGCCTCATCCTTCTGAGTTCAGCATGTGCATCTGGAAACTGGATTTTCTCTGCGTCGGCAAGAGTAATGTCCCCCCTCTTGGGCAACTCTATCTGGTTACTCGGAATCCCTTTGTTTCGTTTGACCTGGGCCTCAATCATCTGGTCGAGAATTATGTACCTCTCCGGGACATACAATCGATCCTTCAGGAAATTTTCATAGGACCCATAAGCCTCCCAATTGATGTACTTATCGATCTCTGCCCACAAGTCCTCGGTTGAATCAAAATTCTCAAGATACTGTTGCTTGGCTATATAGTATTTAGCTGCTTTTTCTTGCCCCTCCTTTGTTTTGTGCCTATATGTTCTTGCAGTCCGAATCCCTCTTTTCATTTCGGCATCAACATGTCCTAGTACCCGCCGAAGATACGAGAGAGCTACCTTGTCAGAAAGATGTGCTAATGACTCCATTAGCTCTGTAGCAAATGTATGCCTAAGCTTTTTAGTACCTACTTGGCCCATTCCCCTTTTATGAATCCCTGCTGGTTTGCCCAAGATCTGATGCCTGCCAGGACCACCCAGCATAATCTCATCGCCTATATCTCCATAATGCCCAAGCCGTTTACGAAACTGTTTATTCTTGAAGATGGTCCCATTCGAATGGTTAATGAATACGGGATTCTCCGCCCCTTCGAGCAAACCTCTCGTGGGTGAGACACTCGAAAACCCTTCCCCCGGTTTTAATGCCTTGCTCCCGATTTGTCCTCCGACCGGATCTGGATGCCGATATGACAATAGTAAATTCCTATAGTGTCTAAGGTCGTCTACGGCCTCGGGGGCTAAATCGACCGTCATCTCACCCCCACCCTTTGTCTTTACTTTTATCGTTCCCGCATCAAGCGACACATCTTGCCACCTAAGCCCAGTATGCCAGGGGGGTCTTTCTGCTGGAGAGATTCCCAAGATGCTGGAATTCCTAAGACCAGTTGTATGGAAGATCCTTAAAAGAGCGATGTCTCTTGCCTTGTCAAGCTCAAATATATTCTGATTGTGCTCCCATTTTGCAACTTCATTTAGGTTAGCCTCTCTTACAGCCTGCCCTCCCGTCCCCTTGTAAATTTTTGGCCTTAATGTCATCCCTCTAATGGTTTCGTATAGGCCCTTCATCTCCTGCCGGGTCAACCACATAGGTCCAGACCCTTCTTTATAGCCCCTAACATGCCTCTCGGGATGCAACCTGATTTCATCTTCAATTTGGTGGGCTAATTTATTTAGATATGCCCTCTGCTGCTCCTTTGAGGTTGTCTTATATACTTCAGATATTGTCTCCGAGAGATATGGCAGCCTGCCTGTCTGTTGGCCAATTCCCTTCCCCCCTCTTAACACCATGTCTGCAGCTGAAAGCCAAGCTGCCCTTCCCTCCTCTGTAGTCCAAAATTCCTCCTTGATGAACCTACCTAGTCCCCGAACAATTTCTGCATCTACCAGCCCCTCCTCCATAGATTTAAGTAGAAGTTCCCCGACCTGTTCAACCGTGTTTTCGTTTAGCTGCATCCCTCCAGATTTTAGTCGTATATACATCTCTGACTTCGTTTCTGGGGCGTGCCGCAGAAGTGACCATATCTCCGTCTTATCTGCCCCCATCCTGTCAAGCATCGTGGCAAATGTTCGCCTAAAAGTATGGGCAGTAACATTTGCCCCTTTGAATTCATCCCCACCCGCCTCAACCGCAGCCTTAATATATTTTGCTACCAGTCCGTTTCTCCGATCCGTTACCTGGCTTGCTTTCATTTTGGCACCACGCTGGTTGAAAAATATAAAGCTATTATCAAGAGCGTGGTCTGACTGCCTCGTTAGCTGGGAAAATACATCTTCCGCGAGAGGTGGATGTACCGCCGAAAGAAGACCTTGTCTCTGCTCAAAAAGTCTTTGCAAGGCAGTGGCTGCTGTGTCTCTCAAGACGGCAACTCCACTATCTTGCCTGCCCCGCTTCTTGGAAATTTTGAATTTTAGAGTCCCAGGACTAATCCCCAGCTTCGGGTTCATAGGTTTTATATCTGACCATCTAAGACCAAGGATCTCTTCAATTCGCATTCCGGTCCCAAACAAAACTTCAAAAAGGGCAAGGTCTCTAATCGACCACTCATCATTTGAATGCAAAATTGTTCTAAAAAAAGTATCTGCCTGCTTTACAGATAGCGCATCGTGATACATGCCAAGTTCATCCATCTGGTCAGGTATCCCGCTATACCCAATACTCTCCATCGGAGACAACCTCATCCCCTTCTTATCTTGAAGTTGCCTTCTTTCAAGTTTCACTTGATTCAAAACATCTTCGGAAACTTTATGGAATCCAAGCGTTGTAGTATTCCTCCCGGTTCCTGCCCGGAAAGTCTGCTCTACAACTTCAGCTTGTGCAGCCTTACTGGATGGGAGCCAAGCTAAGAATAGCTTTGCATCTCTCTCAGTATCATGTAGCCCCCCCGACAACTTAAATTCCCCTCCAGGCCCCAATGCAAGATGAATACTCCACTGACCACTTTCCTGTTTCTTGATAGTGGCCGACGCAAACTGCTCATCTGCCATCCAAAATCTAATGTTCTGTATTTCATCGTTCTCACCACGGCTTAACCAGAACGGATTATCGAGATATTCTTCTTCAGGTATATCTTTGAACGCTCTTAGCGGGTCTTTTTCTGTGCCCGGCACCCCTGACATCTCCTTCCACAACTTGCTCTCCTTCCCACCTTCCCTAACTATCCTGGCACCAAGAATTTTGTCAATATTCGACCCTCCAGGCGTTATCAGGGCTTCAAGCAAATTAGTCTTTAGGCCCTTTTTCCTCATGGCTTTCAGGTGAGCCCTTGTAAGTTTGTCCTTGTATTTAAACCCCCCGATTGCCAAATGACGGCCAATTTCCTTGACCGCGTCCCATCGAGTCAAAGACCCCCCCGCCTGTAAGGATCTAATAGCCCCCTTGAATCCCCAAAGAGGCATGAAGTCCAGGAAATTAGCCCCTAGTCTCAATCCAGTAAGCCAGGGATGGTCCCGAAGCTGCTCCCAAAAACTGTTCTCGTCAGTGACCATGTCATAGATATCCCAGACACCACCAACAATGGGAGTAAAGGCAGCTACCCACCGTCCAGCACCCCAGCTAGGCTTCTCTGGGGTTGCCTGGGGTGGAGCTAGTGCGGGATCCTCGTCACGACCTAAGAATCTCGGAGCCTCGGGACCCTGGAGGAAAGTGGGGATCGCCCTACTAGCTGGCCGTGCCGCCTGGAGAAAAGTAGGAACAGGGACCTGGGCCATTACTTACTGCTTGCCTATTCTGGCTGAACCAGGGCCGATTTTGGGCATAACCTTCGGATCGTATGAAGCCATCATCTGCTGCATCTCTACTAACGCTGTTCTAATATAGAAAAACTCAGGGGGGGGAGCTATAGTACCTCCAGGCCATGTTAGATTAGGACTAGCTAAGGCCTTCTTCCATCCCTCGCTTATCTCGGCTGATGCTGCTCCTCTAATGTATTCATACATGCGTTCGTACAGGTAATCTTCGAGCCTCACCAACCCTTGCATCCCCTCATCTTGCATCTTGGCTACATTTTCCTGGGGAAGACTTAGGCCTCCTGGCCGGTTTCGGTCAATTGGAAGAATCGCGAGAGCTTCATATCGGAGCGGGTCTTTTTCTCGACGTTCTTGTTCATAGCGTCTTGCCTCTGGGCTATCCCCTACCGACACTGACACCCTCATTTGATGCTCTTGCACATTGTCTACACTCTGACGTTGGTATTGGAGCATGCCGGCAATATCACGAATTACCGGGGGATATTCCCCCCCGAATTCTTCCTCTTTTGGAAAGAGCCCTCCGGTCGGTAAGAAATTGTTCCTACTCTGCCACCGTGACATTAACGTGCCAGGTACAGAGGCAAAACCATATCTTTCCTCTTCCCATCTTGCCTGGATAGCTAGAGAATCGTTGTAATCTCTTATTTGGGATTTGTACTCCTCCTTAGCCTTGTTCAGTGGGTCTACATACGGGTTTGCTCGACCCGGTGAGTTTGGAGGTGGAACCCAATCCTCATATGTAGCAAGGATTTCAAAGTAAGGGGCCAGCTCCTCTTTTAGTCGAATTACGTCGGCCTGGCTTGAGCTTTCTGTTGCACCCAATGGAGAAAGCTCTGGGGTTCTAAATTCACCGTACCCACCACCGGGGCCTTGGCCTCCTGTAGCTTCAGGAGGCTTAATCTCTCCCGCCCTGTAATCTCCATACGGCACCAAAATGAACGGTTCAACATCAAGGCCACCGCCAACTTCAGGATTTTCCACCCAGACCATTCCCTCCCCCTGGTCCGGTGCATAGGCATTCTCTAGTAACCACCGATACTCAGAATTCGGGGCGTATTCTCCCGCATTATCGAGAGCATCAACACGCATCTGTATATTGTCCGCCAGGAGGAAGAAAGCCCTATGTGCCATCGCCAGACCCCTCTCTTCTCCATACCGATCAACGGCCTCCTTCTTCAGATCCATGAGCACTCTCCCTATCTCGACGGCTACATTCTGGTCGATAACACCACGGGTGTAAGGATCAGTCTCCTGTAAGTACATCTCATCAGCAGCCACACCGCCCGTGTCAAAAGCACCGCCACCAGTCGCAGCACGCGCTCTCCGAACCCCACTCCTGGCCACATCGTTACGTAGCTTCTGATAAGCCGCCTTGAAGTCCGTTATTAGTTGCTCCTCGTAGCGTCCGGAGCTTTCTGCCATTAATTGAATTAGACTTGGGGCATTTGACGTGCCCGTCCTTAGATTATTTATAACGGTAGTCTGGGCATCATCGGGAAGCCCTTCTAGACTGATTGAGAGTCGCCCGAGGACCTCTCTTGATGTCGAACCCACACGCTCCCCGTTTACTATGCCCACAGGCTCGGACGCGCTTGGTAAAAGACCGTGTTTCTCTTGAGACTCTGCTAGAATTTGAATGAAGTGGAGAGCAGCAGCCGTGCCCATGGTTTGTAAAAGACCGAATTCTCCTTGGGTAACATAAACAGGGTTCCCATTAGAGTCTGTGGTGACTTGAACTCTGCCCTGGTCCCGCTGTTGCAGTCTGTGCATGTACACGGCGTGATCCTCTGTGTCCCGCCTCTGAATCCCCCATCGCCTCTCCCATTCTTCGTTTTCCCGTTGTTGCCTTTCTAGCTCTTTCTTCTCTTTGTCCCTTTCCTCTGCTATGAATCTCTCTTCAATTCCCCTCCACTTATGTCCCTCCGGTGTTAGTGGGCCAGCTTCGGGATATAGCTCCGCGGGAGATCCAAATTCCACGGACACAAATTCACCACTCGGAGCACCATCACCCGCCTCTCCCAAGTCCCATTCTCGACTTATTGGATCCCTGTCCTCCAGCACGCTAGTCGGGGCTTCGATAGGCTCGCCGCCATAATCAATCGGAGACCCGAGGCTTTCCCGCCTCTCGTGGAAAGGCACTCTTTCGCGTCTAGCTGCCTCTATGTTAGGGGCTCTTGCAGCAGCCTGGAACATGCTGCTTGTTGTCTCATCGATAAGCCTGGCACGCGATCCTTCGATCACTGGAATTAGTCGATCAATAGCTTCGTCTATCCTCTCAGGACTCATCTCAAATCGGGCACCTACACTTCGGGCCTTTTTTATCATGTCATCCTGCGAATATCCTTGGTTAAGCATCTGAGTGGCATCGTTCCCGATCTCATCGATAGCCTGGTCCCCCTGACGGGCCAAATCCGCCTCATAGCGTTCTTCGGCCCTCTCCTCTTTACCAAGCTCGGCAAAGATTCCAGACAAACCTGTGAGTGCCTGACTTGCAGCAGTCAGCCCTCTTCCTAATCCTCTCCAGCTAGCCATAGGCTACTAGACCATTGGCCCTCCAGGTGGGGGACCTCCAGGAGGAAGACCCAAGTCAGCTGCTTCGGTACCAGCACCAGGACCGCCTCTTACGATCTCGACAATCCTCGGGACAAGCTGCAAAAGCTCTATTGCAACAGCCTCGTGCATTTGCATTTCCGGGTCGGCGGGTGGTCCGCCCATGTCTCCGGGTGGTGGTCCGCCCATGCCTCCAGGTGGTGGTCCGCCCATACCTCCGGGGGGTGGTCCAGGTGGTGGTCCTGCCATATCTCCATTAGCCATTACTTCTACTCCTAGTTAAGGTTTTATTCATTAAAACCTGAGGGACCTCCTGCTTGGGTCGTCCCCTGGTACTTAGTTAGCAAGTCCAAAACTTTAGACGGTTCACCTTCAGCAGCCTGCTGTAACAGGGCCTCCCAGTGTGCTGCCTGCAAACCCTGCTCCATTAAGAACATCTGGAACTGGTTGTTTTGAGCAAGGTTCTGAAGCATGACTTGATTTTCATTAGTCATACGTACTGTTTCTGCTTGATATTGTGATGTTCCAGCTTTAGCAGCCTCTACGCCAAGTGCACCCATCCCTAAGAATTGTTCTATGTCACTTGCTCGTTGCTTAGCTGCCACATCAGCTAGACCTAACTTCTCCTGTAAATCAAGTTTCTGCAGTTCTGCAGCGGCCTGTTGCTGCTGGGTAAATCTATCCAGCCCCAATTGTCCCACGCCAAGAGCTTCCTGGCCTGCCGCTATTCGTTTCTGTGCCTCCAATTGCTCTTGACCAAAGGCTGTTTGTTCTCGCTGACCAACCAATCCAGCCGCTGTCTGCATTCCCTGTACTAATCTCTGGTCAGCACGAGTCCGTTCGTCATTAACAATATCTCGGAACGATTGAGCAGTTGAAGTTGCTATCTGCTGCTCAAGCTCTGCCAGAACGGCAGCTTCCTGTGCCCCACCTAGCTGAAAGCCCCTTCTTGCAAGGTCGGAAAGAAGCCTTCGTTGTGCAGACTCACGAATCTGCGAAAGTTTTTCCCTCTCTGATTTGAGCCGAGGCATCAAAGACTCAACATCAATATCTGCACCTTGCTCAAGTACTCCGCTTAATGTGTTCGACAATGCTTTATCGAGAGGATTCGGACTTTTACGAAGGGAATTTACACTGTCCGTTATAGTCTTCCCGGAAGCCGTACTCAGGCTTCCCGGTGCCTGTTCTTTCGCAGTAGGTGCGCGAGGCTCAACCGCTGGTGTTTCCGTGTACCCAGGCCCAGTTGGAGGTGGGGGTGCTTGCCCTAAGCCCGTAAAATCAGGAGCCTGTGTCAAATCAGGGGCCGCAGGGACTCCACCTTGAGCTGAAAGATTAGCTAGTGGGGCCGGGGCTGCTTGTGCTGGCTGGGGTGCTTGCTGCTGCGGAACGGGAGGAGGTTCAAGCGGCTCTATAACTGCTGTCTCGGGGGCCTGCCCAGAATTCAGCCGGTCATTTGCCTCCTTGACCTTGTCGTAGTAACCGTCCGTGTCGTCAAGACCGTCCGTAGTCGTGGTGCCATCATCATCCGTTGGAGGGGGATCAACTGGGGGGGGATCAACTGGGGGGGGATCAACCGGAGGGGGCACAACTGGGGGGGTCGGCGGTAATACATCAGGGTCGTTTATTGGAGCGGTTGTAAGTGGGGGTGTTCCTGGCACTACCGGGTCGTAAGGCGTTTGACTGTCATTTGTAAGCCACTCTCTGGGACCTAGTGGTAGTCCACTTCCCCCTGGCCCCATTGGATTTACGTCGAAATCTGCCGCCCCGAACCTGATCCGGTCCATCGTGTCGGGATCGCGTGGGCCTCCCTGCCAATCTGGCTGATCGCCAGCCCATGCCTCCTGCATCCACGTAGGCATAGCAGTATCTTTAAAGTGGCCTAAGTCACGGTATGTTGCCCCCTCCTCTTGTGGTCCCTCGGATGCCTCTTGTGCTCCCTCGTATGCCTCCTGCGGTGTTTGTCCCGACATTTGTTCGCGGCTGGAAATCAGGACCTGGTGAGGCTTGCCAGTGGTTGGATTCCACAGCCAACCACCAGGTAGTGTCTTCCCGGTGTTGGGGTCGATCCTCAAGGGGGACTTATGGTCGTACCAGTTACCAAAAGCCTTGCCAGTTGAGGGTTCGACTCCTGTTCCAGCAAATGCCTCGGCTGTTGTTTCTGTCTTTGGCACCCACCCAGGTGGGGCGTAACCAGGGGTTCCAGGACCACCTCGGATGGGAAAGACAGACTTTTGTGTAGGCGGAGCAACAGACGTTGGACCCCACGCGGCTGGCCCCGTCTGGATGACGTGTGGGCCTCCGGTGCTGAAGGTCGGATCACTAGGCGGATTAAGCGGCGAAACAGTCTTATGGGTGACTGGAGTCCATTGGACGCTGCCAGGCCCACCGACTGGTGGCTTGATTGGCTTTGGAGGAGTGATTGCCCCACCACCAGGTGGCAAACCTGTCTGCGGCTGGAATGCTCCCCCCGTCGCTGAGTGTATCTGTCCCACCTGCTTCTGTAGTGGAGCAGCCGGATCAGGGACTGTAGGCGGAACAGGAGCGTTGGGCACCTTGGGACCCATCTGTGGAACGACTGGCTTTAGCTGCCCCAAGTTGTCAAATTTAGCCATTGGTTAGCCTTGTTGTGTTTTGGCCCATTCAGGCAACGGTTCACTTGCTACTTTCTTGTCCGCTCCCCAGGAGAACTTCCCGCTATCATCAACCCCCGTATAATTTCCCTTCCATGCCCATTCCTCCGCCCGCGAGGGAGTGTCCTCCCAAACTTCTCGGGTGTCCCAAACCTGCTTGTTGTAGTCAGCTAGGTCCCCAGCATTCAGGTTGGCGGATTGAGTCCCAGACAAAATTCCATCACCGACGGTGTTATCGACACCGTTGCCATTGAGGCTAGTCAATATGGTATTGAGCTGGGTCTGATGGTTGCGGTTGGCTATATCCTGAGCCTTTTGCTGCTCATCCTCAAGTCCGCCTACGGTCTGGGAATCTTCTCCTGTCCCTTCTACTCCCTGTACGCCATAAGGAGGTACTGTATTAGTGGGGGTAAAGCCATCACCATTACCAGTATTACCAGTATTACCAGTAGGAAGAGTGGGAGTTCCTGTCGTATATCCTGCCCCATACCCAGGAGGAAGATTGGCATCAAGGCTAATTCCACCACCTGGAACGTACCCTCCCTGAGTCATGGGCAAGTACAAATTTGCTTGGGTTGAACGTACCCCAGGCCCTGCCACCAAGGGCATATTGTAGTTAATACGCTGACGAGGGGTAGATCGGGCAACAGCAGCCCCATACTGGTCTGTTAAACCGAGCCCTGTATACCGGGCATATTTCTCGGAGAGACGGTTCCCATGCTCATCCTTCATCACATACCGTTCATTGGGATCCCTTCCTAGTGCTCCCCCGGCAAACCCTAAACCTCCGGTGATACCCGCTGCCAGAACGGTGGGGTCGGTAAGCGATGACCCGAGATTGCTCCAGAAGCCACCTTCACCGCCAGCTTCACTGCTACCGGTCAGAAAACTGAAACCGGACCCGGTACCTCCACCGCCACCTCCACCGCCGCCTCCACCGCCACCACCACCTTTGAATGAACCTATGATCTTGGGCAGGAACTCAGAAATCACCATCCCGGCCAATTGGCCCCAGAAACCTATCGCGAACGGAACATAGCCTAGCCACTCCATGAACGGGAGGGAGAAAAAAGGATCAGGTAAGTTCCAAATCATGACAGTCTCTTGGTTGGTTTAGGTTTCACGCCCACATGGAACCCAAGCATTCTAGGCCTGTAGGCAGCTGAACTCTCTGAAAATTGGAAACGGGCTTCCTCATCAACAAGATATCCCCCCGTAGCGTTTTCAACGAATACAACTTCCTTCTTGTGAGTGGCTGATGTGTCTTCAAGAGACATTGTTGTATCCATAAAAGGATTCTCAGTATCAGGATCCTCATAGCCAGACCACGCCTTGATCGTAATTGTTGATGCTGTCAAGGATTCAAATACAGGCTCTAGCCAATCCCAGTGGAAGCTCATTCCATGATCCTTACGCTGCCTTGAAATGTCCCGCTGGGGCAATAGAGGCTTGGTTCTCCACCGCCATTCATAGGCAGCTCCATCAAAGTTATTCCCCGTAAACATCTGATAAACAAGCCCCCCTGTACCGGCAGTTGCTTGCCCTGAAAAGACAAACTCATCCATATCAGTTGTGTGATGTACGGTTCCAGAAAGAAGTGTTGTGAAGTCTGGATAGACCCACCAAACATTACGTCGATAGTCCCAGCCAATACACTGATTAGGGACAGTTGAAGAATCAATAGGGAAGAAGAAAAAAACCATCCTGAGAGATGGGCTATTTATCGCCCATGACAAGTGAGCATATTCCAAGTTCATAGACGAGATCGTGTTCCAGACATCCGCTGAAATATCAACGGAAGAATTTCCATCATAAGCACGAACAGTCTTATCCGGGGCCAAGAAGACCAGGACATTGTCCCCATTGAATTCAACCTTCTGCACAGTACTACCAGCTACTGTCCCTGCTGGAGACTTGGCCTTCTGGAGGATCCAGGGATCTGGCTCATCTGCCCGTGGCTGTGTCCCCATAAGATTCCAAATCCCCCATTTCTTAAATATAACCTGAGTGATAACCCTCTGGTCCTGGCTTATAGCCTGGAACTCAGGCTCCATGTGCATAATTTCGTCCCCATCCTGCTGGGCTACTTGTAGCCTCTCAAGAAGATTGACGCTCTCAGGGAGCCCCAGATCGCTCGGATAGATAGAGTTCCTCTGGCCATCCTTATTGGCATAGAACATTCGTCCACGGGCCTGTGAGAGAATCCTAAGGCCTGTTGGCGGGGCATCTCCATGCCTTATTAGCTCCTCATTTACAACGTAATCACTTTCCTCGATATCCAGGGTAACAGAAGTGGCTGAGTTTCCGTCCAACATATGGGCAAAGTAGTAAATACCAGGGTTATCACCCGCCGTAAGGTAAAGCTTCCTGGCCTTAGTTCCCCCTGGACCTGTTGGAATGCTTGATACGGCCAACTGCTCATTCTCAAGCAATACGGGATCCGAGGCAGCAGAGGCTATGTCTTCGCTGTCATCAGACTGTATATACACAACCTTCATCCGATACTGACCATTAAGATCTCCAGCAGAACCAGCTGCGAGTGTCGGGGCCGAGGGCTGGGTCCCTCCTGCGGAAGCCCACGTCGAACCATCCCAAGTCTTAATTGCTGCTGATCCACCAGAAGCTATAAACATCTTGTCGTTCATTCTTGCAAACTTAGGAACATCGTCTGCTCCAAGGCCAGTCCCTAAAGAAGTAGCTGACCCATCTGCTGTACTTATTGAATACGCCGTATCGTTAAGAACAGCAATTAATTTACGGGTTAATGCTCCAGCAGTCTCGTAATGCCAGGAGAACAATCCCCGGACAGCATAAGAAGCAATCGAAGAAGCAGTTAGCTTTGTATACCCAGGAATCTTAGTTACCCGCTCCTTGTCATCGAGGAAGCCATTCTTTGAACCATCTGGGGAATGAACAGATTCCACAGAAATTAGGTCCTGGTCCTCCTTAGTACCTCTAAGGCCGAAGATGTCAACAACACGAGTCAGAGTTGCCATTATCCTCCGGTATTTTTCAGGAAATACCCGACTGCGTCATCTATCCACTTGGGTGGAGTTTTGGAAGCCATAGCTTGACCCAGCTGATCGAGCATACTCTGCACAACGGGCCTCTGCTCTTCAGGAATCGTGTTCATCCTGCCATTCCATATTCTAAACTCGTCCTTGATTTTATCCACTACGGATGCAGGGTGCCTGCTAGTTATTCCGCGATTTGCGCGTGCGAACGCACGCGCAGCCTGCTGTGGATGCACGCTAGTTATTCCGCGGGAGTAATCCCGAGTTGCGCGTGCGAACGCACGCGCAGTCTGCTGTATTTCAGCTGGAGAGTAGCTCGTGGAGGTGTCGATTACATCTGACACCTCATCGAAAAGCTTCGAGGTAGCAGGTGGCCTGCTAGTTATTCCGCCAGGTGGACGAGCAGGTCCATATTTATAACCTTCAATAATTCGTTTAGTCATTTGATCACTAATACGTCTTGAGGCTGCTTTTGTTGCAATCATCCGACTCCCAGCAGCCAGGCCTCTAGCAGCCAGGCCTCTAGCAGCCCCAGCCGCCGCCCCCAACGGTCCTGCTATCAAAGCACCCGCAATAAGACCTGGGGCCTGATCTACGAGCCACTTCTGAGCGGGAGGTAGAGAGCCGTACCACTGGTCGAGGTTAATAGTCCCACCCAGCAAACTTCGGTTATCCGGATCGTAGCTCGGAAGGCCAACATCAAACTCTGCTTCTACCGAAGGGTCGTATGGACGATCCTCACGAAGGGGGTACCGAGACAACGGGCCGTGTTGTTGCACACGAGAGGTGGATCCTCCTTCTTCTTCATCGAGGCCGGGGAACCTCACGGACTGGATGCCGCCCTCTTCTAATGTCCTCATTGCATCAAGTACATTCTGGGGTATTGGGGGTGTTGGTTTCTGTTGGGGCATTATCGTCTCCGTCCAAAACTACCGTTACCAAAACTTTCACGCCATGTAGTGCGAATATCACGCATTGCCATCGGTTCAGAGACACGACGACCAAAGCTTCTTACAAAATTAGGCAGCAACCTTCTATCGTAGTGTCGTTCTAGCTCCGCCCTTCTGTCTTCACGTCGAATACCCGACCGTAAAGCAGCCCCTACCTCAAGTACTTCACGAAACATCTCCCAGACCTGAGGAACAGTAGTACTTGCTGTCCAATCGTCTGGCAAATACCAGTAATCTACCCGTAACCCACCACTAACAGCGGTACTTGGGGTCCCTCTAAGGTCTATATGATTTCCACGTAGAGAATAAAAGAAGTCTGTATCGTTAAAAGTCTTTGCTTCATGCTCCCAAACACGAAATTGCTCACGATCCTTGAACTCACAGAGCTTAAAATTGCCATCAGGGTCCTTCCTCATGACTTTTTTGATCTTCACGAAGTCATCAGGAAGCTCATAAAGGCTCTGATCAGCAACAATATCGTCTGTTGCAGAGGTCAAATGCACTTCTTCGACCTGTACCTGCTTCATTGATAGCAGAAAACGACGTTCATGGTTAACAAAACCTATGATCGTTGAATCATGACTGCTGCTCTGCATCTCCGGCACGTACTTCTTCACGCCGTCAATGAGATTCTGCCCTGTTGTGTTAATAGCCATAAGTTAAATAAACACTGTTACGGTGACGCTGCTATCTGTGACAGCAACGCCACCGTCAGTAACAGTTTGCGATTCTGACTCCCATGACTCGGACGGTAGAGATTCCGTGGTCCACTCAGCTGTACTGAGGAACCGAGAATCAACGACAATCGCAGCAGCGTTGTCGGTGACAGCAACTCCACTATCAGTGATCGTCTGAGAAGCTTCTGGCCCCTCTGGTGACCACGACCCTGAAGTCTCTGACTCTTTCGACCAAGTCATGCACGGTTATCTATGCTTGATAAAGTTCGCTACGACACTGAATGTATGCCCAGGAGTCGAACTACCACCAATAGTTGTCTTTACGCGCAGATACTTAGCACACAAAGGAAACGTCATAGAGATTTCACCCGTAGCAGCCAACTGCATAGTCATAGCTGCCGGGTCCGACGCGCTTGGATAAATATTCAGCGG
>PVBE011192680.1_pt1 | contig 18778 bp, 14 predicted proteins | sample 1631181 | NCBI WGS metagenome assembly PVBE01 (sample SAMN08397723, study PRJNA350692) | Marine metagenome, whole genome shotgun sequencing project. | isolation source: water | place: Pacific Ocean | collected 2012-04
ACATTGGAAATCGAATAACTCATGCCCAGGTTTGCGCTGACTGTTCGGTTGAATGTCTCATCGAACACGCTGAAGACATCCGTCGTTGCGCCCCCGATGTCGACGCCGACCACATTGATATTGTTCTTCCGAGCGATCGTCTGAAGAATGTCGCCTACCGCGCCAGGTGTGGGCATGATGGGGGCGTCTGTCCACTCCATGAGTTTGTCGTAGCCCGGTGCGTGCGCCATGACATGCTCGAGGAACACATCGTGAATCTTGTCCCTTGCCGGACCGAGGTTCTCTCGTTCCAACACAGGCCGGAGATTCTCGACGACGCCGAGGTCAATCCAATCCTCCTCCAACACGCGAGTCACTTCCCCTGCGGCATCCGCATTGCCGGCGTAAATGATCGGCATTTCGTATTCGCTGCCGAACCGTGGCTGCGGCTTGGCCGGGGCAATCAGTTCCGCCAGTTGCACCACCTTTTCGGTCGTGCCGCCGTCCGTTCCTCCGCTGAGCAGAATCATGTCCGGACGCAATTCGCGAATCCGCTGGATTTGTTCGTGCGGCCGACGCTTGTCGTTGGAGGAAATGACATCCATGACAATGGCGCCGGCACCGAGCGCCGCCCGCTTTGCGCTGGCGGCAGTCATTTCTGCAATGACGCCCGCGACCATCATCTGAAGGCCGCCACCTGCGCTGGAAGTTGAAATGTAGAGGTCGCACCCTTCAGTCTCCGTCGCCGGCTGAATGATGCGGCCGTCGTCACCTACCAATCGCCGCTCAGCAAGCTCTCCGACTTCCGTGACCGCGTTGGCCACGCCGATCGTGACATTGGCAAAGGGCTTTTCGACCGTGGTCGGTGCCTCCCCGCGGCAGGTCTGGCGATAGGCACCGTCGACCTTCTGAATCAGGATGGCCTTGGTCGTTGTACTACCGCAATCGGTGGCGAGGACGACATTGATCTTGTCTGGATCAATGGTGTTCATTCGTTGGTTCCGCTCTTCTCCTGCTCTGCCTCAAGTTCGTCAATACGGTCACGGATCCATTCGACCGAACCGCGTCGCTCAAGATACTCCGCGACATGTTTCCATCCTTCAGCCGGAACAAAGGCGGAGATCATGGGGTGAAAAAACTGCATCGTCTGCGAGCCAATGAAGTTCAACGGCCTGCACATTTCAAGGGCTGCGGTGGCGGGCATGGCCAGCTTTCTGCGAACGATGCCTCGGCAGAGAATGTCAAGCGACTCCTGCTGCACGGGTGTTGGTTCGGCGGGACCCGGCGGGTCCACTGCAAACGCATTTCGAATCCATGTCCGTTTCACGCCAGAGACTCCGGAAGATGACCACGGATCGCTGCGATCGTCTCAGCCGGCTCCTCCGGGAGGAGGATCGGCATGCCCGTGAAGGTGTCCCACATCGAGGGTTTCCGGCGACGCGAAAGGAACCCGCTTTCGCCGACCACCACAAACCGCTTGACCTCGGACCATGCGAATCGCGCCCGCCGCAGCGGGTAGCGGGCGGTGATGCCCTCATCGTCGATGCTGAAACTGCTTGGGAAGAAGAAGATGCTCTGCGTACCAACCAACACGGCGACCATGATGATCGCGGTCGGAATATTGACAGTCAACCCAAGGAGGGACACCAACGCGATGCAGGTGACTGCAAAAGCTGCCTTCCAAGGATGTCGCCGTGCGGGGCAAGCACGCCAGTGCAGAGACGAATTGTGGACGGTTGCCGTGTCCATTGGTGAAGCAGCGTAGCGTATCACGATCCATGGACAATGGAGGTTGTTTCAAGAGGCAGAAACCGCGTGCCCAGATCGGTCTGTATCTGCAGTCCCTTCTTCAGATCGATGGCCTCGATGCGGCCCTCAACGACCTCGCCACCGACTTCGAATTGCTGCACGGTCCCGCTCAGGACATCCCGCCTTGACCATGCCGCCGCCATCTCCTGCTCGTCCCGGTCAGGTGCAGCGAGCAGATGGCGGGTGATTTCGACCCCTACCCGCCATGGCTCCACGGACGCCCCGACCTGTGCGAGACTGATGGCGCGATCTTCAAGATCCGGCGGCCACGATCGTTGCAGCACATTCATGCCTACACCCGTGAGGAACAAGCCACCCCGCTGTTCGATAAGGATCCCAGCCAGTTTTCGCCCCCTCACAACAATGTCGTTGGGCCATGCAATGCCGACATCCCGCGCCCAATGCTCGGCGGCCTCCGCAACCGCAACAGCCGCAGCGATTGCATCGATGCTCTTCATGGCAATGGTGATCGCAACACCTTCTCCGTCCGGGTCGTGCCAGGCTCGGCCCCGGCGCCCCCGTCCGGCAGGTTGCCGCATGGCAACAACGACATCACCGTGTGACGCAACCTGAATGTCCTGCGTTGATGCTGTTTCTTCCAACACGATGACGTGGCCGACCCCGTGAATCGCCGACAAGGCATCACGCCAGGCTTCGGCGGTGCTCACTGCGACGCACTCGCATCAAGTGCGATGTCAAGCCACGGTGCTCCGTGGGTCAATGAACCGACTGCGATGCGGTTGACGCCGGTTTGCGCGACTTCCCTCGCATTTGCGAGGTTGATTCCACCGGATGCTTCTAGAAGAACGCCCGGGTTTCGGTCACTTCGAATGGCAACGCAAGTCGCCAGATTCTCAAGTGACATGTTGTCCAGCAGCACGATGTCCACATCGAGGCCGAGCACTACCTCCAGTTGATCGATCGTATCGACCTCCACTTCCACAAAGGAAAGTGTGCGGTCGTCGCGTGCTCTGGCGATGGCTCGGCGAAGCCGGTCCGGCAAGTGGGCCCTGTCAATCCCGACAAGATGGTTGTCCTTGTAGAGCACGGCATCATCCAACCCAAGACGATGCGGCGTACCACCGCCGCAGGCCACTGCATATTTGTCGAATCGGCGCAGTCCGGGAGTTGTCTTCCGTGTATCGCACACGACACATTCCGTGCCCGCAATGGCATCAACAAATGCGGCCGTCCGGGTCGCGATGCCGCTCATGTGTCCAAGTAGATTGAGAACTGTTCGCTCGGATGCAAGAATGTCGAGCAGTTTCCCGGACAGGCCGGCCAGTCGATTCCCTGCCTCGATCCAGGTGCCGTCGGCACATGCCGGATGCATCACCGCGCAATTGAGCGCGGCCAGTCCGCGGTGAAGTGGGTCGAGTCCAGCCACCACACCGCTCTCGCGGGCCACGACATCAAAGGATCCGGTTGTAGATTCGTCGATGATGGAGCGTGATGTCACATCACCGGCATCCAGTCCGTCCTCGCCGAGCCACTGCTGAAGGGCAGTGACCACCTCCTCAGTGGGGAGCAGTCTTGATGAGCACTCTCGCAGATCGATCATTGCTCCGCGTTCCCGCTTGCGGCGAGCCGCTCTCCTCGCCGCATCGCGTCAAGAAGATGAATCGTCGGTTGTTCTCCGCCCACAGCGAGCATTGTGCCATCCGGAGAAAGAACGGCGCATTCAAGGGCCTGTGGGGCATGCAATGACGCGACCACTCCAGGGAGCAAAGTGTCCCAGAACGTCATGGTGCCATCACCCGAGATCGTCATGAATCTTCGACCTCCGGGCATCGCAACAATCTCACGAACTGCGCCGCCGGGATTCGTCAGCGCGGCCACAACCTCGCCGGTCTCAATGTCCAAGAGATGCAACGCGCCGTTCAGCGCCGAAGTGACCAACAACTCCTGCTCTGGGATCAGCGTGATGACCTGCACATCTCCTTCATGTCCGTTGTACTGCCACGCTTCACCGCCATCGCTGCGATTCCACGCCGAGACTCGATCACCGCTGGTGGCGGTGTAGATCTTCTGTTCATCGACCGCTACATCAAGCACAATCGCATCCTGCTTCGGCAACTCGATGCCGCGAAGGTCGGTTGCAAGATCCCAGAGCGTCACCGTGCCGTCGTAGGAGCCGCTCACCAGTGTCGTCGAGTCCGGGGCGATCGCCATTGCGGAGACCTGCGCGGTGTGTGATCCAATTGTTGTGGGCGGCGCTTCGAAGTCGAGGCCCCATACCTTGATGGTTCCCGCCGTGTCTCCGGTGGCAACGCGCCCGTGGTTCGCGGCGACAATGGCCGTCAACTCATGGATGCCCTCGACGCGATGATCACGAACCGTTCCGGTTGCAAGATTAAACTCCCGGATTCCGGTGTCGAGTTCCGATGTGGCAACAAGATGCCAAGGATCAATGAAGGCCATGGCGGTCGCCGGCAGTCGGCCGCCCATTCGCACCGATTCTGGAGGAGGTGGACTCGCTACCCACCACCGAAGCATGCCGTCGCGACCAAGAGACAGCACCTGCCGATCATCCACCGCTGTGATCGACCATGCGAGATCGCCATGGCCACGCAACACATCCACTGGTGAGAGATCCTGGCTCGACCAGATGCGAATGTCACCGTCTTCTCCCGCAGAGGCGATGAACGCGCCAGCAACTGTCAGCGCGAGGATGTCCCCTGTGTGTCCGGTTGCAACCGCGACCTGCTCGCTTTCGGCGACATCCCAGAGCCGAACAACATCGTCGCCGCCTCCGGATGCCAGCAGATCACCTGAAACAAAGTGAAGCGTACGAACGGCAGATCCATGTCGCCCGATGACCTGTGGCAAGGCGTCGCCTTGCAGTGGCATGACCCGAACCGAACCGTCGCCTCCGCCAATGGCGAGTAACTGCCCGGCCGGATCAACGGCCAGTGCCTGCACGAGTCCTCCCTGATCGGGCAGCGACCGCACCAACGCCCCATCCGTAGACCAGAGGCGAACAACGCGGTCACTGTGACCGGTCGCGAATCCATCCGGCAGCATGATGATCGACTCGACGGAAGGACCGTTTTCGACCAATGTCGTCATGCCGCCCGATGTTGGCAGGATCTCTGCGATCTGGCCGGTCGTTGTTCCAATGAAGAGCGCCTCGCCGTCGGCGCTCCACGCCATCGCCTGCACACGCGCCGGAAGCATGACATCGCGAATGGATGCGCCGAGATTGTCCAGAATCGCAAGTCTGCCGCCATCAAATGCAACGGCGATGTGGTTCGGCCCGTTCGCGGCGAGTGCTGTGGGGCGATCTCCGATCAACCACTGTCGGTAGGATTGGTCGACCTGCGCCTGCAGGTGACGCCACTCCCACCCGCGATCCGCCTTCTCTGTCCCGGCCAGATGGGCTCGGGCGGAATCCCATGCCTCACCGGCAATCGCCGCCTGCGCAGCACCAAGCGTCGCCGCATAAGCTCGCTGCTCAGCGACTAGTCGCGCCGACTCGGTCTCTGCGAGAGCCGTTTCAGTCTCTTGCCGTCTCGCCTCCGCTTCCAACAACCCCCACGCCAGCCCGGCAACGCCAAGCAACACGGCGGCGGCCGCCAACACGGACAGCCGAAAGACAACGGTGTTTCGTCTTGCATACAGGCGAAGTCGGTGCCACCGAGATGCTGGCTGGGCCAGAACGGGACGATGGTCCATGTATCGTCGAATGTCGTTGGCGAACGCCGCGACCGAGTCGTAACGCTCTAACCGCTCCTTGGCGAGCGCCTTGAGCACGATCTGCTCGAGATCCGTAGGGAATTCCGGGTCCATATCATGCGGAGGCACCGGCGGCTGCTCACGGATGACCTGCGGTGCCTTGTAGACCGGCATCCCGCGAAGGACATAGGGAAGCCGATCGAGCAGCAGTTGGTACAGCAAGACGCCCAGCGAGTAGACATCGGTGCGAACATCCACATCGTGCGGATCGTCGCCGCACTGTTCCGGGCTCGTCCACTGCAGCGTACCGACGAAACGCTGTTCTTCGGCGATGGATGTCGTGACCTGCATGTCGATGTTGATGGGAAGGGCAACACCCCAGTCGATGACCTTCGGTTGCCCGTCCGCCGCCACAATGACATTGGATGGCTTGATGTCTCTATGAATGATGCCGCGACTGTGCCCGAATTGCACGGCGTCGCAGACGCGAAGCATCAGTTCGAGCCGATGTTGTCGATCGAATTCGTGCGTGTTGGCGTAGTCGGTGAGGGACTGGCCACCGGAAATCAGTTCCATGACGAAGTATGGGACATCCGCCCCATCGTGGGATGCAGTACCCGCCTCCAGAATTCTCGCGATGCCAGGGTGCTGCAACCGGCCGAGCACTTCGCCCTCCAGTTCGAACCGCCGCAGGACTGACGGCGACATCACCGTTGACTTGATGATCTTGATGGCAACAGTGCGGTGCGGATGTTGTTGGCGAGCCTCATACACACCGCCCATGCCGCCGGAGCCGATGAGCCCGATGATCTCGTACTGGCCGACCCGTGTGCCGATCCAGTCGTCGCGATCGAGCGGCGAATCCTGCTGCAGCCACGACCGACTTTCCTCCGCGCCGGGAGCCGTCTCCGCGAGCGGATCCGAAGGCGGCTCGCCCTGCGGAAAGTCCGCGGTCGTTTCGGGCTCTTCGCTCATCCCCCCTATCATACGGCGAGGGTCAGACAGGCATTTCCGCCTGAATCGCCAGAGCAAGCGCCTCGCTATCCGCCAGTTCCGAAGGTCGCCAGTCCAGGTACAAGCCGCTCCCGTCTTTGTACTTGGGAATGATGTGGAAGTGGACATGGAAAACTGCCTGATGCGCGTCGGCACCGTTGTTCTGGAGGATGTTGTACTCTGCTGCGCCGGTGGCAGCGACAACGGCGGATGCAACCCTTACAAGCGCACGCCCCAGCGCAGCGCCGGAATCCTCGCTGAGGTCGTGAAGGAATGCGGCTCTTTCGCGTGGGATCACGAGGACATGACCCCGGCTCAGCGGCGCTACATCCAGAAATGCCAGCACATGCTCATCCTCGTACACCTTGTGGCACGGGATTTCTCCGTCCAGAATCTTCCCGAAGATGGTAGTCATGTTCGCCCTCGTCCCTTGCTCCTGATGGCTGCCTGCGCTGCGGCGAGTCGTGCGGTTGGTACGCGAAATGGCGAGCAACTCACATAGTCGAGGCCCACCTCGGCGCAGAATGCGATCGAATCGGGGTCGCCACCGTGTTCGCCGCAAATGCCGATCTTGAGGCCGCGACGCGCCGAGCGCCCCTTTCGCACACCCATCTCGATCAACACGCCGACACCGGCACGGTCAATGGTCTGAAACGGGTCACGCTCGAGGTGGCCGTCCCTCAGATAGTGTGGAAGGAACGAATTGATGTCGTCACGGCTGAATCCATAGGTCAGTTGCGTCAGATCATTCGTGCCGAAACTGAAGAAATCCGCGAAGTGAGCGATCTCGTCGGCCGTAATGGCGGCTCTCGGGATTTCGATCATCGTGCCGATGGGGATCTTCAGCGCGCCGGAGAACTGTTCTCTCTCCTGCACGCGGTCAATGGTCTCCTCAACACGTTGCCGAAGCGTGCGGAGTTCGCTCTCGATTCCTACCAGAGGAATCATGATCTCCGGTTTCGCATCAATTCGTTTTCGTCGGCATCTGATCATCGCCTCGACGATCGCGGTGACCTGCATTTCAAGGATCTCCGGATATGTCACAGCAAGGCGGCAACCTCGATGTCCGAGCATAGGATTGAATTCGTGCAGTTGATGTACGCGGCGGCGTACACGCGCCAAGCTGACGCCGATCGACTCCGCAACCTCCCGTTGCCCGCCGGCGTCGTGTGGCAGGAACTCGTGCAACGGTGGATCCAGAAGTCGGATCGTGACAGGCAGGCCCTTCATCGCCGTGAAGATGCCGATGAAGTCATCTCGCTGGTAGGGCATCAATCGATCGAGCGCCGCCTCCCTTTCCTCTCTGGTGTCAGCCAGAATCATTCGTCGCATGGCAAGGATGCGATCGCCCTCGAAGAACATGTGTTCGGTACGCGTCAAGCCGATTCCCTCGGCTCCAAGATCCCTCGCGCGAATTGCATCCACCGGAGCATCCGCGTTGGTTCGAACTCGCAGTTTTCGCCGCTTGTCGGCCCAGCCCATGATGGTGGAGAAATCGGCACTGAGGCTTGGTTCGGTTCGCGGAACTGTCCCGAGCAACACCTGCCCCGTGCTTCCGTCGATCGAGAGGATGTCCTTTTCTCCGTATCGCTTGTTTCCAATCAGGACACTCTTTCGGCGAGCATCAATGTGGAGTTCGCCCGCGCCGGCGACACAGCACTTTCCCCACCCACGAGCAACAACCGCAGCATGACTGGTCATACCACCGGTGGAAGTGAGGATGCCTACCGCATGATGCATCCCATCAACATCCTCCGGCGAAGTTTCCTTTCGAACCAACAGCACATCCTCGCCCGCTTCGGTACGCCGCACAGCATCCTCGACGGTGAAGGCGAGCCTTCCGGTCGCCGCGCCAGGCGACGCGGGCAATCCACGGGCGACGCATGTTGCCTTGGCGAGGTCTTCCTCCGCGAAACTCGGCAAGAGCAACTGCACAAGGTCTTCCGCTGGAATGTGGAGCAGGGCTTCGTCCTGAGTGATCATTCGGCTGCCAACCATGTCGACTGCGATCTTGACCGCCGCCGCCGCGGTTCGTTTGCCGGTTCGGGTCTGCAACATCCAGAGCCGACCTCGCTCGATGGTGAACTCAATGTCCTGCATGTCGCGGTAGTGCCGCTCGAGGATCTTCTTGATCTTCAGGAGTTCGTCGAATGCCTCGGCGTTCCATTTGTCCATGACGGAGGTCGGCTGCGGTGTTCGAATGCCCGCCACGACATCCTCTCCCTGGGCATCAATCAGGAACTCACCGAAGAAGGTGTTCTCGCCGGTGGATGGATCGCGGGTGAACGCGACACCGGTTCCGGAGTCGTCGCCCATGTTGCCGAAGACCATGGCCTGCACATTGACGGCCGTGCCTCGCAGACCGTGGATGCCGTTGATCTGGCGATAGGAGATGGCGCGTGGTGCACTCCATGACTTGAAGACAGCTTCGATGGCCAGTTCGAGTTGTTTGATCGGATCCTGTGGGAAGTCGGCGGCGACGGCTCGGCGGTAGACTCGCTTGTACCGCCGACAGAGGTCCTTCAATCCAGCCACGGGGTACATCGGTATCCGCCGTGACCCTGTACTTCTTCTTTACCGCGTCGAACTCGGCCTCGAACACATGGTGATCCATGCCCATCACGACATCGCCGAACATGTTGATGAGGCGACGATAGGCATCCCAAGCAAACCGTTCGTTTCCCGTCAGCGATGCAAGGCCGGCGACCGCTTCGTCAGTCAACCCGAGATTCAGAACCGTATCCATCATGCCCGGCATGGATACAGCCGCGCCACTTCGAACCGAAACCAGCAGCGGATTCGTTGTTGAGGAAAACGACTTGCCAGTTTCCTTCTCGACCCGCCGAACCGCCGCCTTGACAGCGATCATCAAGCCACGGGGAAGACGCTCACCGCGAACAATGTACGCCTCGCACATCGTCGTGGGAATCGTAAATCCCGGTGGAACCGGCAACCCGATCGATGTCATGTCGGCAAGATTGGCGCCCTTGCCACCGAGAAGGTCCTTCTGCGAAGAACGACCTTCCGTGACCGACGCACCAAAGGAGTAGGTCATCTTCGGGTTCTTCTTCTTACTCCTGACGGTCTTGGCCACGATGCATCTCCACTGTCGATTTCGAGCCGCGAATGATATCGCAGAACCTACACTCTGCGGATGGGGTCATTGCAGGCGAGTACTCCGTCCATTCTTCCCCCTTCAGCCATACTGCTGGGGGACCTTGCCGCCTCGCCCAGCGAAGTTGCCGCCGCATTCCCTCAGAATGAACCCATCATCGCTCTGATCGGCGGTGGTGCCGAGGCGACATGGTCGCGATGGAGCATCGTTGCCCCGGCGGGGCCGAAGAGGTTGACTCTGCGAACCGGTGATTCACTGGACGCTTTCGCTTCGGCGATGCACACACCTGGCCCCCCAACGCTCTTGCCAGGTTGGATCGGATTCCTTTCCTACGATCTTGGTCGAGTCATCGAGCCCGCGGTCGGTGATGGAGGTGGCTGCGATTCCTGGCCCTTGGCCGATCTTTGGTGGTGTGATCGCGCGCTCATCCACGATGCCGTCTGGAACCAGTGGTGGTCCGTCGGTGGATTGCGGCCTCCACCACTTCCAGCTGGTCCCCCGGGTTCGTTGCGATGCGGACCGCTGGTCGACCCCATTGGTGCCGATGCATTCACGGAAGCAGTCAGCCAAACGATCGGCTTCATCGAAGCAGGAGACATCTTTCAAGCAAACATCACCCGCAGGTTTCGTGCGGAGATCGACGGCGATGTCCGGGGCGCGGCGATCGCTGCGCTGGAGAACAACGGTGGATGGTTCGGCGCATACATCGAATTTCCGGGGGCGCCCGACCGATCTCTCTTCTCGCTCAGTCCGGAACTCTTCCTGCGATATGACGCAACATCACGACGAGTTGTCACCCGACCGATGAAGGGGACGCGTCCCAGTGATGCCGATCCCTCCGCACTGCTCTCCTCGCCAAAGGATGCGGCAGAACTGCACATGATTGTCGATCTCATGCGAAATGACCTTGGCCGCGTGTGCGAGTTCGGGAGCATTGGTGTGCCATCCGGCCGCGCGCTGGAGGAGCATCCGACCGTCCTGCAGTGCGTTGGACAGGTCGAAGGAACGCTGCGGCAGGATCGCAACGTTGTCGATCTATTGAACGCGACCTTCCCACCCGGATCGGTGACCGGCGCACCGAAAATTCGGGCGATGCAGGTCATCGACGAACTTGAAGTGTCTCCGCGTGGTCCCTATTGCGGAGCAATTGGAGTCATGGGGCGTTCGGCGGAATTGAGTGTCGCGATTCGCACGGCCGCCATCATGGGCGAGCGGTCCGCATCCGGCAGATTCCGCGGGACACTGACCTACGGTGCCGGCTGTGGCATCGTCGCAGACTCCCGCCCGGTTGAAGAACTGGCCGAGTCGGAAGTAAAGGTGCGGAGCATGCGGCGGGCGATCATGCGGCGCGGAGCTGCGCCCGTTGCTGAATCGCAACCGCTCGCGTGATTTCCTGCACAACGAATCTGCGATGTGAGGGATTGAACGAGAAGTCAAACATCATCCCGAGATAGGTGTCGCCACCCGACTCAAGATGCCAGTGCATGAGTTTGGCCGTCACACAGAGTGATGGTTCCTCATCGCAAGGAAGATCGAACTGCAGCCAGTGCATGCGATGGCGGCAGACGCCAGCGGATTGGAGCGATGGGATGCGGACACCCACACCCCCTCCCCCGATGTTCACCAAGGATCCTTGAAGTGCGGGGCCAACATCGGGCATGACCTGTTCGTCCTCCAGCGGCTCCGGCCCGCAGTCGCCCCGTGATCGTCGCTCGAACCGCAGTTGACAGAGACGCTCGGCGAGGACGACCGACCGTGGGTCGAGCAGCGGCCACAGTGTGACCTCGGGAAGATCCAGTGATGTGGTTGCAATGCGATAGTCGCGTCGCCTCTGGCAGCGTTCTACGCCATTGGGCATCTGGAGGCGCAGGCCAACGTCGCCGTTGCTGCGATTCGTAGATCCGAGGCATGTCGTGCGGAACATCCATCGATTCTGGCCAATCGCAATGATCCCAACCAGTTGCACGCCGGCCTCCAGCGGGAGCGGTTCTCCGGCCGCAGTGGGCATCGCAACGAGGATGTCGGTCTCGTTCAGATCCAACAACTTCGCTCGCCAAATGAAGTCGCCCCCGCTCTGTCCATTGACCGGTTCGAGTGCGATCTGGAGAGAGCCATTGTGATCAAGCAATTGGCGAAGGCATCGCCGCCATCCGGCGGTGCGGGATCGGTGGGCTGGCATGTCGGGTGTTCTCCTGCTTCGGCGGTGGGTCGTCGGCGGCACCATGCCGCTCCGGGACATGCATCGGCCCGGCAGCCGGACAGGTGTACGCGGCGAAGGGTCAGTGCGGGTTATGCAGGCAGGCCCTGCCCGCATGACCAGAACCACCTGCCCCCCCTTCCCACACGGAAGCGACCGATAAACAGTACTCAGGATGTGTCAGCGAGCATGAGGTCCAGGCGAGCGACGGCGTCGGCAAGCGCCTCACGCTCGGCGGTAGACGGTCGATGGCCGCCGAATCGAATGGCGTAGAAGGATGTGCAGAGATCCGCCAGCAGCGAGGCGGCGAGGGGTGGAAGGTGCAGAGAAGCAGCCCACTGCACCGGAGGACACCAGATCGGCCGAACCTTGCCGTGCCGTGCCAACAATCGAATGGCATCGGCGAAGAACCCGATGCTTGCCACGGCCTGTTCGGTGTTGTCCTCAAGACCCAGCGTCTGCCGAATCAATCGCCTTCGACGAAGCCGCACCACAACGGCGACGCCGGAGGCAAGTGCGGAGACGAGCACCAGGTTGAACCACAGGCGTCCGCCGGTGCCGATGTCGAACCATGACACGATCCACGCCCAAGTCTGACGAATGTCCGTCGAAGCGTTGGCGGCATGTTCTCTCCAGACCGGATCGATCGTGTCCAGAACATATTCCTGTGTGTCACGGTCGTACCCGAGCACCGCGGTCTGCCACCATGTTTCCCATCGTTGCCAGGCATACCGAATGCTGTCCGACCAGGACATGTCGCTCGGTTGTGTCGGCGACCCGTCGGCGGCGGGCGTTGGATCAAATGTCGCCCACGATCCGGGGGCTACTTCGACCTCGACCCACGCATGCGCATCGCTGTCAAGCACGATGTACTGCCGAGTCGCTGGATCGAATCGGTCGCAGAGATACCCTGTGACAACGCGGGAGGAGAGCCCGATGGTGTCACACATCGCTGCCATCGACGCGGCAAAGAACTCGCAGTGCCCACTGCGGGTGGCCAGAAGGAAGGTCTCTTCCGGATCGCGCGTGTCGGCGAGTTGGACGGAGCGATCCGCCACCAGTTGAACGCCGCCGAGGCTGTAGGTGTACTGGCCGGAGGTCAGGTAGTCGACAAGAGCGTTGGCAGCGCGGGTTCGCTCCTCTCCTGTCCCGGCGATGAGGGACGCCGGGTCAAGCGATCGCTGCGCAAGAATGTCGGTCGCCAGCGCCGCGACGCGGTCATTCTGGTAGTGGCTGCGAGCGTGCTCGGAAGGCAGGCCTTCAATCGTTGACTCAGGAAAGACCTCGACGGCGTATGTATGGAGGCCTTCTCGCATGGGCATGACTTCCGCCACATGTGTGTCGGCGTGATACCGGATTCGGGTTTGACCGCCGGTTTCGATCGCCAAGGGGCGGTACATGGCGTAAATTCGCTCCATGGGGCGGCGAAGCGCCACCTCCTGACGAATCGTGGATCTTCGATAACCCGTGTGCGGGAGCCGCGTCATTGTTCCCGATCGGCTGGTGAGAATCATCGGCTGCGAAGTGGCAATCTCCCTGATTTCACCGTCACCGGCGCGGCCAAGCACCGCGCCGCGAAGCCGCAGAGGTTCGGCGAGTCGCATGCGGGCGCCATCGCTGTCCACCAGTCGCACAGCCATGACCTGATCGCCCGAGACCGATATGGGTCGCTCGGGCGCCAACGCCAGTTCCGTTACATCGCCGCCAGATTGTGCGGTGTTGTCATCAGCGGCGCGTTCAGACCGGGGCAAGACCATGAAGACTGCGACCGAGGCGACCATCCCGACAGCGAGAAGTGTGATTACGGAACGGCGGAACATTGTGGTCGCTGACCGGCCGGTGACGGGGCGGGTCCAGGGGATTGGAAGATCCAGGGGAACTGCGGCGTATCGTTCCTGTCGCATGGACGCCGTTCCGTGTTGAAGTTGGTAGAGCAACAGAACCCAGCAGCCGAGCATTGTCCATACTGCAAGCACGATCCCGTAGCCAAGTCCGGTGGCGTACAGGCCGCCGATGACCATGAGCAGCAGGCTCAGCAGCAGCAGTTGCGCTTCGTTTTCCATCGTGCGGCGGTCATAGAGTTTGATGACGGTGAGCCAAATGACAAACTGGCACAGTGCTTGCGGCACGCCGTCGCCGGGTCCGAGGGCCTTGACAACGGTTGTCATGGCGGCGGCAAGCACGAGCAGCCTCGCAACCCATCCCGGAAGTGATCTTGCCCGCGGCCCTTCGGTGACAAACCAACTGAGTGCCGCCAGTGTGCCGGCGACGATCAGTAGTCCCCACGCCGCCATCGCCAGGCACTGCGCTGTGACAGCCAACAAGATCAGCAGGAATCGCAGCAGCGGGTAGGAACGAACAACGTTCATGCCGCGGTGCTCCGATCAGATCCGCCGAGCAGGAACTCATCCAGTTGTTCGCCGGTCAGGTGCCACGCGGCGGGCATCGATGCGGCAGGTCGATCGCGATCGGGTCGCAGTACGACCAGTCCGGCTCGCTCCGCGACGGGAAGGTGCATTTCGAGGGAGGGTTGCCGGGGGGCATCGAGGTTGAGCGATGCCAGTGCGCCAAGCAGTCGCTCAAGGTGTCGCGGACCTCGTCGCAGCGATGCATCCCACGGGCCGGGCAGGCCGAGCACCGTCAAGGCGAATTCCTGGTCCTGGCGCGAAGCTTCTGCCAGGAGCGAGGCGCACAGGCTGATGGTGCGTTCCTCGAGATCGCGGGCGTCGTCATCGCACTGGAGATCGGGGGTAGGCGTGGTCAAGTCGAGAATAACTCGAATGCGTGGGGGCGAGGGGTGTGATCGTTCGACGCAGACGAGTTCATCTCGGCGGGCGGATACTTTCCATGCAATGTCGCGGAGCCCATCTCCGGATCGAAGGTCGCGGACGCCGAAGTACTCGTCCCCCTCACCACCTCGCCGAATCGATCGCTGGCCCAGTGGCCCGTCGGCGACAATGGTCCGAAGTACGGACGGGCGAAGTTGGTACATGCGTGGCTGCACGAGGACTCGGCGTGGTTGGTGAAGTGTGCGTGTTGCACGGACCATCCCGAACGGAAATGTTGTTCGCAGTCTCAGTGTGTCGAAGCGAGCTTCGCCGCGTCGCTTGGGCCAGAAGATGGCTTCGGCGTGCACCGTTTCGCCCGGGCCCACCTCCATGATCCATGCTCGGGCGGGACTCAACAGCGATCGCCAGGAACCGAAGTCATCGACTTCCTTGATCCAAAGGCTGAAGGCCGCCAGCCGCCGTGCGCGATTGGTGACGGCGTACCGAACAACGAATGGTTCTCCGACGCGGGCAGGTCCGGTTTCAAGCCTGTGAATGTCGATCACCCGGACTGATAGCCTCGACCAGATGAGGGTCAGGACCGTGCCCACGAGCATGACTGCAAGGATCCAGGTCAGGATGTTGTTGCCCTGAAAGACAGCCGCCGGAGCTACCAACAGCAGTAGCACCACAAAGACCAGCGTCGGGTGAATCGGAACCGGCCGCCTCGCCATCCCCCCATCCTATGCACCTTGGGGTCACACCCGGGGTGTGACCCTCAGGGGCGGCGCGGAGGAGCAGCGAAATGCCGTGAGGCGTTATGGGGAATGCGGTGTAGGGGACCCACTGCGACAGGTGGGCTGTGGCGGTTGCTAAGAAGAGGGAATGCCTACGACCGGCGGCAGATCATCGATCGTTGCAAGGCCAAAGACATGCAGGAACTCGCGGGTCGTGCCATACAGCATGGGCCTCCCCAGTTCCTCCGCCCGACCCGTAATCTTCACCAGCCGCCGCTCGAGAAGCCCCCGCAACACCTCGCCACACGCCACACCTCGAATCGCCTCTATCTCCGCCCGCATGGCCGGCTGCCGATAGGCGATGATCGAAAGCGTCTCCAGTGCAGCCTGCGACAGTCGATGCTGCGCGCGGTCGGCGTGCAGTCTCGTCGCCAGCGGCGCGAATTCCGACCGCGTCTGCACTCGAAACCCCCCCGCGAGGCGCTCGATCCGGAACGCGCGGCCATCATCATCGTACGACGCGTTCAGCCCCTCAATCGCATTGGCAATCTGCGATGTGTCCCCATCGGCATCCAAGCCAAGTACCGTTGCGAGTCTCGCCACCGACAAGGGTCGCTCCGCACACAGCAGGAGTGCCTCGACCCGCTGGGTCAACGGAAGAGTCGCGCAAGGAACGGTTTCCTCAGTTGTCATGTCGCCGCGCCACAGCAGGCGGGAGACTTGGCCATCGCGATCTTCGCGCGGGCAATCTCTTTTCGCCGCTCAAGAACCGTGCGATCCTCCCCCTCCTGCAGGACTCTGGCTTCAGCCTCGGCCAACTCGGCCTCGGCTTCCTCGAGCTGAATCTCACCGGCAGGAATCGCGCCCTCGGTAACGAGTGAGAGGCCATCGGCATCCACATGTGCAAAGCCGCCCTCGATCAAATACCAGAGGCTGTCGCCATCGTGAACATCCAGTCGCAGTGACCCAGGAGCGAGCCGGGTCAACAGCGGCGCCATTCCTGGCAGCATGCCGTATTGACCATCCCATGAAGGAAAATTCGCGTATCCGACTTCGCCCTCGAAGGCGGAGGCGGTCGGCGTGACGATCGTGCAGTGAAAAGTGTTCGGCATGGTGTGACTCGGAAAGAGGGAATTGTAGCGGGTTCCGATCAGAGTCGAGCGTGTTCTTCCCTTGCAAGCGATCTGATTTCCGCCGGAAGCCGTGTCTCTTCCATGACACCCTCAAGGCCTCGCTCCAACGCGCCGCTGGACTGACGGCTAATGACTTCATCATGATGCTGCCGCGCTGCGGCAATCGACGCAACATACAAGTGACCACCGAGTCGCCGATCGGCGGCGGCTTCCCCTACCAGCCGCAAAGTCTTGAAGCAATCCTTGGCCGCACGCAGCGTCCCGACATCGTGGGAGCCGCAGAAGAGGTCCACCGCCGAAGCTGCGCCGAGGTCACGAGCAATGAGGTCGGCACCGACCATGCCTTGATCACTCTTTCCTTGCACCGCCCATTCAAGCACAGACCGTGCAGCAGCAGCCATGTCATCCCCGGACAGCGCATCCCGCAGTACATGAATCTCCATATCCACCTGCACTTCGCTGATCAGCGTTGTCTCCACCAGATCGCGAAGTTCGCTCACAACCAGCCGCTGCACCTGCGTCAACATGACCGACGCCTGCGCAGAATCGGGGATGTTCCACTGGCCGAGCAGCAATCGATACGGCTCCGGCGGATGCCCGAGCCAGGCTGGGCGCAGCACCCTTGCATGAAAGACACCCCAGTGCGGACCGAGTCGATCGGCACGGCAGACATCGCGGGCACGCCGAATGGCCGACACCACCAGGGACGCACCCCATGTCCTCCGAAAAGCGTCGTTGGGTTCCTGATCCGCGGACAGCGAAGTGATGAGCGGCATAATCTGTGACACGCGGCCGTGGGCAGCATCGATCCGCGGCGACACCAGATCCCAACCGTTGTGTACACATCGCTGCAGGTGCGCGGGCGCCGATTCCTCCAGCAACTCCCGCTGCCGCCCACCGGGCGGCTCTTCATCACTGTGCAGACTGCTGCCGTCGAGCAACTGCTCGGCCCATGTTGCCGAAGCAGCGAATGCCTGTGTTGGGGAGCACCCCTTCTGCAGACAAAATGCATACATCGCGGGCCAGCAACATCGCACGACCGACAAGTCTTCATTGCCGGATGCACCCGACATGACAGAACCCGCGGCGGCAATGGCACCAGCCCATCGCGTCGGGCCATGGGCTGTGATCCCAGCCTTGTCCGTCGGTGTATTCGCGTTCTCTTCCATCGGATCCAACCCCGCAGTGCAGTATACTGGGTCGCGTTCATCCAACGATCCGGATGAACGGATGAAACACTGCTATGTCTGCCAAGGAGAATCGACCCATGCCCGCGACGGCACACGCACCTTTCCTCAATACCGGGCTTCCGCTCTTCAGCGACGATCACTTCAAGGTGGCAGACCTGTCACCGGAGACCGTCACCTTCGGCCGCAAGGAGATCGAACTGGCGGAGCACGAGATGCCCGGATTGATGGCACTTCGCAAGCAGTACGGCGAATCGAAGCCACTGCGTGGTTCCCGAATCACCGGCTCGCTGCACATGACCGTGCAGACTGCTGTCCTCATCGAGACGCTCGTCGAACTCGGCGCCGAGGTTCGCTGGGCCAGTTGCAACATCTTCTCCACCCAGGACCACGCCGCCGCAGCCGTGGCTGTTGGGCCACTCGGCACGCCCGAGCAACCCGCCGGCATCCCGGTCTTCGCATGGAAAGGTGAGTCGCTGGAGGAATACTGGTGGTGCACTTTTCAGGCAATGCACTGGGGTGACAACCAGGGACCGACCCTCATTCTCGACGACGGCGGTGACGCCACCCTGCTGGCGCACAAGGGTGCAGAATTCAACCTCGCGGGCGAAGTGCCGTCCTCAGACAGCGCCGATAGTGAAGACGAGCGAATCGTGCTCGACCTGCTTCGCCTGATCCAGGAAACACACCCCACATTCTGGGAGTCCATCACCGGAAGCATTCTCGGCGTCAGCGAAGAGACGACGACCGGCGTACACCGACTCTACATCATGGCAAAGGACGGCACCTTGCAGTTCCCGGCCATCAATGTCAATGACTCGGTCACCAAGAGCAAGTTCGACAACCTCTACGGATGTCGCCACTCCTGCGTCGACGGCATCATGCGGGCGACAGATATCATGCTTGCCGGAAAAGTCGCCGTGGTCTGTGGATATGGCGATGTCGGCAAGGGCTGCTGCCAGGCGCTTCGCGGCCAAGGGTGCCGCGTGAAGGTGACGGAGATAGATCCGATCTGTGCGCTGCAGGCCGCGATGGAAGGTTACGAGGTCGTTCGCCTTGACGACATCATTGCTCAGGGCGATGTCTTCGTCACAACGACGGGCAACTTCAATGTCATTACGGCCGACCACATGTCGAAGATGAAACACAACGCGATCGTCGGCAATATCGGCCACTTCGACAACG
>PVBE010006927.1_pt1 | contig 18775 bp, 15 predicted proteins | sample 1631181 | NCBI WGS metagenome assembly PVBE01 (sample SAMN08397723, study PRJNA350692) | Marine metagenome, whole genome shotgun sequencing project. | isolation source: water | place: Pacific Ocean | collected 2012-04
ATTGTGTAAGAATAAAGCGAAACCTCCATGAACTCGTGAAAAAGCATTAGAAACCTGCACCATAACTCCAAGTGTGATTAATCCTGTAAACAAACCTGGGCCCATTATTAAATATGGTGCAATTATCATAAACTGATCATAAGAGGTCATCCATCCATCAAAATAACCGTAATGAAGATAAAGTCTATGATAGTTAAATCTAATACCAGTAAATAATTCTAATAAAGTTTCTGTTTGAGCATAATTTTTCTTATCATCTTCGCCAAGAACAAGATCCTTTCTAAAGGCGGCCTCTACTCTTTGGTTTTTGTATTCTAAACCGGGCAATTTGATTCCAACAAACCAAGATATAACAATTCCACCTAATGAAATGATCAAAGTAAACCAAACTAACGAACCTTCTATATCCCTTAATATTGGAATATCTACTTTATCACTTAATGTCCAAAGAATTGGAATAAATGCAATCAATGTCATAAGTGCTCTGATAACTTGCAGACCTAATGACTCAATTATCCGTGCAAATCTATTGCAATCTTCTTGTATTCTTTGACTGGCACCTTCTATTTCGCTTTCAACGGCCTGCCACTTAGGAATATAATTAAAGGTCATTGCCTCTCTCCATCTTAATCCATAAATACGAGTGAACCATCCAGTAAAGATTGCTAAGAAAATATAAGGAAATGCAATAACTACGAAAGAAAGATCTCCCTCAAAACCATTTAAAATGTACTCTAGAGAAATTAATTGACTAAAAAAGAGCTGTATACCTTCCTGAGGTTTATCAACATAATCGCCTGCGTTTTGTAAAAGATCATAAAATTTTCCGTACCAGGTATTGATAGCCACAGTCATCTGGACTTGAAACCAAAGTGAAACAATTAGAAGTAATAAACCTCCCCAAGACCATAATCTCCATTTTTTTTCTAGGAAAAAACTTTTTAACATTTATTTAATGGCCATTAATTTTTAAGAAAGTTATCGGCGTAAGACTTTTTGACTATTTTGCTCTTTTGTGGCTCAATTATATAATATTCGATATTATTTTTTTTGGCGAAATCAATTGCAAGTTCTTTGGAATCAAACTCTAACTTCACTTCAGACATAGTATCAGTTGATGTCTCCCAGCCCATCATAGGATTTATTCCTGTATCTTGAGTTTCAAATTCTAAAATCCATTTATTTGCATTTCCTTTAACTGACTGCATTGCAGACTTTGCAGGAATATATATTTTAGCTTTTTTCATAAATTTAATGGTCGGGGCGGCAGGATTTGAACCTGCGACCCTCTGGTCCCAAACCAGATGCGCTACCAGGCTGCGCTACGCCCCGATTGCTTAGTTTTATAAGTTATACGGGTCTTTTTATCAATTGAAAGATATTTGAATGCCAAACCAGATCCTCTATCAGGCTGCGCTAAACTCCGATTGTAACAGAATGTCTTTTTCACGTTTTGATGATCCAAGAATGTGACTCCTTATTTCAATGGCCAAATGTTTTTGGCACATTCTCGGCAAACTGAAATGCTGCAATGCCGCTTAGTTTATTGACCAGAATGCCAAGCCATAAACAGTAAAAATACGATTGCTATCCCCATAATAATATCTCCTTTCTTTATTTTTATGTTATTTATTATATCAAATCAGATAAAATTGGGTAGATAATGTTGAGTGTATTTATAAGCACCAATTGTTACGAAGAATAGATCGGAATTAAGGAACGAGAAGTACATTGCTTGAATATCTATTAAAAAAAATCAGAATTCTCATTTATTGGTGGGTACTTGGCAGATTGCCACATGGTCGATTCGATTTTATGAGAAATTTGGTTTTATTCTTCACGCAAAAGAACAATCAACTTTATTACTTGAAAAATATTGGAAAATACCATCAAAACAAATTAAAAATTCAATAGTTTTAGAAAGATTTTAATTATGCTGGAACAGTTAAATTTCATTTAAAATAATTGTAGGCATTCTTAAATATTTTGTAACCATCAGCATATAATTCATTCTTTTGCAATAATTTATCATTTTTTTTTCTTTTTTGAATAATCCAATCGGGCTTTTGCAATAAATACAGTGCCCTCTCAGGATGGGGCATCATCGCCAATACGTTGCCGTTCAAATTTGTAATAGCAGCAATATCCTCTAATGAACCATTCGGATTGTAAGGAAATTGCTGCTTCGCCAATAAACCACGATTATTTACATATTTGCATGCAATTAATTTTTTTCTAATTAATTTATCTATAACTTTTTTATCAGCAATAAATTTTCCTTCTTGATGAGCAACAGGCAAATATAATTGGTTAATTTTCTTTAACCAAGGACTGTTGTCATTAACAATTTTTAATTTTATCCATCTGCATTGATATGTTCCAATATCATTTTCAACTAACGCCAGCTCCCTTTTGTATCCTTTTAAAGATGGAACAATTCCAAGATTAATTAAAATCTGACATCCGTTGCAAATACCGATGATTAATTTATCTTGTTCAATAAATTTAATAATATATTCAAATAAATTATTTTTTATTTTGTGAGCCATTGCATTTCCAGATCCCGTGTGATCTCCGTAAGAAAAACCACCTGGTAAGGCTAATATCTGAAAATTATTTAAGTTTGACGGACTTTCAATTAGATCGTTTACATGAACAATAGCACCTTTGATTCCTGCGGCCTTAAAAGCATTAAGAGTCTCGTCCTCACAATTAATTCCATATCCAGATAAAATTAAAGCTTTCATTGATTAAATAAATCCTGCTTATATTGGTCATTTAAAGAATTGATATCCACCTCAAATTCATACTTGTTAGGCATTGTGCAAACAACTATTTTGCTTTTTATGATCTCACCAATAAATGACAATTGATTTTTTTTAAAATAGCTTTCAAACTTTCTTTTATTAGAAGGCTTGACGGAAACAAGTATTCTACTTTGGGACTCGGAAAAAAGGATATGGTTATTATTTAACTTATTATTGATTGTATTAATATTCTTTAAATTTACTTTCAAACCTTTTTGTGAGGCTATAGCCATCTTTGCTAAAGATATAGCTAAACCGCCAAGACCTATACTAATAGCCGAGTTAATTAATTTATCATTGTTAGCTTTTGAAAAATTGTCATAATTATTTCTTGCATTTTTATTATTCACCTGTGGAACAATGTTATTTTCATTTCCCAGAACTTTTGTAAATTCTGACCCTCCCATCTCATCACCTGTTTTGCCTATGACGTATAAATAATCACCTTCGGTTTGGGGTACTATTGATAATAAATTGTGATAACTTTTAATTATACCTATTGAAGATATTAGTAGTGTGGGTGGAATCGAAATTTTAATTTTTTTACTTCTCTTGTCGTATCCATTAAAATCATTATACATGCTATCTTTTCCAGAAATAAAGGGTGTGCCAAAATTTATTGACAAATCATAACAAGCTTTTAATGCCATTTTTAACTGATAAAGTTTTTCAGGATTTTCTGGGCTGCACCAACAAAAATTATCCAATAAAGCAATAGACGATAATTCGCATCCTGTTACCACAAGATTTCTTACTGCAGTATCTATACAAGAAGCCGCCATATTGTATGCATCGAAACTTGTATAGTTCGGATAAATTCCTTGAGATACAGCAACACATTTATTTGAATTAAAGAGAGGTTTTATAACTGTTGAATCGGAAAATACCTTGCCAACTCCTTGGAGAGGTTTAATAATAGAAGTGCCTTGAACTTCGTGATCGTATTGAGAACTTATAAATTCTTTGGAAGTAATATTTGGACTGGCTAATAATTTTAATAAAGCATTTTTATAGTTTTTTATTTTTATGTAGGTCGATTTAGTTTTAACATGTGGAGGCTTCCTGCTTTTAAGAATTTTTCTTGGATAGCCTTCATGAAGAAAACTCATATCCATATTTAGAATTTCTTTTTTTCTATACCTAACAATTGCTTTTCTTTTTTTGACAAATTTTCCTATTGCAGAAACCTCTACGCCTCTCTTATTTAATAAACGGATTACTTTTTTTTTATTTTTAGTCGAAACCGCCATGGTCATTCGCTCTTGAGACTCTGAAATCCATATTTCCCAAGGCTGCAAACCTTTATATTTTAGCGGAACCAAATCGAGGTCAACAATAAATCCTCCGGCTTCCTTTGCCATTTCTCCAACTGAAGAAGAAAGGCCACCTGCTCCATTATCGGTTATGCTGTTATATAAATTTTTATCTCTGAGTTCTTTTATAATTGCATCTGAAAATTTTTTTTGGGTAATTGGATCGCCTATTTGTACCGCAGTAACAGGACTTCGGGCATCCAATTCTTCTGAAGAAAATGTAGCTCCATGAATACCATCTTTTCCAACTCTACCTCCTATCATAAGAATTTCATCTCCGGGTCTTGCTTTTTTTACGTGTGAAAATTTACCTTTTATTTTTTTTGGAATTATTCCTACAGTTCCGCAAAACACCAAAGGCTTTGCAGAATATTTGTCATCAAAATAAACAAAACCTTGTGGAGTTGGAATTCCTGAACAATTACCCCCAACTTTTACCCCGTTAATCACACCATTTATAATAAATCTTGATGATAATAATTTGTCTTTCTTATTTTTTGATCGATACAAAACGTGCTCTTTGTTTGGGTATGAAAAACAAAATCCATACGTGTTGGCAATAGGTTTTGCTCCTTTTCCGAAACCTATGCAATCTCTATTTACTCCAGTAATTCCAGTAAGAGACCCACCAAATGGATCAAGGGCTGAAGGTGTATTGTGCGTTTCAACCTTGTGACAAACTACCCAATTTTTATTGAAACTAATACCACCTGCATTATCAGAAAATAACGATATACAGAAATTGTCTTTTCTTTTATTTATTATTTCTCTAGTCGCTCCTTTTATATAAGTATCAAATAGTCCCTTTTTTATATTGTCAATTTCTGATGAAAAAATTTTATGTTTACAATGTTCTGACCATGTTTGCGCAAGAGTTTCTATTTCGATATCTCTTGGACTTCTTCCTTTTCTATTAAAGTGTCTTTTTATTACCTTAAGAGACTGAATATCTAAACCGAGAGTGCCTCTGCGTATACCTTTTTCACCCTTTATTCCTTCTTTGCCTATTTTTTTTAATTTTAAATCACTCAGATTAAGATTGACTGACTTTGTAATATATTCATTTTCTAAGTTATCCACTGATTGTTTAAATATTTTGGTTTTATCTTTAAGAAATTGCTTAAAGCTTTTTAAATCAACTCTATTTACCAAAGAATTGGAACATTCTCTGGCTATATCGTTGACAACGGATTTGCTACTTGTAGATAACAAAAATAATTGAGAACTATTAATTTTAAAATTATTGTGATCGAAATCAAGTTTTTCACGTATAATTTCAGCTGCTGTATTGCCAAGATTATCTGTTACACCTGGAAGATATCCTATTTCCAAAATCCATGAAAAATTCCCATATCTTTTTAATATTTTTTTGATGTCTTTTTTTAAAAAAACTTGTTGGGAAATTGGATTTGATAGCAACTCAGACGCGAATAAATAATCGTCGTTATTCAAATCACGATTAAATCTATATATGTCACAAATTTTAATGTTTTTAATTAATTTTTCACCAAAAAATGATTGTAAATTTTTTTCGCGGCCAGTTTTATATTTATTCAAGATCTGAATTTGTGAGTGCATTTAAATTTTAAAAATAGTACGAAATAGAATCATAAACAAAAATGTGTTATAAAAAAGTATTCAAAGATTCTCTTATAACAAAAAAAATTATTTATGACTGTTTATAAAGAAGCAGGTGTTAACATTCTTTCAACTGATAATCTAATTAAAGAAATTACACCCTTATGTTCAAAAACAAAACGACCAGGCAAAATGGGAAAAATTGGTAATTTTGCTGGCTTGTGTGATTTGAAAATGTGTAGATATAAAGATCCTATTTTGGTTACATCCTCTGATGGAATTGGAACAAAAACTATTCTCGGGGTATCTCAAAATAGATTAGAAGGACTCGGTTTTGATCTAGTTGGAATGTGTCTTAACGACATAGTTTGTCACGGAGCAGAACCTCTATTTTTCTTAGATTATTTTGCCGCAAGTAAAATAGAAAGAAATTCTTTCGTTAAAATAATCAAAAGCATATCACTAGCTTGTAGAGAAAATAATTGTTTGTTAATTGGAGGTGAAACAGCTGAAATGCCAAGAGTTTATAAAAAAAAAGACCTTGATTTAGCAGGCTTTTGTGTTGGTGCTGTTGAGAGAAAAAAAATACTACCTAAAGTAAACAAAATCTTGCCGAATGATGTAATAATCGGACTCCCTTCTTCAGGTTTTCACTCAAACGGTTATTCATTAATACGGAAAGTTATTGAAGAACAAAATATTTCCCTTATTGATAAACCTCCTTTTAGATCAGAAGATAAAAGTCTAGCTATTACACTCTTAAAACCTACGAAACTATATTACAATCTGATAGCTAAAATTATTAAATTTATAGATGTTAAGGGAATTGCTCACATCACGGGAGGTGGTTTAACAGGAAATTTGCCAAGAATAATTTCAAAAAAATTATCTATTGAACTGAATTCAAAAAATTTACCTGATAACGATCTTTTTTCATGGTTTAAAAATACATCAAAGCTAAGTGATCAGGAAATGTTATCAACTTTCAATTGCGGAATCGGAATGGCTCTCATAATTTCAAAGAAAGACTTAAAAAAAGCTAAAAATTTTTTTGATAAAAACAAAGAAGAATTTTTTATAATTGGACGTACAATAAAAAATACCAGAAATGGAGAAAATTGCAAAATAATTTAAAAAAGATCAAGACTGCTATATTCATTTCGGGTAGAGGAAGCAATATGGAATCATTGATCAAAGCAACAAAGAATCATGAGTTTCCAGCAGCAATATTGGTTGTTATATCAAATGATACTTCAGCTCCAGGAATTAATCTGGCAAAAAACTACAATATTCCCGTAGAAGTAATTGATAAAAAAAAATTTAACAAACCTTTGTTTGAAATTAACTCCCAAAAAATACTATTAAATTTTAAAATTGAAATAATATGTTTGGCTGGATTTATGCAGGTATTGTCCAAAAAATTTATAAGTAACTGGCAAAACAGAATTATTAATATACATCCGTCCTATCTTCCAAAAAATAAGGGTTTAAACGCACAAAAACAAGCGTTAGACGAAAAAGCTTCTTTTACAGGATGTACCGTACACTTTGTTAATGAAGAAATTGACTCTGGGGAGATTATTTTGCAGGAAAAAGTAAAAATTTTACCAGAAGATAGCGTGCAAACACTTTCGGATAGAATATTAAAAAGAGAGCATGTAATTTATCCAAGAGCCCTCGAACAAATAGCTTCGAATATTATTAAATTAGAAAATTAATGAAATTTTTAAAGAAAAATTTAGATAAAATCAAAGATGAATGTGGAATATTTGGAATATATAATCAAAAAGAAGCTGTTAGTTTAACTGTGCTTGGATTGCACTCATTACAACATCGTGGCCAAGAATCTGCTGGCATAGTAAGTTTCAAAAATAATGCCCTCTATCATCACAAAGGCGCTGGATTAGTCAATGATGTGTTCAAAGGAATTTCCATAGAAGGAAACATAGCCATAGGTCATGTTCGTTATTCAACTACGGGAGATCAGCGATATGAAAATATCCAACCCTTAATAGCTAATACTAGTCTTGGCAAAATATCCATTGCTCATAATGGCAATATCACCAATAGTAAAATACTAAAAAAAGAACTTGCTAATCATGATCAAATATTCCAATCAACAACAGATACGGAATTTATTTTAAGTCTATTATCTCTTAATAATAAAGATACGATTGAACAAAGATTTGTTGACTTTTCGTCAAAACTTGAGGGAGCATATTCATTACTGATTATAAAAAATAACAAATTAATTGGTGTAAGAGACCCTTATGGTTTTAGACCACTAGTAATTGGAAAATATAATAAATCTTTCATTATAACTTCGGAAACTTGTGCCTTGGATATTATTGGAGCAAAATACGTAAGAGACATAGAGCCTGGAGAAATAGTTTCTATATCTGAAAAAGGTATAGAAAGTAGAAAAATCAATTCAAAAAATAAACAGGAAAAATTTTGTGTTTTTGAATTTATTTACTTTATGAGACCAAATAGTATCTTTCAAAATAAAAGTGTATCTAATATTAGAGAAAAAATTGGTAGTGAATTAGCAAAAGAAAACGGCGTAGAAGCTGATGTTGTTATACCTGTTCCTGATAGCGGGATTCATGCTGCCATTGGATATTCTGAAACTTCAAAAATACCATTCAAACAAGGAATTATCAGAAGTCATTATATGGGAAGAACTTTCATCGAACCCAAAATCAACATTAGAAACCTTAATGTAAATATGAAGTTAAGCATAAATAAATTCTATATCAAAAACAAAAAAATTATTCTTATCGACGATAGTATTGTGAGAGGAACAAATATGAAGAAAATCGTTGGTATGCTAAAAGATGGCGGAGCAAAAGAAATTCACGTGAGAATCGCAAGCCCTCCTTTTATTAGCCCTTGTTATTATGGAATCGATACTCCAACAAAACGAGAATTAGTTGCTTCTAAAAAAAGTTTAAAATATCTAACGAAATATTTTAATTGTGATACCTTAAAATATATTAGTATTGAGGGTTTATACAAAGCATTCTACAACGGACAAATATTAAAAGGAGAGAAACATTACTGTGACTCCTGTTTTACAGAAGAGTATTTTTTTTCTAAACATACAAACAATTTAAGAAATAAAAATCATTGATGAGAGTTCTTGTTATCGGCAATGGAGGAAGAGAACACGCTTTGTGCGTATTTATAAGTAAATCCCCTATTTGTGATAAATTATTTTGTATTCCCGGTAGTGATGTAATTCAGGAAATGGCCCAGTGCTATAAAATTGATCCAATGAATAACGATGATATTCTTAATTTTTGCAAAGAACATAAGATTAACTTTGTTGTAGTGGGACCCGAATTGCCCCTAAGTAATGGAATTGTTGATAAATTAAGTGAAGAAAAAATTACAGTTTTTGGTCCTAATAAAACTTCATCACAGCTTGAGTCTTCAAAAATTTTTATGAAAAATATATGTAAAAAACATAATATTCCTACTGCAAAGTACTTCGCTTTTGATAATGAAAAAGAAGCACTGAATTTTCTAGATAAGGTTGATTTTCCAACCGTCATTAAAGCCGATGGTTTAGCTGCTGGAAAAGGCGTAGTTATTGTCAAAAGTAAAAACGAAGCCACAGAAACTATAAAAAATATTATGTCAAAAAGAATATTTGGCGCCTCAGGAAAAAATATTATAATCGAAGAATTCTTAGAAGGTGAAGAAATTAGTTTTTTTGCGCTGGTAGATACCAATGGATTTATTCTACCACTAACTACAGCACAGGATCATAAAAAAATTGGCGAGGGGGATACAGGTCTTAATACAGGGGGTATGGGAGCCTATAGTCCTGTACCTTTTATCAAGCAAAGCCAAATCAATGATTTTGTCACAAAATTTGCAAAACCTATAATCAACAACCTAAAATATAATAATATTTTCTTTTCTGGTGTTTTCTACGCTGGCCTAATCCTTACAAAAGATGGGCCAAAGTTACTCGAAATTAATGTCAGATTTGGAGATCCTGAAGTTCAGGCAGTTTTGCCTAGATTAAAGACGGATTTATTAGATTTATTGTTAGCATCTAGCAAAGGAAAGTTAGATCAATTGAAGCCTCCTGAATGGGACAATAATTTCTGCATGAACGTAGTTATTGCTTCTAAAGGTTACCCAGAATCATATAAAAAAAACACTATTATTAATGGTCTAAATAAAATTACGACTAATAAGTCGCACTATATTTTTCATTCAAGCACGAAAAAAAATGAAGATCATTGGCTAGCTACCGGAGGAAGAGTATTATCGATAAGTGCGCTAGGTTCAACATTAAAAGAAGCTAGAAATGAAGCTTATAATGTAATAAATGAAATAGATTGGAAAAATGGATACTTTAGAAAAGACATTGGTTGGAAACATTTAACATGAGTAACAAAAAAAACCCGATAGTGAGCATTATTATGGGCAGCCAATCTGATTGGGAATCTGTAAAACCTGCTAGTAAAATTTTAGATGAATTTTCCATTCCACATGAGTGTAAAATCATTTCTGCTCATAGAACTCCAGATCGTCATAAAACATTTGCAACAAATGCCAAAAAAAGGGGTATAAAAGTCATTTTGGCTGCTGCTGGTGGCGCAGCACATCTCGCGGGTGTTACCGCAGCACACACACCACTTCCAGTATTGGGAATACCTATGGAAAGTAAATTGTCTGGATTGGACAGTCTTTTATCTACAGTACAAATGCCATCAGGTGTTCCAGTAGCGACTTTTGCTATAGGCGGTTCAGGATCAAAAAATGCAGCTCTTTTCGCAATTAGAGTTATTGCTTTAGAAGATAGTTTGGTTGCCAATAAACTTAATCAATATATAAAAAAAATGGAAAAATCAGTACCCGAAAAACCTAAGAAATAAAAAAATAACTGAATATTTATGAATGAAAAAGAAAAAATTTATGAGGGAAAGGCTAAAATTCTTTACAAGGGGCCAGAAAAAAATACCGCAATTCAGTATTTTAAAGATCATGCAACTGCTTTTAATAACTTGAAAAAATCTACTATTGAAGGAAAAGGAATTTTTAACAACAAAATATCAGAACATATTTTTAAAAAAATTAATCAAATTGGTATTAAAACTCACTTCATAAAAAGGTTGGATGAACGTGAACAATTAATATACATGGCAGAAATAATTCCGTTAGAATTTATTGTTAGAAATATTGCTACCGGTTCTCTAACAAAAAGATTAGGAATAGCTGATGGTACGGTACTATCAAAACCGTTGCTCGAATATAGTTACAAAAATGATGAGCTAGGAGACCCACTTGTTGCAAGAGAGCATATTACTGAATTTAATTGGGCCCTATCAACAGAATTGGACTTAATCAACAATCATTGTCTAAAAATAAATAGTTTTATGCAAGAAATGTTTAAAAATGTGGGAATTAAACTTGTAGATTTTAAACTAGAATTTGGAAAAGCTAGCATTAATGGAAAAAAAGAAATTTTATTAGCTGATGAAATAAGTCCTGATACTTGTAGATTATGGGATATGGTAAGCGAAAAGAAACTAGATAAAGATAGATTTAGAAAAGATTTGGGGAATGTAATTGAAGCTTATCAAGAAGTTGCAACCAGACTTGGAATCTAATTAGTATTTTGTCCGTCTCCATAAGCCAAATCAACGATTAAAAGTCTGTGATCAGATCCGAGATTATTAACTGTTTTTTTATTAATTAATTTAAAATTTTTTGAAAATAATACATGGTCAATTTGAATACCAAAAAAATCAGGAAGAAAAGTTGGCCATGTAAAAGTTGGTTGTTTATAAGATATATATGTATATAAATTTGCCTCTTTAAGAAAATTAGTAAATCTTTTGGATGATGGAGTCATGTTTAAATCACCCATAAGTATGAAATTTTTATTAGTATCACTAATTAAAGTTTTAACATAATTCATTTGTTTTTTTGCCATGTTGAAGTCTGTTTGGGTTCCTAGAAATAAATGAACAGCTATAATATTCAATTCCGATTCATTTAACTTAAGGCTCGTTATAATAGAGTGAATATCATTTAATTTATTATTTATTAGAGGATGCCTGCTTAGAATTATACTGTCATAATGACCCCTAGGTTTATTTAGTCCAATACTGTAAGGAAAAGAAGATTGCAGTGATTTGATTTTATCTTCCATTCTTTGAGAAACTTCTTGAAGATGAACAATATCTGGCTTTTCAAACAAAATAAGCTCAAGTAAATTATCAAAATTTTTTAATTGAATGTTGGAATTTGTATTAAAAGTTATTAAACGAATTTTATTATAACTTAAAGATTTATCCTCCAAAAAAGCATTACATTGACTGCAGGATAATAAAATATCAATTGTTAATAAAAGGCATATTAGAATGCAACTCATCGACATCCAAAATTTTTTATAAATAAGTAGAATAAAAAATAATAAAATTCCAATAACAATTATTTGAAAACCTAATTGCCCTAGTATATCTATAAGAAAAAAATCTGAATTCAATCTGCTAAATAAACAAACAATTATAAAGAAAAAAAGGAATGCCTTGTCTCTTTTAAATACGGTTTTGTTAACAAATTTGAGAATTTTTTTCATTTAATTTGTGTAATTAATACAAGAAAATTTACTCAATATGAAATAATTTTAATATTTTTTACTAATATACCTAATTTTCTAGAATCGGGACTTTCAAATACTTCATAAGGAGAAACTGGATTTTTGAATTTAAAATCAACTTTAATTTCATTTTTTTTTACAATTTTTTCGTTGATTAAAATTTCAATTTTTTCATCTTGATCATTTTTAACTAATTTTATGCTTTGATTAAATATATCATTGACATATATATCAAATTCAGAAACATTATTTTTCTTTGTAATATAAGGTTTGCAAGAAATTTCTAATTTTAAATTTTTATAATTTTTGTCAGTTCTGAATAATAGTGTGGATAATGGGCCTTCAGACCAGATGCCAGGCTTATTTATGTTATGCGACCAACCAAAACCATAATAACCATCTCCATTTCTAAAATTTAAGTCTTTTCTTTTATTAATTTCTAATAATTTTGGTTTCATTTTGCTAAATATTTTTTTATCATTATCGTTCATTCTTTCTTTTTCGTTCATAACCATAAACCAAATATTATCTCTATAAAAAAAACCAATATTTTCATTTTTTAATAAATGTTTTAAATGTCTTAAATGTCCTGGATTATCTATTATGTATACAGCATTTGATGAAAGATTTTTTTTTATAAAGCTGTCGTATATATTATATCTGGCTTCTGCAGCAGTTTTTCTATTTATTCTTGCTTGTATAACCAAATTTGTTTTCTCTATATTATATTTTTCCATTGCGTAAGAAAGCTTTATAAAAGAACTGGGCCAACTTATTGGGTAAGTGGTTTTAACAACTTTATATTTTTCAAATAAATTTTCCCATATTGGATCTTTTAATTCAGATCCCACTTTCACGGGAGTAAAAAAATTAATACGGCTTTTTATTCCTACCGAAACATCTGTTGCCTGAATGATTAAAAATAAACTAATTATAGATAGAGAAACTTTTTTTTCAAAACAGTTATAAATTATAATAATTGATAGAATTAATAAAAAATAATTTACTATCCAGAACATTCTGCCCGTATTTTTTGCTAAACTTAATGCAGCAAAAATATATTTATTTAGAGGGATTTCAATAAGAGTGTAGGATCCAAATGAAACTTTGTTTGACAAAGCCCACAATGTCATAAAAACTGATATCAAAATAAATGCTTTTATTTTTTTGTTATTTCTAATTGAGAGTAAATTTTTTTTATAATTATTATTCAAAAAAAATAAAAATGATAATAGCAGCATTAGTATTTGACCTAAGCCAAAATAATTAAAGGATTCCAATTCTTCCTCTCTAGTAAGTTTTATATCTGGCAAAAACCGAGACCAAGCAATATTATTAAAAGATTGAAATGAATCAAAAGGACTTAAAAGGTTAAGTTTATAAACTCCAAAACCGATACCCAAGGTGTCGCCCATTCTTATTTCAAAATATCCAGTTATATATAATGTAAACAGCAAAAGTGAAGAAATTAGAAAAAAGTCTTTTGTTAATTCAAAAAAACTTTTCTTATCAAAAGTAAAATTAATTATTCTTAAGAACGAATAAACAACTATTATCATTAACATTGAACTATATTCGATTAGAGATGCTACAATAATTAGGACTATCCAAGATAATTTTGATTCATTGATTTCTTTTGTTAACCCCAAATACAAAGTACACAATAACAAACCACCCATTGCAGCTGATCCATGCCAATTAATTTTAAAAATAAAAATAGGGGCAATTAAAAAAAAAATAGATCCTACTAAGGAATACAAATCAGAATTTGTAAATTTTTTTAAGATTTTAAAAGAGAAAAATAATTGAAAGAAAAAACATAAAAAATACCAAAATGAAAAATATTGAAAATTACCTGGAATTAATGATCTAATTGATTTAAAAAGAAAAGCTAAAATTGGAATGGAATCTGTATACACAATAGAACTTGCAATCTCCTCACCGTAATTAGGGTTACTTCCCAGCGGAAATCTCCAAATATCATTTTGAAAAAAATACCACCCCAACTGCATAAAAGAAGCATCATTGTTACCATAAAGCCACGCTGTGCTTTGAAAGGAAATATTTTTTATCCCTAAAACAGCTACTATGCAAATAAATGAAATAAACAAAAACAAAAAATTAATTTTGTTTTTAATAAAAAATTTTTTCATTAAATTAATCCATTGATTTTTATTAATTGATGGATTTATCCTGGTCCATTTCAAGACTTTTTTTTGGTAAATTATAACGTTTTAAAAAAAAACGACGCCAAAGGTGAATAATTCCAATTTTCCATAAAAAGTACCCAGGTTTTCCTGGTAAAAAAGAGAAATCCATAAACCTTAGATGATCAAAACCTCGTTTAAAATAATAAACTGCTCGACACAATGTAAATAAAATCGGATAATATTGTTGTTTTGCGTGAGCTGGATAAATTTTTTTTCGCAAAATCTTATATAACCATCGAGGAATTTTCCAAACAGTTAAAGCGAAAACAAGAGCATTTCCCATGGTACGATGGTATCCAGTAAAATAATCAGCGTCTATTTCTGAAATATTAAGACCTCTTTTTTCAAGATCTTTTGCCATCTGAGTATTTGGTATTATTCTTAAAGAAAAAGCGTTTAAAGTAAAAGGTCTAGGCATTTCATATAACATATCAACGGTAGCTCTTGTATCTTCTTCAGTTTCTACGGGGTTTTCAAGAATGATATCGTAGGCAGGAGGAATCATATATTTTCTATATTTATTAAAAATTTTTGTAGCTTCCTTAATCCGTCTTAATTTGGTTGGCCTTTTATAAAATTCAAGAATATTTTCACTGCCTGACTGAATACCCATTCTAACTCGATTCATGCCAGCATCTAAAAGAAGAGCAATCTTATCCTCACGAACATAATTTGGAATTACACCAAATACACAAAAGGGAATGTTGATTTCTGTCTTATAGAGTTTACAGAATTCTTCAAGCACCTCATAACGCAAAGCAAGAAAACTATCATCGTGGAAAAGAACTGTAGATATGTAAGGATGTTTGGATATTGCTCTTTTTACTTCTTCAATGATAGTACGCGGCGAAGAATGACGAAGCCTACGATATGCATTGTCGTATGCAATAAATTTTGTATTACCACAAAACGTACAATGTAATGGACATCCTATGCTCCATACTGTGTGATACGAAAGGCCTGTATATTTAATAAATTCTTTAGAATCAAGCGGCTTAAGCTCCATTCCCTGATAAACAAGTTCATCATCTTGATACATCAAAGGTGGCAGTTCATCCATATCTTTGGGTGTCATTAAAGGTAGGTTATAATTTTTGATTATTTTGTTACCCCTGTTGAACCAAAAGCTAGGGGAAGCTGTATAATCTTTTCCTTTTCTAAAAAGCTCAAAAAAATTCTTAAACGCAAATTCTCCTTCCCCTGTACAAACGGCATCAGCATGTTTGATTGCATCTTCGGGATGAATAATCGCATGAATGCCACCCCATATTATATATGCGCGATGATTATGTTTTCTGATTTCAGCAATAATTTTGTGAACAGTCGTAGCGTATTGTGTCATTGATGATATGCCAACAACATTACCTCCAGCTAGAAATTGAGCAACTTTATACACATCTCTTTCTGTTAATTTACCAGCACCTTTTTCAGTTAAAACTTTAATAACACTGCGTAAATTTCCAGTTGGTACATAAGCTACCTTTGTATCTGGATATATTGATTTAACGTATCCTGCAAATTTACGAAAACCCATATTTTCAAGTCCATCCTCAACACAAGCCAGACGTATTTCCATATTTACCCTTGAGTCATCAAAATGTGGTGACCTGTTAGTTCCAGAAGTGGAAAGTTGAGTTATATCGTGATCCATATTAGCTATCTTGTCACTTTTATAATAACTCTTTATTTTTTACAATTCTATCAACAAATGTTTACGATTTACATTAACAGTTATATTTTCATTTATGATACTAATTTTTTTCACAAAAATTGAGAGATCTCGAATTAATTTATCAAAATTTACAGCCAAAATAGATTGTCTTTGTTTGGTTTTTGAATACTCTTTGTTTACAATTAATTTTAAACCTACTTTAATTAGTGAGAAAAAATATCTTTTAACAATACTGTTATAAATTAAATTTAAATAAGATTTTTTTTTGTCACTAAATATTTCTATATCAGAAATTAAAAAACGGGCATTTTCAGCAGAAATTTTTTGAACAGATTTTACTAGATCTATAATTTCATTTTGCGATCTATAATATTGGACGACTGAATTTGCAATTATAATAGAAAATTTAATATCTTTTATAAATGACAAATCTGTATAATTATTACCAAGTTTCAATACAGTAACATTTTTGTTATTTGAAAATCTTGTTTTGCAAATATTCACATACTCTTGGGATGTGTCTACACAATAAATTTTATCAACTTTGTTAATTACTTTGTTTGTAAAGTCCCCATTTCCGCAGCCTATATCTAATACTATATTTTTTTTACTAAAATTAAAAATATGAGATGTTTTTAAAAAAAAAATATCATTATTTTTTTTCCAAAAATCAGATTCTGTCCAGATATTTTTTTTGTTCCAGTAATTTAGCCAATTAATATTGTTCAATTTATATATTCCGATTTTCCTGAGTTTGAAGGTTAAAAATAGCCATATTTAAAAAATTTAACCTTTAAAATAAAATTTTATATCATTATTTATTAATTTCCAACTACAACAATATGCAAAATTAACGAGCATCTAGTTCTTGTATAAGATAAACATTTTATTATGAAAAAAGTAATTATAATCGGAGGAGGCATATCTGGCTTAACGGCAGCATGGCGACTTTCGGAACATGGATATAAAACGTATATCATTGAGCAAGATAAACAAATAGGAGGGTTAGCGAAATCAATAAAAGTTGATGATTACATTTTAGACATAGGACCACATTCTTTCTTCACGGAAGATAAAGAAGTTTACGATAAAATTGTTGGACTTTTTAAAGGAGAGGAGAAAGAGATGCCTTTTTTACAGAGAACTGTCAAAATGTATTTTCGAGGAAAATATGTAGATTATCCTCTATCAGTAAAAAGTGTATTATTTCAAATGGGGATCGCGTCTTCAATTTTAAGCACTTTAAGTTTTGTTAAATCATATATCAATTCATTATTTAAAAAAAAAAAAATAGAAAAAGAAGAATCAACCATTGAAAAATGGGCAATCGAAAATTTCGGAAAATATCTTTTTTTAAATTTTTTCAAACCTTACACAGAACAATTTTGGAAAATAAATACAAACGAGTTATCCCATAGGGTAATACCTTCCAGTAAAAAAATGGATTTTGCAAACACGCTTAAACATCTATTAATAAAAAAATACCTTGAAATTTCTAGAAGAGAACCCGGAAAATTATCCCTTATAGAAAGAGAAAGTTTACCCACTTACTATCCTGAAAAAGGTTTTGGTGAAATAGCAAACAGAATCGGAAAAATAGTTTTAAATAATAGCGGAGAAATCTTTACAAATTGCGAAGCTAAGAAGATTTATTTTAATGAGAAATTGATAAAAGTAGAAACAAATAAAAAGGATTTTTTTGGTGATTTTTTAATTTCTACAATACCACTAAATAGTTTGGTCAATAAATTAAACCCAACACCACCAGTTTCAGTTATAAAAAGTAGCCAAAAATTAGAATATTTATGTTTAATTTTAGTTTATATTATTACGAAAAAGAAGAATGTCATAAATTGTCAATACTGCTATTTCATTAATAAGCCCTATAATAGAATTACTGAAATGAATTACTTCAGCGAAAAGACTAGCCCAAAAGACGAAAATATATTGTCAGTAGAAATTTCTTGTCATCACAATGATAAAATGTGGAATTTAAATAAACAAGAAATTTTTGATTTGTGTATGAAATCTATAAAAAAAGATAAATTTCTAAATGATAATGATGTCATAAACTTTAAGGTTGTTAAGGTTCCAGACGTTTATCCTATTTACAGAAAAGATTATGATAAAAATTTGACTGAGGTAAACGTATTCGTTAAAAAACAAAAAAATTTTTTCTCAATTGGACGGCAGGGTCAATTTTATTATGGTGACATTGATCAAATGGCGAGATTCGGTTTTGATACAGCGACGCAAATTATAACAAAAAAAAATAATTTTAAGAATGTAGTCTCAGTAAAATTATTTTAATTACGATCAATTATGAGCAATATCTTTGCAATGGTAACATTAAAGAGTTCGAATTTTTATACTAGTTGCGCTTTACAATCTTTTTTTAAAAATACAGAATTAGCTGATGAAATAAGTCATGATACTTGTAGATTATGGGATATGGTAAGCGAAAAAAAATTAGATAAAGATAGATTTAGAAAAGATTTGGGAAATGTAATTGAGGCTTACCAAGAAGTTGCAGCCAGACTCGGAATTGGTAGATAAATCTCTAAAAAACA
>PVBE011084159.1_pt1 | contig 18775 bp, 16 predicted proteins | sample 1631181 | NCBI WGS metagenome assembly PVBE01 (sample SAMN08397723, study PRJNA350692) | Marine metagenome, whole genome shotgun sequencing project. | isolation source: water | place: Pacific Ocean | collected 2012-04
GGCGCGAAGCAAGAGGTCTTCGCGCCTCTGCGGTCCAAGGCGAGGAGGGTGATGACTGATTCGTGGATCTCTGCGCCGTCGAAGACGCCGCAGCCAGAGAGAATGACACCAATGTTCTTCATGATGAGCTCCTATCCGAACGCACGGACCGTGATGTCCCCGTTCACCTTCAGTTGACAGCCAAGACGAGCACCCTCAAACGGGCTGCACGTCTCGACCGTCTCGACCTCTTCATCCGAGGGCGGGTCGACGTTCTCTGCGCCCTCATCGAGGGCGCAGACGCAGACCCCGCAGCTCCCTTGGGCGCAGCCGAAGCGGTGGGGTGCGTCGTTTGTCTGGCAAAACTCCATGAAAGAGGCCCCTTCAGGGACGTCATAGGATCGGCCGTTGGCAGCGAAGGTGATCGTGGGCATATCTCTGGGGCTGAGGGGGAGTGTCAGCGAGCGACGAGGGGATGTTCTTAGACGAGAGCCTCGGCCGCAAGCCCTCCCTTCCAGGCCTGTGGATCGCTAGGTTCAAGGCGGCATGAAACTCCTCCTCCCCCCGCCCCGCCCGCACGAGTCTCCCGATCCTCCGGCCCAAGCTCCCGCCTCCTCGCCTGGGACGAACACGCGGGTCTGGCTCGTGAGGCACGCTGAGGTCGCGCCAGAGTTCCACGGCGTCGCCTACGGCGCCGCGGATGTCCCCCTGAGCGAGCGCGGACGAGAGCAGAGCCGAGCGGTCGCCCGCTCCTTCGAGGGCGAGCGTGTGGCGCGCATCTATGCGTCTCCTTCAGAGCGGACCCAAGAGATGGCCCAGCTGCTGGCGGGGACGACGGGCGCGACCGTGACCACCCTCGACGGCCTACGGGAGATCGATCGCGGCGCCTGGCAGGGAGGGACTCGCGAGGAGTTCCGAGCGCGCTGGCACGCAGACGCTGAGCGCTGGTGGAGCGACCCTTGGAATTGGCGACCCGCTGAGGGTGAGTGTGATGCGGAGGTCTTCGCCCGTGCGTGGCCTGCGATTCAACGAGCTACGGAAGACGCTCCTGGAGATGTCTGCGTGTTCTGCACCCACGCGAACACGATCCGCGCGCTCCTGACTGGCGCGCTCGGGCTCCCTTCGATCAAGGGCTACGACCTCGCGACCGATCCAGCCCACGCGCACCTCCTCGTAGATACGGAGGAGGCGTGGGAGCTGCGCGAACAAAACCTCGCCCCTGGGACCGGCGAATGAGCCGGCTGAAGGTCCTCTTTCTCACCCCAGCGGTGCCCTGGCCGGCGGACTCCGGTGGCCGCCTCCGCACGTCTCAGCTCATCCAGCGCGCTGGGCGTGAGGCCGAGGTCACGCTCTACTCCGTCTCTCCGCTAGGCGGCTCACCGCCCCCGCCTGCGGAGCTCCAGTCCGCGTGTGAGCGCGTGCGCGTCTTCAAGCGGACGCGCCCAGGCCTCCTCGCGCGCCTCGCGCTCTCCAAGCTCGAGCGCTCCTTTCATTCGAGGGAGCTCTTCGAGGCGACGCAGACCGCGCTCACTACGAGCGCCTTCGACCTCGTGCACGTAGACGAGCTCTCAGTCGCCCGCGCGCTCGGACCTGCCCGCGCTACGCCAGCGATCATCCATCACCACAAGCTAGACGCGCGCCTCCAGCGAGACCTCAGCGAGCGTCACCTCGGGGTCACAGATGGTGAGGTCGCCAAGGTCCGAGCCCTTGAGAAGAAGGTCGCGCGGGCCCACAGCTCGCACGCCGCCTGCTCGCGAGAGGAGGCGCGCTACCTCGAGGAGCGCTATGAGGTCCGCTGCGCCGTCGTACCGAACGGGGTGGACGCCGACCACTACAGGCCCCCGAGCTCGCCCCGCGACCCAGAGACCGTGCTCTTCCTCGGGACGCTCTCCTACGAAGCGAACGTCCACGGCCTCGAGTGGTTCGTCGCTCGGGTGATGCCGCTGCTCCTTCTGGAGAGGCCGACGCTCCGACTCCAGATCGCAGGCATAGAGCCCTCACCCAGCGTCCTCGCCCTCTCCAGCGACCACGTCGAGGTCATCGGCCCTGTCCCCGATCCGCTCCCCATCCTGCAGCGCGCGAGCTGCTCGATCGCGCCGCTCTTCGTCGGCGGAGGGACGCGCATCAAGATCCTTGAGTCCCTCGCTGCGGGCTGTCCCGTCGTGTCCACCGCGGTCGGCGCCGAGGGCTTAGAGCTCCCTGCAGGTGCGATCTCGCTCGCGTCTGATCCGGAGGCCTTCTGCGCGGCCATCCTCCGCTCGATCGATGGCGCCGACGCGGAGACAGCGCGCGCGACCTCCGAACATGTCCGCGCGGCCTACTCCTGGGACGCCTCAGCCTCTGCGCTGCTTGAGGCTTGGGAGTCCTGCGCAGCGAAGACCTCCGCGTAGACCGCCGCGAGCTCCTCACACATCTCAGCGATCCCCACGAGCGACGGGCGCTCGGCCAGCGCGACGACACCGAAGCTGTCTGTAGCGTCCAAGCTCCTGAGGGCCTCGACGAGCCCCGTCGGATCAGCGCGGCAGGCGACAACGCCGACGGCGCCGTCCCTCTCGACGAGCTCCGGTAAGCCGCCAGCGTCCGAGACCAAGACTGGGAGTCCGACCGCGGCAGCCTCCCGAACGCTGAGCCCGAACCCCTCCTCCCAAAGCGCGGGCGCGGCGACGACGTCGAGGGAGGCGAGGACTGCGGGGAGCTCCGCTGGGTCGTAGGAGCCACAGAGCTTGATCTCGGCGTGAGCGTCGGCGAGGGCCCTCAGCTCGTCGACGTAAGAGCTGTCGCCATGAAACGACGGCAGCGGGCCGTGGATGTGCAGGCTTAGATCAGCGACCCCACACTCGAGCACAGCTCGCGCTAGCTCGAGGACCCCTTTGGTCGGCTGCACAGCACCCAGCACTCCGACGACGCGACCCTCTCTAGAGGGGGCCTCCGCGCGCAGTCGCTCGACCTCTGCTGCCAATCCTCCGCAGTCCACGCCCAGTGAGAAGGCGCTGAGGGACTCTGCTGGGACCCCGGCCTGAGTGAGCGTCCTGAGCGCCGGCTCTGACGGCGCCAAGAGCGCGCTCGCGCTCGTGAAGGCTCCCCTCGCGACCTGCGCGAGGGCCGCCACCTGCTCGGGCGCGCCAGCTCCTCCGTCCGCTCGGAAGAGATGCGGCCACGTCTCGGTGAGGCAGGGCGCGCAGCGCTCCACGCTCGGCCCGCTGCAGACCGCTCCAGAGCATGTCCAGAGCTGCCCACGGGGACAGATCGACCAGTAGTCGTGCAGCGTGAGCACGACCGGCGCCCTCTGCGCGAGCGCTGGTACGAGCCCATGCCCCCACCCCGTGAGGTGGTGAATGTGCACCAGGTCCAGCGCGCCCTCAAAAGCCCAACGCAGCGCGATCTCTTCCAAGCGCGCGTTCTCTCCGAGGTCAGCGAGCGTCTCATGGTCTTGGAAGCGGTAGGCGACTCGCCGCACGCGGACGCCTTCATCTGCGGACTCGTGCTCCTCAAAAGGGGCGCGCTCCGGGTCCCCGTCCAAGCACAAGACCTCGACCCGGACCCCTCGTCCGACGAGCCACTTCGCGACTTGGCGCGCGTGAGTCTCCACTCCGCCGACCTCAGGCCACCAGCGCGCGGTGACCATCCCGACAGAGCGAGGCCCTCCGCTCAAACCTCTACCGACCCAATCAGAGCCTCGCCGACCTCCACCTCTCCCTGGCTCAGGGGGGTCATGAGCTCTGTGCGCTCGCCGTACAAGGCCTCGATCTGGTCCAAGTGCTCGGTGTACCCGACGACCGGGTCTGGCGTGTAGCGGGTCGGCCCAGCGAGGATGGCAGACCGCATGGCGTCAGCGAGCGCGCCCTCATCACCCGGCGGGACCAAGACCCCGTGGACGCCAGGTTCCATGACCTCTCGGATACCGCTGACGTCGCTCGCGATCACCGGCACCCCGGCTGCCCGCGCCTGCAAGACCGTCAACGGCGCGTTCTCCATCCAGATGGAGGGCACGACGAGCGCGTCTGTCTCTGCCATCACGAGCGGGGCGTCGAGGGGTGGGAAGCAGCCTGAATCTACGACACGCCGCGAAGCTCGGACGAGCTCGAACGCGCGCCTCGCATACAGGTGATGGCGTCCGAGAGAGCCGTGCCCAAAGCAGCTCAAGCGCCAGGGTGAGACAGACTCCGGCAAGCGAGACTCCATCTTCCGCACCGCCCTGAAGAGCGTCTCCAAGCCCTTGTGCGGCATGAACTGCCCGAAGAACGAGAACCTGAAGCCGCTCCTCTCGTCGGGGATTCGGGGGAGCTGGAAGGCCTCCTCATCGATCCCATAAGGGAGGACGCTTGAGCCCTCGAGGGCGAGCCCGTGAGCATGAAACTCGCCTTGGAGCGCGCGCGTAGGGAACACCCAGCGGTCGATGAAGCGCGCCGCCTCTCTGACCTTCTCTGCCCTGCGCTCTATGTCGCTCGCGACGACGATCCTCCCGAGCCCTCCCACCTTCGCTGCCCCTCGCACCGCCGCACGTCGAATGAAGAGCTCTGCCGGAGCAGCGTCAAACCTCGAAGGCTCACGGACGCAGCGCGAGCACTTCGAGCTGCTGCGAGGTCCATCGCAAGGCGAGAGCTCTGAGTCGAAGAACTGGCCCTTGTGGCACAAGAGCCCTAAGTCCGTCACGGTCGTGACGACACGAGCTCCTGCCTCTGCAGCCATGCGGGGCAACCCGATGGAGAGCCCCCAGAGCAGCTGGTTGAAGTGGACGACCTCTGGGCGGAACTCCTCGAGTACGCGGGCGAAGGCGCGCTCGACGCCGTCGTTCTGATAGCTGTCTATGAAGCCCTTCTGTGGATCCCCACAGTTCACGAGCTCGAAGAGGTCGAGGCCATGGCGCGCGCTGCGTCTCAGTGAGTAGCGCGTCGCGTCGTGGTCGCGGATCGGCAGAAAGACAGCGACATCGCGGCCGCGCGCCTGAAGACCGCGCGCGAGCTGGTGAGTGTAGAACTCGGTCCCCCATTGGCCCTTGGGCGGGATCCCATTCGAGACCAACAAGACCCGGGTTGACCCGTGAGCTGTCACTTTCTTCAACGATTCATCTCTCTCTACTCCTCGCACAGAGGATGCCGCATGGACGGCCGCACTCCAAATCAGAAGGCGCCCGCGCGCTCGATTGACTCGACGGCAGACGGCGCGATGAGGCCCCTGCGCTCAAGCTCCTCACGCTCCGCTTGGTCGAATGACCTCTCAGCCCATGGGGCGTCCTGGACGTGATATCTGGCTCGCTCGATCCACTCGTACCACTCCTCTCCCACGGCCTTGAGGCGCTCTTCCACCTCGGGCTGAACCACGCTCGGCGTGAGGTTACCTGGGTCTGATTGAGTCTCCCGGTCTCTGAGGTGACGCACGAAGGACTCGCGCTGAGGGTTCTGTTGTCCAAACCACGAGCGCACCAATGAGGCTGGACCTCGGCTCGCCGGGTCAAAGAGCTCAAATGAGTACCGCTCGTCGTGGACGCTGAACCCGCCGTGGATCCCGAACTTTGAGTAGGCGTACTCCCGCACCGACTCCTCCTCTCCCTTCAAGACCGGGACCATGCTCACGCCGTGCATCCCTGCCGGGGGCTGCACTCCCGAGAGCTCAAGGAGCGTCGGGGCTACATCTAAGAGGCTCATCAAAGCGTCGACCTCTCTGCCACGCACGAGCTCTGCGCTGTTCGCGGGGCGCAAGAGCACAGGGACGTGGAGGTCCACGTCTGCCAAGGTCCCGTGGTCAATGATGAGCCCCGCCTCTCCCAACCCCAGCCCATAGCTACCCACGATGCAGACCGTCGTCTCTTCCCACCTCCCCATCGCCTCTAGTCGAGAGAAGAGCTTGTGGAGTTCGGAGTCGAGCTTGAGCAAGGCGCCGTCATAGCGAGCCTCGTACTCGCCATAGGAGAGCAGCGCGCCTGGCCAACGATTGCGCGGCACCGCAAAGAACGCCTTGTCAGACGACGAGGGCGCAGGGATCTGATCCTGCTCCGGGTCTGGGGTGAAGAAGTTGTCATAGACCTGATCAGGGAAGGCCCAGGTCCGCTCGAGGTCGCCCGCCGTCAGGTAGGCGAACCAGTCCTGGTCTTGAGGGAGCTTCTCGAGCCAGCCCTCGAGGCGGCTCCGCACCGCGGCCATCCCGAAGTCTCTCGGGATTGAAGATCCATCGGGGTTGAATCCAACCGTGACATAACCTCCCTCTCGGAAACCGCGGAAGAGCTCGAACCCTGACCGAAACCCATAGACCGGCGAGAGCCAGGCGTGGTCCATGAAGTCCGCGGTGCGATAACCCTCGACCAAGAACTCACGGGCGATCCGCGGCACCTCCTCAGGGATGAACCAGTCCGTCATCAGAGAGAGCGGCTCGCCGCCAGGCAGGGGCGGACGTCGCGCGAGGGAAGGGTCGACGCCCGTGAGGACCGACGCGTGCGAGGGGATCGTGTCCGGCGCGGGGCTGAAGGCGTTGGAGAACCACATGCCCTCCGAGAGGAGTCCGTCGAGGTGAGGGGTCGTCGCGCGCGGGTACCCATATGTTCCCACGTGATCAGCCCTCAGCTCGTCTACGACGATGAGCAGCACACCCTTTCCGCTCCGACCGCGGTCGGGTTCACGCACGCACGCTGCGAGCGAGAGCCCCAGGAGGACGCAGGCTGAGAGCTTCAGGTAGGTCGCATAGCTCCTCATACGGAGCCCAGCATGGCCTCACTCTGCGGCGCTCTCAAGGAGCAGCGTCGGAAGCGTGAGTACTCCCTCCTCCGGGACCCATCCCTTGGCACCCCCATCCATCTCGACACCGACCCAGCCGCTGAGCCGATCCAGCTCAACGAGGTAGGTGCAAGACGTGGCTCGCTCAAGGACCTGGGCGTCCGCTCGCGGCTCGCTCCTCACTGCGAGCCCGTTCCGAGAGACCACGAAGACCGTCGGGGAATCATCCGCTAGCTGGTGCCGAGCGAGCGGAGCGGCCGAGAGGAGCGCGAGCGCCAACCCGGCCCAGGCCATGCTGCGCCCGGCTCTCCCTCCTCGCAGGGCCTCATAGATGAGCGCTGCGGCGAAGAGGAGCAGACCCCCCAGCGCGATCCAGCGCGCCTCCTCCAGAGTCCACGCGGAGAGCCCGCGACCTAAGGTGGACACGAGGTCGCCGCGATCTGCAGGCGCCATGCCTGCTTCTCGACGAGCGTACTCGAGGTTCGCCCAGAGATCCCCATCTCGCGGGGTCACGCGGAGCGCCTCTGTGTAGTAGCCGACAGCCACGGCCCAGCTCCCCCCCCGCGCGGCGGCGTTGCCTGCGTTGTAGAGGAGCCTGCCACGCTCGGCAGGTTCCAAGCTCGTCTCCCCTAAGAGCTCGTCCCAGCGCGCGAGCGCGTCTGAATGATCGCCCGCGCGGTAAGCGTCTACGGCGTCGGTGTCGATCGCCTCCTGAGCTCGCGGCTCGAGCGCAGGTGTCGCGGCAGCTACGAACAAGAGACAGCTCGCGAGGATCACAGCCCACCTCCGACCGCGTCATCCGCGACACTCAGGAGCCGCGCGGTGTCGACGGCCGCGCCGTCTCCAGACCAGATCGACGCGTCCAACTCCTCAAGGAGACCGGCGAGAGCGACGACTGCGTCAGAGTCAACGTCCGCCGCTAGGGCCGCGTACTGCGTCACATCGCGACCCTCCCACGCGGTCTCAGCCTCATCCGTACGGTCACCCAGGAAGGCCCGGAGCGCCTCCGCTTGCTCTCGCGCGTCATTCGCATGCGTGAGGCGACGAGCTAGGTGCTTGCGCGCGCGCCGCCTGCGGCGCGCCTGGAGGCTCGCGGGATCCCCCCGCCGGCGCACGCTCCTGCGGAGCGCGATCCAACCAATGAGCGTGATGAGCGGGAGCCCCGCGAGCAGGAGATCGCTCGGCCCATCACCCTCCTGAGGCCGCGCGGGCTTCGTCTTGATGTCACGAAGGTCTAAGCCGACAGCCTCAGCCGCCCCCTCAACATCGAGTCCGACGAAGCCCTCAGGGACGCGAACTCGGATCGGGATGGAGTTGGTCACGACCTCCTTGTACTCCCCCGCCTCCGGGTCGAAGATCGAGAGACCCACCGAAGGGAGCTCGCTCACCTGCGCGCTCTTAGGCGCGAGGTCATAGATGACCACGCGGCGATCGCCGTGGAAGCGATCCGTGGCACCGTAAGCCCGGAAGCCCTTGAAGGCGTCCTCACGACCCAGGTCCGGCGGCTCGAAGAACTCGAGGTTCCCAGCGCCTGTCCACTCCACCGTGAGCTTGACTGACTCGCCGAGGTCGATGCTTCGTCGATCCACAGAGGCTCGCGCCACGAAGCGGCCGACTCCACCTGAGAACTCGAACGGACGCCCTTCCTCTGGGAGCGAACGGATCTCGATCTCGAGCGATGGCCAGGCGACGTAATAGATCTCCCGCCGGCTCTCGAAGAAGCCTCGATCGACGCGTCCGAACTCGAAGTGGCTGGTAGGGAAAGACAGCGTCCCAGTGCGGGTCGATACGAAGGTCCGCTGGAGCTCAAACATGCGCAGATCCCTGCCGTCGACTGCCTTGCGGCCGAGCTCTTTCACACGCACGACGCCGTTGGTGTTCAAGGAGACATCGAGTTGACGCTGGGCTCCCTTCGGCTTGCCCTCGACCTCGAGCGTCCCAGGCAGACGTCCCCACCACGGGAGGATCAGGTTGGCGTGATTGAAGCGAGACATCCCCCAGTCCCACCCGAAGCGCAAGGTGACCTCAAAGGGCTCGCCTTCGTAGACATTTGTCGGGGCGTCAATCCACTCGAGGTGCCCGAGGTTCTTCCCCTGGAAGTCCTCGACCACTCGCAGGCTCATCCCTTGTGTCGTGACTTCGCTGCCGTCGACCTCGAGACGCACCGGCGGAATCTCGAAGGTGCCCACCCGCACGGGCCGCCAGTGCAGCGTCCAAGAGAGGGTCTCCGAACGGACCCTGCGGCCCCTCGTGATCGACTCGAACACCGAGCGCTTCGGGCCGGAAGCGCCGACAAACTCGAGGCCATCTACAGGCTCCATCTCTTTTAAGAGCGCCTGTGTGGTGCCCTCAACCGTGACCTCTGCGACAGCTTGAGAGCCGAGCTTTACGAGCCCGGTCTGCAGCTGAGCGCTCACGACAGGGTCGCCCGTCTGGGCGGCTGCCCGCGGGGCGTGCGCTGTCGCGACGAGCGCGGCGAGTGTTATGCAGAGAGTCCTCATCACCAATCTCGGTCTACATTCTGACGTCCGATGCGTCGGAGGGCCTCCTGGACCTCCTCGCCTTCTTCTTCGATCTCGCGCAGCGCCTCTAGGAGCCTCTGCATCTCCTCTTGGGTGAGGTGCACCTCCTGAGCCTCAGCCTCTTCGGCCTCTTCGCTCTCCTCCTCCTCTTCGGGCTCCTCCTCTCCCTCAGGCTCCTCCGGCTCGCGCTCGCCCTCAGCGTTCTCCGGGCTCTCCTCCCCAGGCTCCTGCTCGTCCTCAGAGGACTCCTCACCCTCCTCATCACTCTCCTGCGGCTCTTCTCCCTCCTTGGGCTCTTGCTGCTCCTGATCCTGCTGCTGCTCCTCCCGCTCTCGCTCGATCTCATCGAGCTCGCGCAGGCGTCGCTGGACGAGCTCGGCGTTGGCTCGGGTGTCCGCGTCCCGCCAGTCGAGGATGAGCCGCTCCACGAACCACTCACGCGCCTTGAGGTAGTGCTTTTTCGCCTCCTCGAGTGGATCCGGAGCCTCCTCCGCGTCTTGTGGGATCGGGGACGGGCCGGGGGCGCCTTCAGAGAGCTCGGGGATCAGCGCCCTGAAGCGCTCCCCCTCCCCGAGGTAGAGCACCCCGAGGTCGTAGGTCGAGTTGAGTCGGATCACGCCCGGGCCCGCTTGGGCGCGGGCCTCCTCGAGCGCCGCCGCCGCGAGGGCGAGCTCGCCTGCCTGCATCTCGAGCACTCCCCGCGCGTGCGGGATGAGCGCGCGCTCCTCAAAGCTCGCCGGAGGAGCCGCCTTGATCCGGTCGTACCACGCCTCAGGCTCGAGCGAGGCGAGCGCCGCCTCGTGCTCATCTAGCCGTGCCCTAGCCGCGTCAAAGTCCTCGGACTCACACAGGCTGGAGACCTCAGTCACGACCTCGCGCAGCGCTGTGGCCGTGTCAGGTCGCGCCGAATCTGCGGCGATGAGACCAACACAAATGAGGGCGGCCTTCATATCAGCTCCTCCCCTCTGTTCGCCGGCGCTCGCGCATCCCAAAGCCCGTAACCATGCAAGCGAGGGCGATGACGAGCGGCCACTGGTAGCGGTCATGCGGCACACGCGCCTTGCCAGCCCAGAGGTCTCTCGCGTCGAGCTTCGAGATCCGCTTCTCATAGAGCTCTTCGAGCGGGAAGGGCGAGGTCTCTGCGGAGAGGAACTCCCCTCCAGTGGCCTCAGCGATCGCACGCAGCGTCTCAGAGTTGAGCGCCGAGAGGACCTCCTGACCTGTCTCATCTCGGACAAAGCCTCCTCCTAAGGGGATCTTGCCGCCGCCGCTCGTCCCCATGCCGACTACGTACACCCGGATGCCACGCTCTGCCGCCTGCTCAGCGACGGCGAGCCCCTCGCCCTCGAGGTCCTCGCCGTCCGTCAAAAGACAGATGGCCTCGTGGGAGCCGGTCCTGCCGTCAAAGAGCTCGAGCGCGCGGGAGAGCGCGCCCCCGACGTGCGTCCCGCCCCGCATGTTGTCTTTGGGTGAGAGCGTCTCGATGAAGTGAGTCAGGGTGGAGCGGTCATGCGTCAGAGGTGCGACCAAGCGAGCGTCGCCGCTGAACGCGATCACCCCGACGCGGTCTCCCTTGAGGGTGTCGAGGAGCCCGCGCATCTCACGCTGAGCGCGCGAGAGCCGATTAGGCTTGAGGTCTTGCACCCACATCGAGCGGGAGGTGTCGAGGCACAGGACGAGGTCGACGCCCCGCCGCTGGACCTCGCGCAAGGTGTAACCGCGGACAGGTCCCAAGAGGGCGATCGCCATCCCGAGCGCTCCGAACATGACCAGCGCGACCCTGAGGCGCGCGCGCGCCTCAGAGAAGTCCGGGAGGAAGCGCCTGAAGTGCCGCTCGCTGACGAGGCGATCGCGCGAGCGCGATCTCTGGACCAAAGAGAAGATCCCGAGCGCGCCGAGCAGGGCTGCGACGACGAGGAGCGGGGTCACGCCGGGGCGGAGGAGCTCGAAGCCAGCGCTCATGGCAGCCTCCTAGCCCAGGTGAAGTCTGAGGCCCAGCCGAGGACCCACATGATGAACGCGAGGATGAGGAAGTTGAAGTAGAGGTCGTAGTGCTCGACGAAGCGCTTCGCCTCTAAGGGGGTCTTCTCCAGCGCCTCGATCTCGGCGTAAGCGGCCTCAAGGCCCTCCTTATCCCGCGCGCGGAAGAACTTCCCGTCCGTCAGCTGCGCGATCCGCTTCAGCTCGGTGGTGTCGATCAGCTGCTCAGAGCGCATGCGCCGACCGAAGGGGTCGTACACATAGCGACCTGCGAACACGGTGTAGACCCGGATCCCCTCCTCCGCAGCCATGTCTCCAGCCTCGCCGGGCGGGATCTGGGGCAGGTTGTTCTCACCATCGGTCAAGATCACCACGACGCGCGACTTCGCCTCTGACTCACGCAAGACAGCCACGGCCTTCGCGAGCGCGATCCCGATCCCTGTCCCGTCCTCTTCACGGTGAGTGACGAGCTCCACCTCACCGAGGAAACCTTTGACGGCCTCGACGTCGAGGGTGAAAGGGCAGAGCTGCTGTGGATAGCGCGCGAAGGAGAACAGCGCGATGTTGTCGCTGGCTCCCTCGTGGTCGGTCATCCGTCGCTCCGCGAAGTCGGCGACGACATCCTTCACGACGTCGAGGCGGGTGCGACCTGCTTCGAGGTCGTCCGCCTCCATCGAGCTGGAGCGATCCAAGACCAGCGCGATGTCGACGCCCTCGGTCTCGGTGCTCGTCTCCACGTCACCCTCGAGCGGACGCGCTAGGGCGAAGACGACGAGGAAGAGCGCTGACGCGTTGAGCGCGTTCGGCATCCAGCTGACGCGCTGGCGCAGGCTCAGCATCCGACCTGACGGCAGGACGGGGACGCGACCAGCGACGTGGCCGCGCCGGCGGACACGAGCCAGGAAGAACAGGAGGAAGACAGGCATGAGCGCGAGGAACCAGGGGTCACCCAAGGAGATGTTGCCCCAGAGCCTCATGCTCTCTTCAGCCGCTGACTGGACGGCGACCTCGGTCTGCTCTTGGTTCATGCGGCCACCTCCTCGACCTCAGAGACCAGCGCGCGCGCGCGCGAGAGGGTCTCTTCGATGGCGAAGCGCGTGGGTCTGGCGCCGGCGTACTTGACCGCCGCGCAGGCCGCGAAGAGCCCTCGGAGCTCTTCACGATGCGCCGCGGAGAGCTCCGCGCGCTCGATCCACTCTTCATCGCTCCAGCCCGCCTGCTCGTCGCTGTACGCAGCGCGCAGGATCCGAGTCAGCTCTCCGTGCCAGGCAACGATCAGCGGATCATCCCCATCGACGGCTCCTTCTAAAGAGGCGAGGCGCTCCGCGAGGCTCGGCCCCGCGGGCTCTAGCGGGGCGCGCCGACGCCTGAGGAACCAGACCGTTAGACCCAGAGCCGCGAGGAGCGCGAAGAGCCAGGTGACCGTGGAGGCGAGCTGCTCTTCGGACCCAGGGATGTAGAAGCCCCGAGCTGGTCTGGGAGCGTCCTCGCCTTCCTCGAGGGCGCCCACGACGAGGACCTCTGGCCCTGAGAGCGTGAGGGGCTCGCCATCTTGAAGGAGGACCGGCATAGGGAGCGCGCCCGGCTCGGGCTCAAGGGCGAGGAGGGTCCAGCTGAGCGTCAGCGCGCCGCCAGGGTCTCGTCGGATCGCGGGGGCCTCATGGACGACCCAAGCGAGATTGGGCTCCAACGCCTCCTCCGAGAGAGTCGGGCACGACCCCTCGACGTCACCCAGCGCGACGACGCACACGACAGGCTCACCTATTTGTACCTCTGCGCTGGAGACCTCGACCTTGAGGTCTGCTGACGCGAAGACGAGCAGACAAACGCTCAGCATGTCCGCCCTCCCCAACGACCCTGTCGTCTCCGGAAAAACTCCTGGACCGGCTCACCGAGGTCCCCGACGGTGGGGATGGAGAACAGGTCCACGCGGGCGCTCCCTAAGAGCTCTTCGATCGCCTCACGACGCTCCGTGGCCTCGTCCCGCCAGCGGGCGCGCACAGACTCAGCAGAGGCGTCAAGCTCTCGCTCAGCGCCTCCAGCGATCGGCGCGAGCCGGACGAGCCCCGCAGGGGGGAGCTCCTCCTCTAGGGGATCCACGACGCGAACGGCGATCACGTCGTGCGTCCTAGAGAGGAGCGAGAGCTCATCGATACAAGCCTCACGCTCCCCATGCAGGAGGCAGAGGAAGTCGCTGACCAAGAACAGGACGCTGCGCCCGCGGATCGCTCGGTTCGCCTGGCGCAGCACCGCCATGAGGTCCGTCGGACCGCCGGCTGCTGGCGCGGAGAGCACCTCACGCACGAGTCGCAGCGCGTGACCGCGCCCCTTCTCAGGGCGCAGGTGAGCGCCGGGCTCGTCGCCAAAGAGCGAGAGCCCGACACGATCAGAGTGTCGCATGGCGACGAAGGAGACGAGGCAGGCGAGCTGGGCTGCCGCCTCACGTTTCGACCAGCCTTGGCTGCCGAAGTCCATCGTCGCGCCAGTATCGACGATGAGGTTCAAGGTGAGCTCGCGCTCTTCACGGAACGACTTCACATAAGCCTCCCCAGCGCGCGCGGTGACGTTCCAGTCGATCGAGCGGACGTCGTCTCCAGGCATGTAGGGCCGCACCTCTTCGAACTCGAGGCCGGAGCCTCTGAAGGTCGAGCGGTAGCCACCAGCGAGGGCTGTGGAGACGAGGCGGTGGGTGCGGATGTGGATCTGGTGCACCCGGGCCAGGAGCTCGGGTGAGAGGACCGCTGCGTTCAATTCTCGCTCTTCCACGAAGCCGAGGTGCCAGGGGCCTAGGGGACAGGGACGGTCTCGAGCACGCGCGCCACGAGGGCGTCCGAGTCGAGCCCCTCAGCCTCAGCCTCGTAGGTCGGGACGACGCGGTGCCGCAAGACCTCGACGGCGACGCTCTTGATGTCCGTCGGGGTGACATAGCTCCTGCCGTTGACGAGCGCGTGCGCGCGCGCGCAGAGCGCGAGCCAGATGGTGGCCCGGGGGCTGCCGCCGTACTGAATCCGCGTCACGAGCTCTGGGAGGTTCGCGGCCTCCGGGTCTCGGGTCGCGAAGACGAGGTCAACGAGGTACTGGGCGAGGCGCGAGTCGAGGGCGACGTGATCTACGAGTCCACGCGCCTCCTCCACCTGCTCGAGACTCACGACCTCACGCGCTGTCGGCACCTGCTTGGTGTTCGCCATGCGCTCGAGGATCATGGTCTCCTCCTCGCGGTTCGGATAGTCGACGATGACCTTCAGCGCGAAGCGATCGAGCTGCGCCTCGGGCAGCGGGTACGTCCCCTCCTGCTCGAGCGGGTTCTGCGTCGCGAGCACGAGGAACGGCGAGGGCAGCGAGTGTGTCTCGCCGCCGATGGAGACCTGCCGCTCCTGCATGGCCTCGAGGAGGGCGGACTGGACCTTCGCGGGGGCGCGGTTGATCTCGTCGGCGAGGATAAAGTTCACGAAGACTGGCCCCTTCCTCACGCTGAAGCTGCCGTCCTTGGCGTGGTAGATCTCCGTCCCGACGAGGTCGGAGGGCAGGAGGTCCGGGGTGAACTGAAGGCGGGCGAAGCTGCCGCCGACTGCGTTCGCGAGGCTGGAGACCGCGAGGGATTTCGCGAGGCCCGGCACCCCCTCGAGCAGGACGTGCCCGCCAGTCAGGAGGGCGACGAGGAGCGAGTCGACGAGGCTGTCTTGGCCGACGATCACCTCTCCGAGTGAGGAGCGCAGGTCACCAAGCCAGGCGCAGCGCTCGCTGAGCTCATCGCTCTGTGCGGCCGGGGAGGAGGTCGGGATGGGATCTGTGGTCATCTGTATTCGGGGCTGAGAGGCCTGAAGGGATGCATGAGCTACGCCTCTAGGGGCCTCAATGTTAGCGAGCACCCATCCTCAGGCCACGTCTGGGCGTGGTAGAGAGGCAAGATCACGCCTCTGGAGTGAGCCCCTGGGCTAGCTCGCGGCCTCGCTCGGCGGCTGCATCGCTCGACTGGGGGGCGTCAGAGTGATCAGGAGCATCCTCCGGCCGCATCATATGGACCGTCTGAGTCGGGAAGGCGAACTCCACCTTCAGGCCCTCAGCCAGCTTCAAGATGTCTAGGTAGAGGCGCTCGCGCTCCTGTAGCTCAGTCGAGCGGTCCATCGTCACGATGTGGCATTGGAGCATCACGTCGATGGAGTTCGGACCGAACTCGTGCACATAGACATGGAAGGAGTCCTTGCGCGTGTGCGGATGACGACGGATCAGCTCTCGCACGCCCTCGCAGAAGGCCTCGAGCTTCGTGGGCGGGGTGTCGTAGGTCAAACCGAGCGTCGTCTTGATGCGTCGATATGCGCGGGCGCCGTAGTTGTCGACGTCTGAGTTGATGAAGCGACTGTTCGGGACGGTGACGAGCGAGTTGTATCCGGTCCTCAGCCGCGTCGAGCGGAAGCCGACCTTCTCGATGGAGCCCTCGACCGACCCCACAGCGACGTAGTCCCCGAGGGCGAAGGGCTTGTCGAGGAGGACCGTGAAGGTCCCGAAGAGGTTCTCGATGGAGTCCTTCGCAGCGAAGCCGACCGCGAGCGATCCGATCGAGAGGCCCGCGATGATCCCGTACAGATCCCCAGAGAGGAGGCTCGCGACGTAGACGAGACCCACGATGGTGATCAGGATCTTCAGCGTCCGCTCTAGGAGCGGGACGAGCATGTCGTCAAAGGTGTTCTCCGTCATGCCCGCCTTGCTGCTCAGGTATGCGCAGATGACGTCGACGATGCGATATGCGGTCCAGACGCTCGCGACCGCGAGCACGAAGCCCGCAGCGAAGAGCAGGATGCGGTGGTGTTCGGGCTCGAGACCGAGCAGCGGGAGGGTCCAACGGAAGATGGCAGAGACCATCAAGAGCGCGAAGGGACGCTTGAAGCTGCCGAAGGTCTCTTCGTCGATGGACACCCTGCCCGCCGCGCGCCTGGCCAAGCGAGACACGATCAACGTGACGACGCGCTCAGCTAGGACGCCGAAGAAGACGAGGAAGAGGATCCCGAGCCACTGCCAGTTCTCCAGGATGAAGGCCTGATCCCGCATGCCCTGCGGCAAGCTGTTCCTGAACTCCCAGCGCTTCCGTTCAAGGATCGGGAGGTCATCTAAGAACTCCCCCACCGGTGGCTGATCCTTCAGCACCTGATACCAAGAGGCGACCTTATCGAGCGTCCCACCCACGAAGGCCCACCCGCCTCCTTGCTTAGTGAAGACGAGCTCGATCTCCATGTCGGGGTCAGAGGGCGGGCTCTTGGCCCAGACCCAGCGCCCCGCTGCGATGTCAGGGTCACCAGCCGTAGGGAACTCATCGATGTCGATAAGCGCCGTGCGATTGAGGACGGCGTAGAGCTCTAGAGCGACCTTCTCAGCGTCTTTCCGCTGAGAGGAAGAGCCGAAGGTGGAGAGCGCGCGCTGGTGCTGTGAGGAGTCGAGGAACTCACTCCTGGTGTAAGTCTTCATCCCAGAGAGGAAGTCCGAGATCACCTCTCTCGGGTCACTCTGGGAGGCGACGGCTGCGGTTGAGCCTGCAGCCCCAGCTTCGCCTTGGAGAGCGTGAGCAGGGACGCAGAGCGCGAACAGGAGAGGTGCGAGCCACCAGCGGCGGAGGAGATCAGGCATCATTCAATTCGAACGGTGTGAGAGGCCCCTCTTGGAAGGAGCCACGGGACCGGAAGGTATCGCGGTAAGAGAGCACGCGCCACGCATACGCCAGGGTCGGGCTGTCTCCCCCCGCGAGGGCGCGTTTTCGCCACAGAGCATAGCTCCCCTGCTCGTCTACCCAGCTAGCGAGCTTGGCTCTACCTGCGTTGTAGGCCACGAGGGCACGTTCGAGGTCCCCTCCCTCCGCCTTCAGCGTCCACGCGAGATGCCTCGAACCCAGCCGCAGATTGAGAGCGGCGTCTGTGACGAGCTCCTCTGGGGTCGGCTCCTGGAGACCCAGCGCCTTCGCCGCGTCGCTCGCAGCCGCTGGCATGAGCTGTGTGAGCCCCCTCGCCCCCGCGCTGCTCACGGCAGACAGACGACCAGTGCTCTCGACGTACACGACCGCTGCGAGGAGCTCCGGCTCTAAGCCCTGCTCAGTCGCGGCGGCCTCGATCTCAGACGAATATTGCTCCACCCGACGAAAGCCGACGACCTCTCTGAGCGCGTCACGAACAGGACCTCTCAAGGAAGGGACGAAGGCGAAGCCGCTGAAGATGACCCCTACAAAGACCAAGAGGATCGCGCGCCTTGACCGCGCGCGGTTCACTCCCCGCCTCCGGACCCGCCGTGGACCCGGTCAATGAGCGCTCTCGCAGAAACCAACCAGCGGGCGCGTCCCACGCTGTCCACCGGGAGCCCGACGAGCTCTCCGCCGAGCATGCGCTCCATCTCTCGGCTCGCGCGCTCCGCGAGGAAGGGTTCGCATCGCTCGATCACCTCGAGCAAGAAGTCTGCTGCTTCGCGACCGCCGCTGCCTACAAATGCGCTGCGGGGAGGACACACGAGCTCACGGCGTGCGGTCGCTTCGACGAACCAGCGCCACGAGTCGCTGTCGACCTCAGAGCGCAGCCAGCCGAGATACTCAGAAGCAGGCTGCTCAGCCTCCCTGAGGTCGAAGCACGTCAAGATCGCGAGCTCGCGCGCCAGGGTGGAGTCTGGTCCCCCCGCCAAGAGGATCGCCATGGCCTCTGCCACCTCTCCGACGCAAGCTTCGGACAAGAGGAGCGCCGCCCGACGCCGCGCCTTATGGGTTGAAGATCCTGCGATCCGCAAGAGGTCCTTGTGCGCCGCAGCGCCGAAGTCATCGAGCGCGCCGAGCGCGACCTTGAAGAGCTCGGTGTCTTGGTCTTGCTGCAGATAAGAGATGAAGAGCGATATCGACTCAGGGTCCGCGAGGTAAGAGAGGCCCTTCAACGCTGAGAGCTGGACCTCCTGGGCTCGATCCGCGAGGCCCGTCACGAGCGCCTGCCTGACGCCATCTCCTCTCAAGCGACCCACGGCCTCAAGGGCTGCTAGACGCACTACGCCCTCGCCGAAGCGCGCCCGCAAGAGGAGCTCTGTCCGTGCCCCCTCCAAGCGCGCGTGCCCGAGCGAAGAGACCGCGGCGGCCTCGACGGTGGGGTCTTCATCTTCCAACAACGCGAGGAGCACCGCGCGCTCCTCTGGGAGCTCGCTGCCGCTGAAATGGAGCGCGAGGAGCGCGCGCACCAAGGGGCGCTCATCCGCTGCCAAGCCGAGCCGTTGATCTGAGCTGATGTCCGAGATGACCGCCGCGACAGACGCTGCCCCTCTGTCACCGAAGCCCTCCACCAAGACATCTATCAAGCGCCCGCGAGCACGCCACACAGACTCCGAATCACCATGGAGGAGGGCTCGGCTGAGGTCGACGAGTCGTCCACATCGATCTGTGTAGAAGGCCTCCTCTGCGATGAGCTTGAGCAGCGGCTCGAAGTCCGCGAGCGAAGAGACGCCGTCCACATGTAGGACTCGCTCGAGCTCCTCTAGACCGTACTGTCGCTGTGAGGGCGGCACCTCTTGAAGGTGAGTGAACACGAGGCGCTTCATCCTTGAGGCGCGCGTCTTCTCATCTTGTTCTCCATCCCA
>PVBE012970481.1_pt1 | contig 18774 bp, 17 predicted proteins | sample 1631181 | NCBI WGS metagenome assembly PVBE01 (sample SAMN08397723, study PRJNA350692) | Marine metagenome, whole genome shotgun sequencing project. | isolation source: water | place: Pacific Ocean | collected 2012-04
CGTCGTCGCGCACCGCCGCGTAGGGGTGGATGGCGACCGAGTCGACGCCCAGGGACTTGAGATGGACCATCGTGTCCACCATCGCGTCGCTGCCCCACTCCCAGCCCCACGTCGGGCAGGACACGGTCATCCCCTGAAACGTGGACGGGGTCGGGTCCCGAGGCACTTCGGGACCCGACCCACCCACCAGGCAGAGCCCGGCGACGATGGCGGCGGCGATTTGGAGTGAGGACTTCACGCCGCCATCGAACTTGCCACATCGATCAGTCGGTCACCTCCTCAGTCTGCAGGGCGAACCAATCGACATCGTCGACGCGTACGAAGATGCCGTCGGAGTTCCAGATGAGCGGAGAGATGCTCTCGGGGTCGTCGTGGGGGCCGCACTTGGCCTCTTCGGCCTGGGGCAGGAACAAGCCGGCGTTGGCGGTGCTGGCCAGCAGGGTCCCGTCGATGTCGCCCGCGTAGGAGGAGTAGACGATGGCCATGTGGGGGTCGTCGGGGGAGGTCAGCACGCACTCGGTGCCGCCGCCAATGGGCGCGTCGATGAAGCGCGCGACGAGGTCGGCGTCCTCGAGGGTGGAGACTCGCACCCCCTGGGCGTCGAGATCGGCTTTCACGTTCGCGACCCGGCCCTTCAGTTCGATGGTGTCGTCGCGGAGCTGATCGAAGTCGGCGTCGTGGTCGTGGACGCGGGCCGCGAGGGCCCCCTGCTCGGCCTGTAGGTCGTCCAGGCGGGACTGGTTCTCGTGCACCCGCTCGCCGATGGCCATGCGGATGTCGTCGGCCACGTCCATGGCGTCCTCCATCGCGTCGTTGCGGTCCTGAAGCGCGGCGACCGCGTCCTCGAGGGCGGCGATGACGGCGTCGGCGTCGCTGGGCAGGGTGGGGTCCGGGGTGACGAAGCCGTCGACTCGTTCGGCGGGCCGCTCCAGGTTGATGGGTTCGACCTCGGCGCGGCGGCTTTCGGATTCCTCGCAGCCGGTCAGGGCGAAGGTGGAGACGATCAGGGCGGTCAGCAGGGGGGCGGTGCGGAACATGGCTCAGTCCTCCGAGAGCGGAAGTTCATTGCTCTCGAACCCCCCGACGAAAAAACTCCCAGGGTAGTCTCATTTTTCTTCGATCTTTTTTCGTGATAGGACCCCTGATCGGGGGACAGAGAGGCATTCATGAAGCGCAGGGATTTCCTCACCGGAGCCGCCGGAGCGGCCGCGGGCATCACGCTGACGGCCGGTTGCGGCGGCGGCGAGCCGGCTCAATCCGAAGGACCGGCGGTCCACACCACCAAGAAGGTGCGGTGGCGCTGCGCCTCCTCGTTCCCCCGGGGACTGGACACGATCTACGGCGCCGCCGAGGTGCTCGCGGAGCGGGTGGCGGCGATGTCGGGGGGCAACTTCGAGATTCGGGTCTACCCCGCCGGCGAGCTCGTCCCCGGCACGCAGGTGCTGGACGGGGTGCAGTCCAAGACGGTGCAGATGGGGCAGACCGCCTCGTACTACTACCTGGGCAAGAACCCGGCGCTGGCGTTCGACACGTGCGTGCCGTTCGGCATGAACTCGCGGCAGCAGACCGCCTGGCTGCACGAGGGCGGAGGGCTGGAGCTGCTCCGGCCGCTGTTCTCGGACTTCGGGATCATCAACTTCCCCGCGGGCAACACGGGCGCGCAGATGGGGGGCTGGTTCAAGCGCGAGATCGGCTCTGTGGATGACTTGCAGGGGCTGAAGATCCGCATCCCCGGGCTCGGCGGGAGCGTGATGAGCGCGTTGGGGGCGACGGTCCAGCTGCTGGCGGGCGGGGACATCTACCCGGCGCTGGAGCGGGGCGCGATCGACGCCACCGAGTGGGTCGGACCCTACGACGACCACAAGCTCGGCTTCCACAAGGTCGCCAAGCTCTACTACTACCCGGGCTGGTGGGAGCCGGGACCGTCGCTGTCGTACTACGTGAACCAGGAGGCGTGGGCCGAGCTGCCGGCGGCGTACCAAGAGATCTTCCGGGCCGCGGCGATGCAGTCGGCGACGACCATGCAGACGCGCTACGACGCCAAGAACCCGATCGCCCTGGCGCAGCTGCTGGAGGCCGGGGTCACGCTCAAGCCGTTCGCGCCCGACATCATGGCGGCGGCGCGCGATGCGTCCGCGCAGATCCTCGCGGAGAACGCGGCGAAGGATTCGACCTACAAGACCGTCCATGAGGCGTGGTCGAAGTTCCGCACCGATTCCTTCCGCTGGTGGGGTACCGCCGAGCTGGCCTACGCGCAGTTCGCGTTCGGTTCGTGATCGCGAGGTTCGCCGCCGCCGCGCTTGCCGCCCTGCTCCTGGCCCCGGCCCCCGCGCTCGCGGCGGCGCCGTTCTACGACAACGCGGTGGTCCGCTTTCCCAAGGTCCGCAAGGACCGCATGGACCTGTACCGGCGCTCCGTCGTGGCGAGCCTCGCGCGCGGGCGCATCCGATCGGTGTCGCTGGTCCGGGACGGAAAGACGAAGAAGCTCGCGAGGCGGGGCGACGGGGTGAAGAAGCTCAAGCCGGTGCCGTTGGCCGGGATCGCGGCGATCGCCTACACCGGCGGGCAGCGCTTTCGGGGCAGTGAGCTCGACCTGCTGGTGACGGTCGGGTCGGAGCGCGTGCCCGTGACCCTGTGGCACTCCGGCAAGGGCGACGTCACCGTGCGCGTGGGCAAGCGCATGGATCACAAGCCGGCGTTCGGGGGCGACACCTCGACGGACAGACAGGAGATCCGGAGGCGGTACGACAGCGGCGCCATCAAGGGGGCGGGTGCGACGTGGAAGGCGCGCGAGTTGAAGGTCCTGTCCGGCGCGCTGGACCGCCTGAACCGCCAGGAGCGACGGGTGCTCGATGATGTGAAGATCGTGCGCTCCCGGGCCGGACCGCGGGGTCCCCGCAACGCCGCGCTCTACATCTGGGGCACGGAGGGGTACCGCCTGATGGTCTACGACCGCGCGTTCGCGTTCGACGGGCGGGCGTTCGTCGGCGGACCCAGCAAGCCGCGACCGTTCTCCTCCTCGGCGATCCTCCACGAGGTGGGTCACGCGATCGCGACCTGGCCCGCGCGAAAGCTGATCGAGAAGGGCGACATCTCGCGGGCCCGCAAGGTGGGCCGCCGAGGGCCCGTTCTGAGCGCCTACGCGCGCGCTCGCGGCGATCGGAAAGGGCCGACGCGGTACGGGCGCAGTTCGCTCGCCGAGTCCTTCTCCGAGGCGTTCGCGCTGCACAAGTTGGATCCCGCCGCCCTCAAGCGTTGGAGCCCCCGCGTCGCAGAGTGGTTCGCGGAGGGCGGCCACATCGATTCAATGGAGTAAGGTGGCGGCGTCGAGGAGGGCTCGATGAGCGACGCAAAGCGCGCGACGGACAGGCCGCAGGAATCCAGTACAGCCAAGCAGTTCGACGAGTGGTGCGACCAGGAGGTCGAACGCCGCCGAGCGCGTGACGTGGAGCTCGACGAAGGGCTCTTCGGGGACGCGCGGGCGCTGGTGCAGCGCCGGCTCGCGGCCAAGGAGCAGGGCCGATGATCGTCGGCAGCGTGCGCGCGCACGACATCCTGAAGTACCAGCGGCTCGAGCTTGGGGGCCTGCCCGCGGCGGGCGTATTCATGGTTTCGGGCCCCAACGAGTCGGGCAAGAGCAGCATCGGCGAGATCCTCGCGCTGGCCCTCTTAGGCCGAACCTTCGCGTTGGAGACGGCCGAGTTGGACAAGGCGATCCGCTGGGACGCGCGCGGCGGGTCCGTCGAGGTCGACTTCTCCTCCGGTGAGAACGGCACGCACAAGGTGGTGCGGGAGCTGGACCGGGATGGGCGTCGCTCCGCCACGTTGCATACCGAGGACGGCGCGGAGATTCGCGGCTGGGAAGCCGTCAACGAGGCCGTCGCGGGGCTGCTCGGCTTCGGCTTCAGCGAATACGTGGAGAGCTTCTACCTCGCCCGCCGGGACTCGATCTCGACACGGGCGCGGACGGATGCGGTGCGGGCGATGGCGGGGGTGCTTCCGTTGGAGCAGATCGCGGCCGAGCTCGCCGCCGAGCTGCCCGCCATCGAAGAGAAGTCCCTGGAGCTGGCGGACCAGCTGCTGGAGATCGACGAGCAGCTGGCGCGGTACTCGCGGGATGACCTGCTGCCTCCTCAGCCGGGACCGGCGCGGGGCGATGAGGCGTTGGTCGCGGAAGCGGCGGAGCGAAGGACCGCCCTGGGCGCGACCCTCGGTGGGTTCGAGACCCAGCTGCCCGAGCTGCAGGCGGCGACGCGCGAGCTGGTGTCGCGGGCCGAGGACGGGAGCCTGGAAGAGTGGGCCGCGAGCGCGGACCGCATGGAAGCGGCGCTGGATGCGATCGAAGAGTCGGTGGCGTTCCTGGGCTACGACGACGTCGAGGCGGGGACCGGTCGGCTGAGCCACCTGCTCAAGCGGATCACCGAGGGACTGGACGGCTTCGACACGCTGACCAAGGCGGTGGTGAAGCGGCGGTCGGAGATCGCGTCGCTGCTGGGCGAGGCGGGGAGCCGCGAGGCGGCCTCCAACTTCGACGATCAGCAGGCGGACCTGGATGAATCGAAGGCCAAGGCGCGGGCTGGGCGGACCAAGCTGGGGCGCGGCATGGCCGTCGCGGGTCTCGCAGCGGTTGGCTGCGCGGTCGCGGGCTTCCTCCCGATCGACGGGATGGACGCCAATGTGGTGCTCGGCCTGAGGATCGGCGCGGTGGTGCTCGCCGCGGTCGGCGTCTTCTTCTTCACGAAGCAGCGCGCGGCGGTGACGGAGCTGCGACGGCTGGGTACCGCGGACGCGGATCTCGCTTCCCGCCGGGACGCCGCCGAGGACGACGCCAATCTCCTGGACGGATTCACCGAGCAGTCGCTGCGCCAGGCCCACGCGAGCCTGGCGAACCTGCGCGCTCTGGGCTCGCTGCAGCAATCGGTGCAGGAGTTCCGCGACGGCGCCGGAGGCCGCCTGGTGCGTCCCGACGTGGCCGAGCGGCTGGACTCTGGGGCCGAGGATCAGCTGGCTGTGCTGGACGCTCACTTCACCCAGCTGAGCGCGCGGATCGCCTCGGACGTGGAGGCCCTCGGGCAGATCCACGAGTTGCGGCAGTCGCGGTCGAAGCTGGCCGCGCGGCGCTCGGCGTCGGCTCGGCAGTTGGAGGTCAGCGAGCTGGCCCGGGAGCTGGCCGCGGGGGCGAGCAAGCAGATCGCGTTCGACTTCAACAACCGCACGAAGCAGGCGCTGTCGCGCATCCTCCCGAGCCTGACGGAGGGGCGGTACCAGTACCTGCGCATCGAGGACGACCTCAGCGTGCGCGTGTTCAGCAGCGAGAAGCAGGACTTCGTCACGTTCGAGGAGATCTCGGGCGGTACGCAGCGGCAGATCGCGCTGGCGACCCGGCTCGCCCTGAGCGAGACGTTGGCCGATCGGGCCGACAAGGGACCGCAGTTCGTGTTCCTCGATGAGCCATTTGCGTACTTCGACGCGCAGCGCACCCAGAGCACGTTGGCGGCGATGCCGCGGCTGAGCGAGCGGCTTCCCCAGGTCTGGATCGCGACGCAGGAGCCGCCTCCGGGCACCTCCTCGTCGGTGGATCTGCGCTGCTCGGTGGAGTCGCGCGAGCTGTCGATCGGCGAGGCGTGAGCGAGGAGCCATGGCTCGTTGAGCGGCTGATCCCGGGAGGTGACGGCTTCGGCCGAGCCCCCGACGGGCGCGCCGCGTTCATCCCCGGAGGGCTTCCCGGCGACCGGGTTCGACCTACGAAGCTGATCGAGAAGAAGCGCATGGTGCGCGTCGAGGCGTTCGAGTTGGTGGAAGCCGGCCCGGACCGTCGCCTCGATCCGCCGTGCCGGTTCGCCGATCGCTGCGGAGGGTGCGACTGGATGTTCCTCGAGCGCGAGGCTCAGCTGCATTGGAAGCGGGAGCTGGTCGCGGACGCGCTCCGTCGGATCGGCAAGATCGAGGTCGACGTCCAGCCTTGCGTCTCGGCGGGGCCGGAGGTCGGCTACCGGTCGAGGCTCCGGCTGCACGTCGACGGCGCCGGCCGCGTGGGTCTGTACGAACGGGGCAGCCACACCGTCGTCGAGATCGACGCCTGCGCGGTGGCGGACGAAGCGATCAACCACGCGCTCCCCGTGCTGCGGGCAGGCCGCCCCGTGGGCGTGCGGGAGGTCGAGCTGCGGGCCGCTCCCATCGGTCCCCGAGTGGTCGTTCGCTGCAGCCCCGCGGACAAGGTCTGGGAGCTGGGCGGCCTGATCCCGGCCGTCGTTCCGAAGGTGCCCCCGCCGGTGCAGCGCTGGCCGCTGCCCCTGCAGATGGAGCTGGCGGTGCCGGCGACGGCGTTCGTGCAGGTGAACCCCGACGTGAACGTGGCGCTGGTCGACGCGCTCCTGGAGGGGACCGACGCGCGGAAGGCGACGAGCTTCGTGGACCTGTACTGCGGGGCGGGGAACTTCGCCTTGGCGCTCGCCGCCAGCGGGCTCACCGGCAGCGGCATCGAGGCGAGCCCCGACGCGATCGCGGCGGCGTCCGACAGCGCGGAGCGGGAGCAACTGGCGTCCCGGGTCGGGTTCATCGAGGGCACGGTCGATGAGCTGTTCCCCAGGCTCGTGCGCACGGTCGGGGAGGTGGATCTGGTGGTCCTGGATCCCCCGCGTGCGGGCGCGAAGGCGGCGATTCCAGCGTTGCTGAAGCTGTCGCCGAAGTACGTGGCGGCGATCTCGTGCGATCCGGCGACGCTCGCCCGGGATCTCAAGATGCTGGTCGAGGGCGGGTACGCGATCGAGTCGGTGACGCCGTTCGACATGTTCCCGCAGACGCACCACGTCGAGGTGCTGGTGTGGTTGGCGAAGACGGCGTGAGATCGGCCCGAGGCGGCCGGTGTTCGCGAATAGGGGCGTAGAGCCGAGGGGCTTCTTCCGCTACATTCGCGCCCTTCCGGAGCCCTCAATGACGTCTTCGCGGCCCCTGCTGCTCATCTCCATCCTCGCCCTCGCCTTGGGCGGCTGCTCGATCAAGTCGGTCGCGATGAACGCGGTCGCTGACGCGCTGTCCTCCGGCACCGGCGGCTCCTTCAGCCAGGACGAGGACCTCGAGTTCGTCGGTGACGCGCTGCCGTTCGCGCTCAAGATGATGGAGTCGATCAACGACTCGGTGCCCGATCACGTCGGCATGAAGGTGACGCTCGCGTCCGGCTTCACCCAGTACGGCGTCGTCTTCGTGGAGTGGCCCGCGGAGCAGCTCAAGTACGACGACTTTCAGGCCTACGACGCCGGCAAGACCCGCGCGCGAGTCTTCTACTGGCGCGCCAACAGCTTCGCCCTGGACGGTCTCGACCTCATGGAGCCGGACTTCCGGTCTCGAATCTTGAGCGACACCGACGCGGTGCTGAAGGAGATGGAGGTCGAATCCGTCCCACTGCTGTACTGGCTCGGAGCGAGCTGGTTGGCGGCGGCCCTGACCAACCTGGAGGACCCGGAGATGTTTGGCATTTTCCCCGTCGCGGCGAGCGTCCTCCAGCGCGCCTACGAGCTCGATCCGGACTGGAACGAGGGGGCGATTCGGGAGCTGTTCATCAGCCTCGAGCCGGTGCTGCCGATGCCTGGCGGCAAGGAGCGCAGCAAGGAGCACTACGACGCCGTCATCGGGATGCGAGGCGGGAAGTCCGCCGGTCCCCATGTGTCTTATGCAAAGGCCGTCGCGCTCAAGGTCCAGGACAAGGACGAGTTCGTCCGCCTCCTGGAGATGGCGCTGGCGGTAGAGGTCGAGGGAGAGCCCGAATCCCGCCTCGCCAACGAGTACGCCCAGAGCAAGGCCCGCTTCCTGCTCGACCACCTCGACGATCTCTTCCTGGAGTAGCCGAATGCGTTTGTATGCCGCCCTCTTCGTCCTCATGACCGCCCTGATCGGCGGTCCCGCCGCCGCGGACGCCAAGGTCACTCTGAAGCTCGCCACCCTCGCCCCCGAAGGCAGCACGTGGTGGAAGTCGCTGCGCACCCTCGGCGACGAGTGGACCCGCATCACCGACGGTGAGGTCGAGGTGAAGATCTACGCCGGCGGCGTGGTCGGCAACGAGACCGCGATGGTTCGGAAGATGAACATCGGCCAGCTGCACGGCGGCCAGATGACCAACATCGGCCTGAACATGTACGACCGGGGTCCCCAGGTCATCCAGACGCCGATGCTCATTCGCACGAACGAAGAGCTGGACCACGTGATGGCGGGGATGATCCCGACCTTCGAGGCGCGCCTCGAAGAGAAGGGGATCATCGCGCTGAACTGGGGCGACGCGGGGTGGGTCCACCTGTTCACGGGCGAGCCGATGAAGGTCCCCAGCGACGCGGGCAACTTCAAGATCTACACCTACGACGGCGACCCCGAGGCGGTGAAGCTGTTCGAAGCGGTCGGGTTCAACTCGGTCGTGTTGTCGTCCACCGACGTGCTGCCTTCGCTGCAGAGCGGCCTCATCAACGCCTTCCCGTCGACCCGCCTGGGCGCCCTCGCGCTGCAGTGGTTCGCCCTCAGCAAGAACATGCTGGACGTGCCCTGGGCGCCGCTGGTCGGAGCGACCGTGCTGACCGAGGCCGGTTGGACCGCCATCCCCGAGGAGCACCGGGCCGAGTGCAAGGCCGCGGCCGTGCGCATCGGCGGTGAGATGAGCAGCACCATCCGCAAGCAGGACGGCAAGGCCGTCGGCGTGATGGAGAAGTACGGACTGAGCGTCACGCAGGTCGATGATGCGACCCGCGCGCAGTGGAACACCGTCGGCGAAGGCACCTGGCCTTCGGTGCGCGGCAAGATCGTGCCGGAGGACGTCTTCGACAAGGCCAGGGGCCTCGTCGAGGAGTACCGCGCCGCCAACCCGTGAGCGGAGCTCCCGCGCCCGAGGCGCCCAAGCCACCGCCCATCGGGGCGCTCGCCAAGATCGAGCACGCCCTGCTCGTCGCCATCCTCGCGGGGATGGTGATCCTGCCCGTCGGGGCAGTGATCGGCCGGCAGCTGTTCGGCTCCACGTTGGCCACGGCGAACCTGCTCACGCAGTACCTGAATCTCTGGCTGACGATGCTGGGCGCGTTGGTCGCGGCGCGGGCGGGGCGCCACTTGAGCCTGTCTACGGGCGAGCTGATGAAGCTGTCGCCCAAGGCGGAGCGGTGGATCCGGAGCGGCACCACGGCCGTGTCGGTGGCGGTCACCGCGCTGCTGGCGTTGGCCTCGTGGAAGTTCCTCATGGCGGAGCTCGGCACCGGCGGCGAGATGGCCGGCGGGGTGCCCAAGTGGGCCCTCCAGGGGGCGATGCCGGTGGGCTTCGCGGGCATGGCGCTGTACCTGACGTGGGTCGAGAACGACTCGTGGAAGGGCCGGCTGCTCGCGGTCGCGGTCACCGCGCTGGCGCTGTCGATGGCGTTCGTGCCGGTGGGCTCGCGGACCCCGGTGGTGTGGGCTGGCTCGATCACGCTGCTGGGCGCGGTCGCGCTGGGGGCTCCGATCTTCACGATCATGGGCGGCCTGGCGATGCTGCTGCTGTACGGACAGCCGCTGCCGTCGCCGATTGCTGCGGTTCCGCTTGAGACCTTCGGGCTGGTGGCGTCGCCCACCCTGCCGGCCATCCCGTTGTTCACCCTGGCCGGCTACATGCTCGCCGAGGGAGGGGCCTCGAAGCGGCTGGTGGCGCTGTTCCAGGAGTGGTTCGGCTGGATGCCCGGCGGCATCGCGGCCGCGGCGGTGCTGGTGTGCGCGTTCTTCACGACGTTCACGGGCGCCTCCGGCGTGACGATTCTGGCGCTGGGCGGCCTGCTTCTGCCGATCCTCACCAAGGCCGGCTACTCGGAGAAGTTCGCCATCGGCGTGCTCATCGCGTCGGGCTCGATCGGGCTGCTGTTCCCGCCTTCGCTGCCGGTGATCCTGTACGGCGTCGTCAGCCACGTGCCCATCGACAAGTTGTTCATGAGCGGGGCCGTGCCGGGGGCCCTGTTGGTCCTGCTGGTCGTGTCCATGGGCGTGGTGCACGCCCGGAAGAACAACGTGCAGCGGACGAGGTTCGACTTCGCGACGGCGCTCAAGGCGCTGTGGGACGCGAAGTTCGAGGCGGCGCTGCCGGCGCTGGTGCTGGTCGGCATCTTCGGCGGCTTCCTCACGATCTTCGAGGCGGCGGCGCTGACGGCGGCGTACGCGTTCCTGTCCGAGGTGGTCATCCACCGCGATCTGGGCTTCAAGAAGGACGTGCCCCGCGTCTTCGTCGAGTGCGGAACGCTGATGGGCGGCGTGATGATCATCCTCGGCGTCGCCCTGGGCTTCACGAACTACCTGGTGGACGCCGAGATCCCGATGCGGGTGGCGGCGTGGACCACCGAGCACGTGGCCGGGAAGATCATGTTCCTGCTGCTGCTGAACGTGTTCCTGCTCATCGTCGGCTGTCTGATGGACATCTTCTCGGCCATCGTCGTGGTGGTGCCGCTGATCGTGCCCATCGCGACGGCGTTCGGCGTCGACCCGGTGCACCTGGGCATCCTCTTCCTGGCGAACCTGGAGCTGGGCTACCTGACGCCGCCGGTGGGGATGAACCTCTTCCTGGCGTCGTACCGGTTCGATAAACCGCTGACGGCGGTCTACAAGATGGGCTTCCCGTTCCTGCTGGTGCTGCTGGCCGGCGTGCTGATCATCACGTACGTGCCGAGCCTGACGCTGTGGCCGCACGAGGGACCGACGACGTCGGAGATCGACATGGGCGGGCTCGAGGACGAGGCCGGCGATGAGCCCGGAACCCCGGCGCTGCCGTTGGGCGAGATGGATCTGGACGCCTTGTTGGGCGGCGACGACGACGACGATGCCACCCCGGTCAAGCCGGAGGCGGGTGCGCTGCCGTTGGGCAACCTGGACCTGGACGCCCTCCTGGGCGACGACGACGACTCGGGCGGAGCTCCCTAGTACCCATGGACAGAAGTCGCGACCCGTTTCCGCTGGCCCCGAACGCCGCTGCCGGCGTCCGCCCTCGTCGGCGTACACGAGGTACGCCTCGCTCGTCCGATCACCCCCAGCGTCGCCCGGTCCTCACCGGAATTCGTATCGCGATCTCCGCCCAGGGATACTAGAGCCCGCGCCAGACCTTGGGATCGCGGCGCGCGTGGAACAGCGCGAGCACGGCGATGGCGTCATCGTCGACCACGTAGAAGAGCCCGTAGGGGAATCGGCGGAGCAAGACGCGGCGGATGCGTCCGTGCCGTTCGACGTGCTGCTCGGGCTGTTCGGCGGCCCCTTCGAGGGCTTCATCGACGCGGTGCAGGAACGCGGATCCGAGCCCGGGGAGCTTCTCCTCGTGCCAGTCGTACGCTTCCTCGATTTCGGCGACCGCGGCAGCCCGCAGCCGGATGGGCAGGTTCATTGCAGCAACAGGGCCTCCGAACCCCACCTCGTCGCCCAGAACGTCCGATGACTGCGTTGTTCGTCGGTCACGGGGCGACACCCCGCTTCCTCCTCTCGCCTTGCCCTCGGCCGCCCTGACCTTCCGATCTGCGGTCCCACTGCCCTGTCGATGCAATCACTCGGTCGATCGGCTCCGGGCGCGAACATCAGTCCATTCGGACGTGTTTCCAACCCCTGCTTCATGGACAGCGAGGCGGCGATCGAGTTCCTGGCGTTGGGCGTCGGTGACGGGGACGAGGTCCGGGTCGGACGCGATCTGGTCCCAGAGGTCCTGCACGTGAGCGATCTGCTCGGCGGTGCTCATGCGTCCGAAGTCGGGTCGGTTCGGGTCACCCATGGGGATCACCTTACGTCGGGTCGGGGGGCCCGGCCATGACCCGTTTGGCGATCGGGGCGGCGTTGGCGGCCTCGAGCACCATGACGGAGACCGAGCCGGCCGGTACGGACACGGTGTGGCGGACGGCGCGCCCGTCGCCGACGGTGAACCGCTCGGTCAGATCGAACCGCATGGTGGTCTCGACCTCGGAGGTCTCGCCGCGCACGAACTCGGGGGGGAGCGTCTCGTCCAGTTGGCTCTTCTTGAGCCGGTGGTGGGCGAGGAAGAGCTTGCCCGTGGTGAGCGCGGGCGGCTTCATCGGCTGGGTCTTGACGGTGACGAGGTAGGAGGTCGACAGCAGGTCGCCGTACTCGGTGCGACCGGGGCGCTGGTGGCCGTCGCCGAGGCCCGCGGGGAGGGACACGGTGACGCCCTCGATGTCGGTGGCGTGGTCGACCCAGGGACCGTCGACGATGGACTGCCACGGGGTGCCGTTGGCGAAGGCCCCGCCGAGGGAGCCGAGCAGCAGGGCGGCGCTGATGAGGCCGACGGCGACGACGGGGCCGCGCAGGGGATCGCGGCCAACGCGGGTGGCGGCCCGCTCGGGCGGCTGCATGCCGACGGTGGCGAGGCGCATCACGGCGATGAGGCCGCCGGCGATGCCGCCCCCGAGGTGGGCGGACAGGGCGATGCCGGGGACGAAGGAGATCATCAGGTTGAGGACGAGCACGTCGCGGATGGACTTGCGCATCGGGGCGGCGAGGATCTCGGGGATGACGCCGGCCCCCCGGATGCTCATCACCCCGGCGGCCACCATGAGGCCCCAGCCGCCGCCGGAGGCGCCGACCATGACCTTGGCGTCGGAGAACAGCAGGGCCGCGAAGCTGCCGCCGGCGACCGACACGGTCCACAGGGCGAGCAGGCGCCAGGGGCCGAGAAGTCGCTCCAGGAAGCCGCCGATCAGCCAGAGCACGAACATGTTGCCGGCGAGGTGGAGCAGGCCCCCGTGGAGGAACGAGGCGGCGAGGGGGCGCCACCACTGCAGCGACAGGGGCGGGTCGCCGACGACGGCGCCCATGCGGATGAGGTTCTGCGTGTTGGCGGCGCCGCCCCACATCACCTCGAGGCCGAAGACCAGGCAGGTCAGGGCGACGAGGATGGGGACGGCGATGGGCTTCCGGGCGGCAAGCTCGGCCTGGTACCGCTGGATCGCCGCGATGGTGGTCTGGGCCTGGGCGGCGCGCTCCTTGAGCCACGCTTCGAACTCGGAGGCGCCGAGGCGGAGCTGGCCGGGGTTCCGGGCGACCTCGCGGAAGCAGGCGCCGAGGGTCTTGGGCACGGCCTTCGGCTTTTCGGACCACGTGGCGCCGGACTCGTCGATGGCGTGGCGGCGGATGCCGGGGCCGGAGCCAAGCGCGGCGGCGCCGCCCGGATCGCCGGCGGCGACGACGTCGGCGGAGCTGGCGCCATGCTCACGGAGGGCGGTGGTGGCGACCTGGAGGGTGCGCTCGGGCAGATCGGCGCGGTGCCGCACGATCAGGACGAGGGGACCCTCGGGGAGCGCGAAACGGGCCACGTCGGGGGTGCAGCCGAGCATGACGACGCCGTGGGTGTCCCGGGATCCGAGCTCCCAGACCAGCTGTTCGTAGACGCTCCAGCGCATGGAGGGGAGGGATACCAGAGGTCGGGGTGCTGGTGGGCGGGGGGAACGAAGTGGGGTGAGGTCGTTGACCTGGGCGGGGTTGGTTCCGGTGGGGGGAACGAGGTGGGGTGAGGTCGTCGACCCAGCCTGGGTTGTGGCGGTCAGTCCCGCCACAAGTGGGGTGAGGTCGTTGACCTGGGTGGGGTTATGGCGGTCAGTCCCGCCACAAGTGGGGTGAGGTCGTTGACCCTGCCCGGGTTTTGGCGGTCAGTCCCGCCACAACTGGGGTGAGGTCGTCGACCTGCCCCCGGTTACGACGCTCCGGCCGGCCTACTCCCCACCGGCAAACGGCCACGTGACCAGCTCCGGGAAGACACAGATCAGCCCCAGCCCGATCAGCTGAATCACGATGAACGGGATCGCACCGCGGTAGATCGCCGTCGTCGGAACCTCCTCCGGCGTCACCCCCCGCAAGTAGAACAACGCGAACCCGAACGGCGGCGTCAGGAACGACGTCTGCAGGTTCATCCCGATCATCACCCCGAACCAGACCAGGTCGATCCCCAGGATCTGCGCCGCCGGCACGATCAACGGGAGCACGATGAAGGCGATCTCGAAGAAGTCGATGAAGAAGCCGAGCAGGAAGATCGCCAGGTTCGCGACGATCAACAGGCCGAGTTTTCCACCCGGGAGCCCCGTCAGAAGGTCCTCGATCCAGACGTCGCCGTAGAGCCCCCGGAAGACCAACGCGAACGCCGTCGAGCCGATCAGCAGGAACACCACCATCGACGTCAGCTTCGTCGTGTACTCCATCGTCTCGCGCACCGACTGCCACGTCAGCCGGCCGTTCACCTTGGCCAGGAGCATCGCTCCGACCGCACCCAAGGCCCCCGCCTCCGTCGGCGTCGCGACGCCCGCGAAGATCGAGCCCAGGACCACGAGGATCAGGAACAGCGGCGGGATCAGCACCAGCACCACGCGACGGGCCAGCTCGCCCCCAGTGACGGTGCGCTCCGACTTCGGCAGCGCGGGCGCCAGCTCCGGTCTCCGCCACGCGACGACGACCACGAACAGCGCGTACATCCCCACCAGCAGCAGACCCGGCACCAGCGAACCGATGAACAGGTCGCCGATGCTGACCCCCATCTGATCGGCGAGCACGATCAGCACCACGCTCGGCGGGATGATCTGACCGAGGGTCCCCGACGCGCAGATGATCCCGGTCGCGAGGCTCTGGTCGTAGCCGTACCGGAGCATCACGGGGAGGCTGATCAGCCCCATCGCGACCACGCTCGCTCCGACCACCCCGGTGGCCGCCGCCAGCAGAGCGCCGACGAACACCACCGCCAGCGCGAGCCCCCCGCGGATCGGCCCGAAGAGCATGCCGATCGTGTGCAGCAGGTCCTCCGCCAACCGCGAACGCTCCAGCATCGTGCCCATGAAGATGAAGAACGGAACCGCCAGCAGGATGAGGTTCTCCATCACCCCGAACACGCGCAGCGGGAAGCCCGACATCAGGCTCCACTCGAACAGGTCCAGCCCCACCCCGATGGCCGCGAACAGCAGCGCCGTGCCACCCAGGCTGAACGCCACCGGGTAGCCCGTGAAGATGAAGATGAACGCCACCACGAACATCAGCGGGCCGAGCAGATCCGTGCTCACTCGGCCCTCCCGCGGATCACCGCGAGCTTCTGCCCCGCGACCGCGATCCCCTGCACCAGCAGCAGGGCAAACGCGATCGGCACCAACGTCTTGACCGGGTACCGCGGCAGCCCGCCCGGATCAGGCGAGGCCTCCAGCGTGCGCCACGACTCCAGCACGAAGTCCATCGACACCCAGATCGAGAACGCGCAGAACGGCAACAGGAAGAAGAGCGTGCCCAGCAGGTCCACCCACGCCTGGCCGCGCTCGCTCATCCGCCCGTAGAACACGTCGACGCGGACGTGGGCGTCGTCCTTCAGCGTCCACGACGCCCCCAGCAGAAACAGCGCGCTGAACAGGTACCACTGCGCCTCGATGAGGGTGTTGGACGCCAGCTGCGTCTCTGTGAACCGGCCGATGTAGCGCACCGCCGCGTTCCAGGCCCCCAGCAGGATCATCAACAGCGAACCCCAGGCGACCGCCTTGCCCGTCCACTCCGCGATGGCTTCCAACCGTTGCACGGCGGCCCTGATACCCCGGGGCGAACCGGCGTACAATCGCGCGCCTGCCATGAGCCTCACCGACGACTTCAAAGCTGCACTCGGATCCTGGGCCTCCGGGGTCTCCGTGGTCACCACCAACCACGACGGCCTCCTCTATGGCCTCACCGTGAGCAGCTTCTCGTCGTTGTCCCTGGATCCGCCTCTGGTGCTGGTGTGCCTCAACAACGGCAACCGCCTGCCGGAGATGATCGACGCCTCCGGCGGCTTCGCGGTGAGCATCCTGAACCGCGACCAGGAGGACGCCTCCAACTACTTCGCCCGCCCCAACCGTGCGCCCACCCGCGGCTTCACGGAGATCGACGGTGAGTGGACTGAGTCCAAGGTCCCCGTGGTGAAGGGCGCGCTCGCGTCCATCGTGTGCGAGCACCGCAACTCGATCGAGCAGGGCACCCACACCATCGTCGTCGGCGAGGTCGTCGAGGCCCGCGCCAACGAAGGCGCGCCCCTGCTGTACTGGCGCCGCGGCTACCGTGGAGTCGAGGGCGGAGACTCGTAAGAAGCGGGTCCATCGCCCCTCCTCAGGCCATGCGCGCCCCGGTCCTGCTCCTGCTCCCCGTCCTGGCCGCCTGCCCCCCCGTGCTCGAGCCCCGCGAGCCGACCCCGGAACCGCCGCCCGAGTACGTCTACACGGGCGAGATCAGCAACCTCGACGGAGCGATGCCGGATGTCCGGGTCTGGGTCGCGGGGGAACAGACCGCCACCGACAGCGAGGGCGCGTACCGCTCGGTCAGTTCCGTGTACCCCGCCCAGGTGGATCTGGAGCAGTGGACCAACAACGTCCGCAGCTTGCTCGACTGCAGCCTGGAACACAGCCGTTGGCTCCCCGGCGGGACGTTCACGATCAATCCGTCGGTCGACGGAACCCTCTTCCTCCCGGGGGTCGGCGTCGACGACGAGTTGAGCTTCGACGTGCGCACCGTCACCGAGACCGACGTCCTCACATCCTTCGCTCCCGCGGCCCCGGAGGGCCCCTTCGCCGTCGATGGGGGTGTCGAATTCACGTTCCGGGGTACCCGCGGCGGGACCGTGCTGGCCGTCGCCATGACCGTCTCCGATGACGTGCCGATCGCGGCCTCCTGGTCCGTTCACGACGGTCTCGACGACGGCGATCGCATCACCCTGACCCGCATCGAACCGGCCGGCTTCATCACGATCGGCGAGCCCTCCGAGCCCCCCACGACCGGCCCTGAGTGGCGGCAGGAGGTCTAGGTCGACGGCTTGCGAACCAGGCTCGGATTCGAGCTTCACCTGGAGGGCAGCGACCCGACCGAGCTTCCGATCTTCGATCTCGGCGGCGAAGGAGCCTCCTTGAGGGTCACCTGGACCGACGCCGCCGATGGATGGACCGAGCGCTCGCACGGCTGGAGGCCGATCGCCGAGCCCGGTCCGATCGACTACCCCGAGACGCTCGCCTGCCCCGAGGTGCAGCCCGTGGCCGGCTGGGGCGGTCGTCCCGGGGTCACGCTGGAGCTCGAGGGCACGCCGGAGGACGAGATCGTGAACGCGTTCCTCACGCTCCTGAGCGAGTCGCAGGGTGAAGTCGAGTGGAACATCGCGCGAGCAGGGGCGTGCGGCCCGGAGGTCGCCGAGTACCTCGCGGCCCTGCCGGAGGTGCAGGACCTGGAGCCCCGCCAGATCAGGGTCGGCTGGGGCACGCCGTCCCAGTGGATCAACTGCACGCGCGAGTAGCCCGACCGAGACGGACCACTCCAGGCTACCCTTGGAGCATGCGGCTCCTCGCGACCCTCGCTGCTGTGCTCCTCGTCCCCGCCTCGGCGTCGGCCGTCACCATCGTCATCGGCGATCCCGACGGCTTCGGCCTCCAGCCCACGGACAACTACTTCCGCGCCGACAGCGCCCACACCAACCCCGCCGACGTCGACGGCGACGGGATGATCGAGGCCGCCGAGTTCATCCCCGACTTCAACCTCAACGGCTCGTGCGCGGTCGGGTCCGGCGACAGCTTCGACACCCGCGACGCGGGCGAGCTCGCCTCCACGGTTGGCGCCCAGTACACCGACTTCGCCCTCGAGGGCGGCGGCGCGGCCGACGGCATCCAGTTCATCTTCGACTTCGACGTGCCCGTGGAGGGCGACTTCGACTTCGGCGCCCTGCACTACATCAACTTCATCTTCGGCGACTACGACGTCAGCCCCGCCGAGCTCGACGTGGACGGCATCACCATCCCGATGGAGACCCAGGCCGGTCCCGACGACGGCCAGGTCCAGGCCGCCTTCGCCGCCATCCCGTGGGACGAGATGACCGACGGGCAGGTCATCATCACCGTCATCGCCCCCAGCGAGCCCTACCTCGCCTTCGACTTCGCCCTGCTGGACACCGACCGCATCGCCGACGGCGACGGCGACGGCATCCCCGGTTCGCTCGACAACTGCCCCGCCGTCGAGAACACCGACCAGACCGACACCGACGGCGACGGTTGGGGCGATGCTTGCGACCTCTGCCCGCTCGCCCCCGACCCCGACCAACTCGACAGCGACGGCGACGGCGCCGGGGACGAGTGCGATGTCTGCCCCGAGGACGCCACCGACGACGCCGACAACGACGGTTGGTGCGGCCCCGAGGACTGCGCCGTGCTGGATCCCCAGATCCACCCCGACGCCCTCGAGATCTGCGACGACGGGCTCGACAACGACGGCGACACCCGGGTCGACTGCCTCGACAGCGACTGTGTCGATCCGGCATGTCCCGAGGTCTGCTCCGACGGCCGCGACAACGACGCCGATGGGCTCGTGGACTGCGACGACCCGGACTGCGTGTCGCCGCTCTGCCCGGAGGACTGCTTCGACGGCCTGGACAACGACGCCGACGGGCGCGTCGACTGCGACGACAGCGACTGTGATGGCGACTGCCCAGAGATCTGCGACGACGGTCGCGACAACGACGCCGACGGGCTCGTGGACTGTGACGACCCCGAGTGCACGTCGCTCTGCGATGCCGACGGTGATGGGTTCTACAGCGAGGCCTTCGGAGGCGACGACTGCGACGACACACGCCTCGAGGTCAACCCGTCGCGTCCCGAGATCTGCAACGTCGGCACGCCGCTCGACGACGACTGCGACGGGCTGGTCGACGATGCCGACCCGGACGTAGACGAGGAGAGCTACCTCGCCTGGTTCGCGGACCGGGATGACGATGGATTCGGCTCGGGCGTCGACTTCGAGTACGCCTGCAGCCGACCCGATGGCACC
>PVBE010473481.1_pt1 | contig 18773 bp, 17 predicted proteins | sample 1631181 | NCBI WGS metagenome assembly PVBE01 (sample SAMN08397723, study PRJNA350692) | Marine metagenome, whole genome shotgun sequencing project. | isolation source: water | place: Pacific Ocean | collected 2012-04
AGCATGACCCGCCGCTCCGGATGGCCCGGGCGCCGAACAATGACCTCGATCTGCCGACTCATCCCAGGACCAACCAGAGTACGGCCAGCACAGCGACCACCCCAAGAACACCCGCGATCATCCGGCCAGTCTGACGCGGGGGCGAAGGATGCTTGTAGGCTGGCATTGCAACCGAAGAGTCCGGATCGATCACCTCATCGAGCTCAAGAGTGAAGTGGTGGTTTCCAATGATCAGCTCATCACCTGGACCAAGCTGGCGATGGCGAACAACGCGGGTGTCGTTGACAAAGACACCGTTGCGGCTGCCGGCATCCTGCACCCAGAGGGCTGCATTGTGGAGGACCAGCCGGGCATGGTACCGGGAGACATTGGGATCGGCGATGACCACTTCACAGTTCTCATCGCGACCCAGATTCAGCCCATCGGCACCCACAGGATACCGCCCACCCTTCAAGGGGCCCTCGGTGGCTACAAGTACCGGCTGCCGATCCATGAACTTCCTTCAGGCGTCGTCTATACGACAGACTTCTATACACAGCCGACTGAGCCTACCACCCCGGGGGCACAGGTAGCGTCGTTGACACTCGATCCGGGGGCCTGATAGGTTCAAGCCGCCCCGGTATCAGCTGGCAAAACCAAAGCTGACCACCCAGGGTAACGAGACCACACGAGGAAGGCAGGATGGCGGACGACACCACGGAACGTCTTGAGCGTATCCAGGCTGAGCTCGCATCTGTGCTTGAGGAGCGCCTCGGGGTGCTCTCCGATGCACTGGCTGGAAGTGAACGAGCCACTCGGCGTATCATCGCAGCCGAGGTCGAGCTGGAGCGAAACCTCCAGGCTCGAGAGGCGCTACAGCGCGAGGTGGGTGAGATCGAGGTTCAGGCTCGAGAGGCCCGAGCCCGCTGTGAAGAGGCCCGAGCCCGCCACGATCAGCTGAACACCGAGAGGGACACGCTCCGAGAAACAGAGCAGGAACTCGACCGAGGACTGGAGAAGAGCCGCTCAGAGGTCGCCGGCGCACGGGGTCGGGTCGAGGAGCTGGAGCGTGAGGCAGACGGGCTTCGGAACGAGAATACGGCGCTGAGGACCAAGGTAAAGACACTGGAAGAGAATCTCACCCGCATGCGGCAGCTCAAGGATGAGCTGATGAGCAGCATCAGCGGGCTGACCCAACAGATGTCCGGATTGGCGGGCGGCGACACCGAGTAGTCGATGGGCGACAACATCACCCAGGCTGAGCGCTTGCTCTCCACGATCATGGCCGCCCGCTCGCGGGTTCGAGGCCTGGCCAGCGGACTTCCCTTCGATGCCGCCAGTCGCATCGAGGCTCGGAGCACTGTGGGGAGCTCTCCTGTTCGCCAGGACATGGAGGTCGTTCACGAGATGCTCGAGACCCGGGTTCGAGCATGGCGACGCACCGCACTCGAGCCCCCAGCCGCCGAGGACGCACCGGAACAGAGCCTCTTCGAGGAGTTTAGCTCTCCCTCCCAGGAAGCCCCGGATCCCACCCAGGCTCCGCCCATCACGACACCATCGGATCCAGCCATCGACGCAAGCCTTGAGGCTGTGGAGCCCGGGACGGCAGGGTCAGGCATGGACGACGACTCCAGCCAGAACGAGGAGGTTGCAGTAGCCGACGAGATGGCCGAGCCGCACGCACACCCCTGGGAAGAGACGGAGACCTGGCTCAGCGATGATGGCTGGGACACGGAAGAGGATCTGGCTCCAGCGATGCCCATCGCACCACCAGATGCCCCCATCGCCAAGGCACCTCAGGCGGCCCCCTCACCCCTGCCAGTACGGCAGCACAGCGAGGCCCAGGGAGGCCATTACGACTTCCGCAGGGAGGATCCGGTCCTGCCGGCTGCCCCCCGGGATCTCATGGCAGAGACTCCGACTCCCGTGCAGCAGCCCACCCCGGTGGAGGTGATTGCTGAGCTGGAGGAAGAGGCACACGACCCGCCAGAGCCCTTGGCCGACGCTTCGGACCTGGATCTGCCCGCAGCACCTCCGGACCTGCCCACCATCCTCAATGCGGCTCCGCCCGCCCGCCCGCCACGCCAGCGCAAGAAGCTGCCACCCCCACATCCCGCCCTGGCAAGTGCCGCGCCGCCCGCTCTGGCTCAGCCCCGGGCTGTCGCACCGAGGATCGTGGACCCCAATGCTCCGGGGATGACCATCGACTTCCAGCCAGCAGCCCCCACAGATACAGGGGCTGCGCTCAAGGCTGCACCTGAGCTGACTCCAGCGCCCCCGCCCAGCCAGCCCTCCGTCCCCTCACCAGCACCCGTGGGTAGCGTGGAGGTCTTCGATACCTTGACCCGTGCTGGAGCCGCAATCGATGCGGGACGGCTGGAGGAGGCCATCACGCTGTATGGAGACACCCTGGATCTCGAGCCAGACCATATCGATGCGCGGCTGGGCCGAGGCATGGCCTACCTGCACCTGGGCCAGCTTGCGGCCGCGATGAGCGACTTCCAGCGTGCCGAGGACTCCGTGCCCGAGTCGCCTGCCCCCCTCGTCGCCATGGGGGATCTGTTCTTCACCCGCAAGGACTACACCCGAGCCACTGCAAGCTATGACCAGGCACTGGACATCGACCCAGGCCACGCGATGGCGCTGTGCCGCCGGGGAATCTGCCACCACTACCGGGGGCGCCCGGATCTGGCCCTGAGAGACCTCAGCATGGCCCAGGAGATCGACCCCGGGATTCCGAGCATCGACCGCTATGTCGCCATGGTGGGCGGAAACAGCCGACGACGCTGACTCAGGTGCGAAACCTCCTACGCACCTCCCGCTCAATGGTTGCGAAAATCGATTCGCTGTCCGCAGAACTGTAGCGCGCAAGTTGCTGTAAATACAGGCTCCCCGGATCTGGCATGGGTCTTGCTATTACCCCGTATGACCATGCTTTCACGCGGTGATGAAATGACCTATGAGCCAACTCCAGAATTGTATGTGAACCGGAACAAGTCGGTGGCCAAGAGCTTCTACCGACAGCTGAAGACCGAGGGATTCACGCACCAGCAGATCATCGAGCTGAGCACCACGCTGCTCGACCTGGTAACTGAAGACCTTCGCGACGAGGTCCACAGCCCCGAGTAGTGCCCCTCGCACTTCATTCAGACGCCTGCGCTTCCAGCCTCAAACGGAAACGCAGGCGTTTGTGCGTCTGGGATTCATGGGAATATGGTTCATGGGAATATGGGATGCAGATGCACTTCAAGCCCGAGATCCAGCGCGCCCACGACACCGCAGAGCGGCGCGGCAACGCAGGCTATGTGGACCCCGTCTCCGGGCTCCTGGTCCTGACAGGAAACTACCTACTGGAGCGTGGAGAGTGCTGTGGGGCGGGTTGTCGGCACTGCCCGTACCCGCCCGATGAGCAGTCCCGGGCAGGCCGTCCCACGGATCCAAGCCTCTGGGAGTGAGCATTTGTACCTTGACAGACACCCACTGACCTCGTATATCGGCGGGTCCAGCGCATAGCGCTTTGGTCGGAGTGCGTCTGTCACCTCGGCCTCTTGGATGGGTTCTGGAGGATCCGATGTACGCAATTATCGCCCACAGTGGCAAGCAGTACCGCGTCGCCGAAGGTGACGAGCTCGATCTCGATCGCGTCAGCGATGAGGTCGGCACCAGCATCGAGGTCTCCGAAGTCCTGCTCATCGGCGGAGACGAGACCAAGGTGGGTACCCCCCACGTCGACGGCGCCAAGGTGACCCTTGAGGTCATGAGCCACGGCCTCGGCGACAAGCGCAGCACCTTCAAGTACACCGCCCGGCACCGCACACGCGTAGGCCGAGGCTTCCGCGCCAGCACCACCAAGGTGCGGGTCCAGAGCATCTCGGCCTGACCGGCCACGGAGCACCAAATGGCACATAAGAAGGGACAGGGAAGTTCTCGGAACGGCCGCGACTCCAATGCGCAGTACCGGGGTGTGAAGCGCAGCGACGGCCAGACCGTCACTGCCGGCAACATCATCGTGCGCCAGCTTGGGACGCGCTTCCATCCAGGTACCGGCGTGGGCGTCGGCCGCGACTGGACGATCTTTGCAACGGTGGATGGCCAGGTCCGCTATCACCGGCGCAACAACCGCCAGCTCATCAGCGTGGTTCCGGTCGAAGCCGCAGAGGCTTGATCGAACACGCTTGATTGGAGCCGCACATGCGGTTCATCGACGAAACAAAACTACACGTTCAGAGTGGAGCGGGTGGGAATGGGTGTGCATCCTTCCGAAGGGAGAAGTACGTCCCGATGGGCGGCCCCAACGGCGGTGATGGCGGTCGTGGCGGAGACATCGTGCTGGTCGCGACCCATCGAAAGACCACGCTTCTGGAGCTGAAGGGCAAGGCCGTCTGGCGCGCCAAGCATGGCGAGCGCGGCCGGGGAAGTCAGCAGACTGGGGCCTGCGCCAAGCCTGTGGAGATCATGGTCCCCGTGGGAACCCGGGTGTTCGATGAAGAGACACAGGAGGTTCTCGCCGATCTCACGGAGGACGGGGAGCGCTGGATTGCAGCCGAGGGAGGACACGGTGGCCTGGGAAATATGCACTTCAAGACCTCCACCAATCGCGCGCCACGGAAGACGAGTCCCCCAGGACCCAGCGTCGAGCGCCACCTGCGCCTGGAGCTGATGCTGATGGCGGACGTCGGCCTCTTGGGCTTCCCGAATGCCGGAAAGTCCACGCTGATCAGCCACGTCTCTGCCGCCAAGCCCCGGGTGGCCGACTACCCCTTCACCACCCTGGTGCCCTCACTCGGCGTCGTGGACATGGGCTTCGACGGTACCTTCACCGTAGCGGACATTCCTGGCCTCATCGAAGGCGCAAGCGACGGCACGGGCCTGGGGCACCGCTTCCTGCGGCACGTCTCACGCACCCGACTGCTGCTCCACCTCGTCAGTGCCTCTGAGCATGACGAGGGACACGTCCATGCCGGAGATCCCGAGACTCCCGACCCGCTCCGACGCTACCGAGCCATCCGATTAGAGCTGGAAGCCTACGACCCAGAGCTCTCCAAGCGAGATGAGATTGTCATCCTGACCAAGTCCGACATCACTCCCAAGGACCGACTCGATGAGCTCCTGGATGCCTTCGAGGAGGAGTGTGGCACCCGCCCGCTGGTCATCTCCGCACCGACCAAGGAAGGCCTGAATCCGCTGAAGCAGGCCTGCTGGACCCGGATCCAGGCTACGGTTGAGTCGTGCGAAGAGGACTGATCCTGGCCACCGCCTTGCTGGCAGCAGGCTGCAGCGGTGGAGACAAGACCCCGGCCCCCACCCTGGAGGTGGTCGCCGACCAGATCACTTTCAAGAGTGTGGAGCGCCTGGGATCCCACCACATGCTGGCCACGGTGAGCCGCTCCGACCTCTGGGATGATGGCGGCCGCGATGATCACGAAGAGACCGCAGAGCTGGCCTGGAACAGCTGGGACAGCTTCCACCTGCGCCGGGTGGTCGACGGCAGCACCGTCAGCGAGATCATTGTGAGCGAAGGTACTGCCTTTACCCGCGCCAAGGGCACGCCATGGCAGGCTGAGCTGGATGCGGAGCCCGCTCGCCTCCAGGTGCAGACGACCTGGAACATCTGGGACACGGCCATGGACGTCTTCTCCGGGCGCATCTCCTTGAAAGAGGCAGAGCACTCGGTGGCCGATGGCAGGCCCGCACGACGCTTCACAGTCGGGCTCACCGAGCTCCCCGTGGGCAAGCGCATCCGCAGCGGTGCGATGAACCCCCAGTCCATCGAGGGGGAGGTGTGGCTGGACGAGGGCACGGCGGTGCGGCTTGCGGCGGACGTGAAGGCCACGGCGAAGCGGCAGGGCCTCACCCGGACCATCCACTTGCACCTTCGCCGTGGTGGCGTGGGAGAGGCCCAGATCATCACGCGCCCTGCAGCCACCACCCGTTCACCTGCGGACCTGCTGCGGCAGCGCGCGCGCAGACCGCGACCCAGTGGCCGACCAGCCCGGTCCAAAGCACGGAAACCTTGAACCTCACCCCAATCCAAGAGTACGATCCCAGTAGCGCGCCAAGAGCGGGAGAAACCCGTCCGGCGCAGGAGGACTGCACCATCGACACCCACAACATCGTTCGGATTGCCGCAGAAGCCGCCCTTGAGAAGAAGGCCACCGAGTTGACACTACTCAAGGTTGAAGGGCTCACATCATTCTGCGACTGGTTCATACTCTGCAACGGCTCGAACAAGCGCCAGATTCAGGCCATCGGCCAGGGAATCGTGCGGAGCCTCAAGGACCACGGCATCAAGCCGCTGGGGGTAGAGGGCATGGAGCAGAGCCGATGGATCCTGATCGACCTGGGCGACATCCTGGTACACGTCTTCGATGATCCGATGCGGGGCTACTACGATCTTGACGGACTCTGGGTGGATGCCCCGCGGGTGTCTCTGGAAGACCTCGGTGTTGAAGATCCGCCCCAGGCTCTGGCTGCACCAGCCAAGTGAAGATCTCACTGCTCTGGGTTGGCCGGGGCAAGGACAAGTGGTCTGAGGTGGCCTGCAGCCACTATGTGGACCGCCTTCCGCGCCACCTGGGCTTCACCGACAAGCGCCTGAACCCCGCGGCCTTCAGCGGGGATGTAGGGGCTGTGCAGGGCAAGGAGGCCGACCAAATCCTGACCCAACTCAAGGATGGGGATCGCCTGGTAGCCCTCGATGAGCGGGGCGATCGCCTGAGCTCGGAGGGCCTTGCAAAGCTCATCGATGCGGCAGCAAAGCAGGGAACCAAGAGACTGGTCTTCGCCCTGGGTGGCCCCTATGGTCACGGTGAGGGTGTGCGAAAGCGGGCATGGCGCACCGTCCGCCTCTCCGACATGGTTCTCAACCACGCCGTCGCACGCGTGGTCCTCACCGAGCAGCTGTATCGGGCTTCCACCATCCTCTGGGGAGGAAGCTACCACCACTGATCGCGCTATACTCAGCCTTGCTCCTGGGAGGCAGCTTTGGCAGATGATGCGCTGATCGAGAAGGCACTCGCGGCATGCCGAGAGGGGGATCCAGAGGCGGCAAAGCTCGCCCTGGTAGAGGCACTCCGGGAGCACCCGGGGCGGCTGGATCTGGTACACGCCTTGGCGGTGGTGCAGCTGCAGCTGGGGCTTCCCGACCAGACCCTCATGCTGACAGAAGAGGCGGAGAAGCTGGCCCGAACCCGGGCAGACCCCAACGATCTCACCATTCTCCCCCAGCTGATGCTGGTGCGCGGTGCTGCGTACGAGGAGTGCTATGACGCGGCAGGAGCAGAGGCCTCCTACCAGACCATCCTCCAAGACGACCCACAGCATCCTCTCGCCACCCAGGGACTCGGTCACCTGCTGCTCAGCTGGGGACGCATCGAGGATGGCCTGGCACTCCTGCAGTCTGCGGTGGACGCAGGCGCGGATGACCCGGAGTTCCTCAAGGCCACCACCACGCTCATCGAGGCGGTGAAGCACTTCGTCTCCGAGGATGTCCATCCCAAGATGTTCATCGAGGCACACCGAGGCAGCTACGTGGAGTTCTTCGACCACCACGCAGACCAGATGGCCGAGAAGGGATGGATCGCCGAAGCCGCCAGGATGCGCAAGGCGGAGGATGGGTCCCTGGTGAACATGATTCCCGACGGAGCACGGCCCTATGCGGCACTGCGCGTGGACCTCGTGGACCCGACCACTGGCCAGGCAGGGCTGGTCGGGGATCAGCCGATGATCGTCGCCCTTGCTGACCACGAGGCCCTGGCCCACGCACCGGTGGTCTCCGACTGGCCCGGGCAGCCCTTCCGGGTCTGGGTCAGCTCTCAGTGCCCCTGGGATCAGGTGCCCATCACCATCCGCTTTGATGCCGGAGACCCGGTGGAGCAAGCGGATGCCACCATGGGAGATTGGTACACGGCAGGCTTCGACGGGGCCTTCGGCAGCACGGACCGCGGGCGCCTGCACTACATCTCAGACCCCCAGCCTATCGGGGAGCACACGGTGCTCTACCATGTGGACTGTGGCCGGGCGGAGCACCTCGCCATCGAGGACCTGCTCAAGCGCCTCAGCGTGCTCCACAGCCAGCATCCCATCGCCGGTGTGCTCATCGGTCGAGGCTTCGTCCCGGAGGGCTGATGAGTGCTGCTGCCTGGAAGATCGTCGGAGTCTCCGCCTATCTGCTGACCCTCCTGGTGATCGGTATCGTTGCGAGCCGGCGCACCAAGGATATCCGCGACTATTACGCCGGGGGCAAGCAGTTCTCCTTCTGGGCAGGCGCCTTCTCCGCCCGGGCCACCGGTGAGAGTGCGTGGCTGCTGCTGGGTCTGACGGGCATGGGTGCCACGGTGGGGCTCAAGGCCTTCTGGGTGGTGCTCGGCGAGGTGATCGGCGTGGGGTGCGCCTGGCTCTTGATGTGCCGGCGCTTCAAGCAGCTGACCGACCGCTACGACTCGATCACCATCCCCGACTACCTGGAGTCGCGCTTTCGGGACCAGACCCACCGACTCCGTGTGGTGGCTGCCGCAGCCCTGGTGGTGTTCGTGACCATCTACGTCTCCGCGCAGATCCACGCCACGGGCACAGCCTTCGAGAGCTTCCTGGGCCTGGACTACTTCGTGGGTGCGGTACTCGGCTTCGGGATCGTGGCCGCCTACATCACCACCGGCGGCTTCGTGGCCGTGGTCTGGTCCGATGTCTTCCAGGGTGTGCTCATGTTCGTGGGCCTGGTGACCCTGCCTTTAGTGGGCCTGTGGATGGCGGGCGGATGGGGCGTGGTGACGACCAGCCTGGCCAGTGTGGATCCTGCACTGATGAGCTGGTCGGGCGGTACGGGCTGGACCTGGCTCACCATCCTGGAGGTGGTCGGCCTGGCCCTTATCGGCCTGGGCTTCCTCGGATCTCCACAGATCTTCGTGCGCTTCCTGGCACTCAAGTCGGTCGATGAGGTCAAGCCAGGCGCAGCGGTGGCGCTCATCTGGACCTTGCTGGCTGACTCCGGGGCTGTGCTGACAGGCATGGTCGGACGCCACCTCCTGGCCGGGCAGGATCTGGGCAAGGATGGGCAGGATGTCCTCCCCATGCTCGTGGAGTTTGCCCTGCCCGCGATGCTGGTGGGCCTGTTCATCGCCATCGTTCTCAGTGCCATCATGTCCACGGTGGACTCCCTGCTCGTGGTGGCCAGCAGCGGCATCGTTCGCGACTGGTACCAGCAGGTAAAGGCAGTGCCAGACCAAGCCCTGATCCCGCTGTCCCGCTGGGTCACCATGACCCTGGCCCTGGCCGCGCTGACAGTGGCCCTGCTGGTGGCAGTGGTCAACCAGCGACAGAGTGTCTTCTGGTTTGTCATCTTTGGCTGGAGTGGGATCGCCGCCACCTTCTGTCCCACCATCATCCTCTCGCTGGCCTGGCCCAGGTTCACCGGCCGCGGTGCCCTGGGAGCGATGGTGACGGGCTTCCTGGCTGTCCCCCTGTTCAAGTTCGGAGCCACCTCCCTGGATGTGGCCGGCCCCTACTTCGCCAAGCTCACAGAACTCCCCCCCGCCTTCATGCTCTCCGGAGTAGTGGGCGTGATCCTCAGCCTGACCGACCCCAGGGGTCAGGCCCGCATGAAAGGCATTGAAGCTGAGCTTCGGGGTGCGGAGACCGGTGCTGACAGCCGATCCAGTGATGGGCAGTAGACATGCGTTGGTTGGGAAAGGTCATCGGCGGGACAGTTGGACTCACGGTCGGCGGACCTGCGGGTGCGGTGATCGGCGGCGGTCTGGGTGCGGTGGTCGACCACGCGCTCGACAGCCCTCCCCCGCACGACCTCCCGGAGATCGACGCCCAGGGTCAGTTCGCGGATGACCCGCTGGGCCGCTTCGCCCAGATTCGCTTTCCCACCCATCTGCCCGCAGGTGCCATCGCCGTGGCTGTGGTGGAGACACGGCGGGGCAAGCGCCTGAGGGCTGTGCCCGCATTCCACAAGGACGGGGAGTTCCTGATCCGACGGCCAGTACAGCGAGGACAGGTCAGCTTCTTTGTCCCCTTCTCCGCTCTCAAGTACCGCCGGAAAGCCACCCATGTGCTGCGGGTAGCCGTCCGCATCGCCACCAGCGGCAGCCAGGGGGTCCAGGAGCTCGGCCAGTGCTCCTTTGAGTTCCCGCTACCCAAGCCCAAGCCGTGGACACACCTCGAGTATATGGACGCCCTGGTGGACCTCTGTGCTGCGGTCATCCATGCGGATGGTTCACCCCGCACGCGGGGACCGGTCATCGTCGAGCAGTTCTTCGTAGAGACCATGCAGCTGCCCTCCGACCAGGTGCCCCGCCTCAGCGAGATGCTCCAGGCCCCGCCCGAGCCCACCCTGGAGGAGCTGTGCAAGCGCGTGCTTCGGCGGCTGCCAGAGCTCAGACCCATGACCGTACTGGGGCTCATGGCGGAGGTGGCCCGCGCGGATGGAGCAGCGTCCCGGAAGACCCGAACCGTGATCCGTGATGTGGCCGAGTACCTCGGCATTCCCAGTCACCGCTGGCCCGAGGTCCAGAGCCGTCTGAGCCTGATGGTCCACGACCCCTGGGGCGTCCTCGGTCTTCACCCAGGGGCCACCACCCAGGAGGTCAAGAAGGCCTACCGGCAGAAGATCAAGGGCCTGCATCCCGATCGGGTGGCAGGACTCGACGAGGAGATCCAGGATCTCGCGGAGGCCAGGACCATCGAGCTCAGAGAGGCCTACGAGGCCTGCCTGGACATACTGGCCTGACTAGTCCCGCTTGTTGAAGGCGAGGATGCCTCGCTCCTCGGGGGTGCCGGGGATGGTGTTGTCCAGGAAGAGCGCGATGAAGGCACCAACGGCCATGCCGGTCTTGCCCAGGGTGTTCACGATGTCTGCAAGCCAGGCAGGCTCAAAGCTCACAGGGTTGGCACCGAAGTACTCGGGCACACTCAGCCCCATGAAGAAGGCAAAGCCCAGGATGAAGAGATTCCTGGCCTTGTTCATGTCCACGAACTGCAGGTTGGAGAGCCCGACGCTGGCGATCATGCCGAACATGGCGCAGTACATCCCGCCCACGATGGGCTGAGGGATGGTGGTGAAGAGGGCGCCGAACTTACTGACGGTGCCAAGAATAATCATGATGATGGCACCGGCCTGCACGACCCTCCGCGAGCCCACACGGGTCAGACCGATGGCGCCGATGTTCTCCGAGTAGCTGGTGGTGCCGTTTCCGGTACCGAAGATGCCCGCCACCAGGCAGCCGATGCCCTCGAAGGTGATGCCTCGGTTGACGGTCTTCTCATCGGGCGGCGGAGCACCCGCTAGTCGCGCGGCTGCGTAGTAATCACCGATGCTCTCCACCATGCTGGCGATGTAGCCAGCCAGCATTCCCACGAACGCGGCTGCGCCGAACACGGGCATGCCCCACTGGAATGGGGTGGGCACCCGGAACCACGGGGCTGCCTCGAGGTTGGCCAGGCTGGTGTACGAGGGATGGGTCGCATCGAAGATGCCCTGCCAGGTACAGATGGCAGCCACACCCCAGGCGCCCAGGATCGCCAGCAGGATTGGGTAGAGCTCAAAGGCCCGGGCGGTCCGCCGGAGGTACTGAGAGAACAGGATGATGAGCACAATGGTGAGCCCGCCGATGGGCCAGTGTTTTCCAGCCTCGGGGGCACCAAACTTGAACAGGGACAGCCCGATGAGGGCGATGGTGGGCGCGATGGTGATGGGCCCAACAAAGCGCAGCATCTTGCCCACAAGCCCGCTCGCGCCGACCACGATCTCCACCAGAGCACCCAGGATGATGGCGCCCTGCACATGCTGCATCTTCACCTCCCAGCCCGCCGTGCTCAGTGCGGCCATGCCGCAGATGGCAAAGGTGGGCGCGAGGAAGGAGAAGGTCCCGCCCTGCACGATCGGCAGCCGGTTGCCCCAGGTGGTCTGCAGCAGCGTGGTGATGCCAGAGACAAAGAACATGGTGGCAATAAGCCAGCCCAACTCCGTGGGGTCCGTGATGCCCAGCGGCTTGCTGATGATCAGCGGAATCGCCAGCGTGGACCCGAACATGGTCAGGTAGTGCTGCAGCCCCAGCACCACGGTCTCTACCGGTGGGGGAGCATCATCGATTCCGTAGATGAGATCGTGCTTTGGTGCTTCACTTGTGGACATACAGCCTCCAGCGAGGCCGAGTCTACTACCCGCGGTCGACCGGAGTCTGCTCCGCCAGTTCATTCCTCAGCATCTGGTTGTGCCAGTAGGTCGGGTAGCAGGGCCTGGGGATGTACCGACCCGCACCGCGAATGGTCTTGAGTTCACCATCCTCCCAGACCACGCGGCCCTGGCTCAGGGTCACGACCGGGATGCCGGTGCACTCCATGCCCTCATAGATGTTGAAGTCGATCTTCTGGTGGTGGGTCTCCGCCGAGATCACCCGGGTACCCTCCGGATCCCACACGACGATGTCCGCATCCGCACCCGGGGTGATGTCACCCTTTCTGGGGTGGATGTTGAAGATCTTGGCGCAGTTCGTAGAGGTCACAGCCACGAACTCACTCGGGGTGAGCTTTCCGGTGCGCACACCGTGGGTCCACAGCACTGCCATGCGATCCTCGACGCCATTGGTGCCGTTGGGGATCAGCCGGAAGTCATCCTTGCCCATCTCCTTCTGCGGAGTGCAGAAGCAGCAGTGGTCGGTCGCCGTGGTCTGTAGATCGCCTGACTGCAGGCCGCGCCACAGCGCGTCCTGGTTGCCCTTGGGCCGAAACGGCGGGCTCATGACGTAGTGGGCAGCCTGGCGCCAGTCCTTGTTTCGGTAGACCGAGTCGTCAAATATCAGGTGCTGGGCGAGCACCTCGCCGAAGACCCGCTGGCCCTCGCGCCTTGCACGCTGGATGGCCTGGAGTGAGTCCTCGCAGCTGTTGTGCACCAGGTACAGCGGTACACCGAGCACCTCGGCAATACGAATCGCCCGGTTGGCGGCCTCGCCCTCGACCTCGGGCGGACGGCTCAGCGGATGGCCCTCCGGACCGCGGAAGCCCTTGTCGTAGACTTCCTGCTGCAGGCGCCAGACCAGCTCACCATTCTCTGCATGAACGGTGCACAAGGCACCGAGCTCGCGGGCCCGGGAGAAGCTGTTGATCAGCGTCTCGTCGTCGCACATGATGGCGCCCTTGTAGGCCATGAAGTGCTTAAACGAGTTCACCCCATACTTCTCGGTGAGCTCCCCCATCTCCTCGCGCACGCTCTCATCCCACCAGGTCACAGCCACGTGGAAGGAGTAGTCGCAGGCAGCCTTCTCGGACCACTCCCGCCACTGCTTGTAGGCCTCGATGAGGCTCTGCTGGGGGCTGGGGATGGCGAAGTCGATGCACATGGTGGTGCCACCGGCAGCCGCAGCCGAGGTGCCGCTGAAGAAGTCCTCGGAGGCCACTGTCCCCATGAAGGGAAGCTCCATATGCGTGTGGGGATCGATGCCACCCGGCATGACGAAGCAGCCGCCTGCATCGATCACCCGTGCATCCGTGGGCACATCCAGATCGAGGCCGATGGCCTGGATGAGGCCGTCTGCAGTGTAGACATCGGCGCGCAGCGCGCCCTGGGCTGTGACGACTGTGCCGCCGCGAATGACGATGGACATGAAGATCTCCTCTGGGGACTCCGCTAACCTGGCGGGGATTCTATCAGGCGAGCGGGACTGGTAGAGTGTGACCACCGTTAAAGAGCGGAGGGGTGATGCACCGAGGCTGGATAGTGATCGGACTGGTGGGGCTGGTCGGATGCTCGGATGCGGGCATCAAGACTGTGAACACCGCGCCGAGTGCTCAGATCACCTCTCATATGAATGGCGATATTGTCGGCGCGGATCTGGACTTCACCGTGGTGGGCCTGGTCTCCGATGTGGACGATCCCACCGAGGATCTCCAGGCAGGCTGGATGTGGGGAGAGATCTCCTTGTGCCGTGAAGAGGCACCAGATGAGAGCGGGATCAGCAAGTGTTCCCTGGCGCTCCCAGAAGGCGAGGCAGTGGTGACCCTGGTGGTGCGAGATGGCCGAGGAGCCACCGGCAGTGCGCAGGTCAAGCTCACCCTCGCCCCGGTGCGGACGGATGACACGGGCAGCCCGCCTGAGGACACCGGAGAGCCAGAGGACACCGGAGAGCCACCCATCAATGTTGCTCCGAGCTGCGCCATCACGGTGCCGCTCGACGGTGCCGTGGTGACCGCTGGTACCGAGGTCTTGCTGGCCGGATCGGTGTCGGATGAGGAGGACCCCCCAGAGACGCTCAGCATCTCCTGGTCCAGCGATCTGGATGGCACACTCAGCACCCTGGATGCGGATCCTGCAGGGGCTGTGGGCTTGGCTACAGATGCGCTCAGTGTGGGCACGCACACCATCAGCTTGACCGCATGGGACTCAGCGGATGCTGGCTGCACCGACTCCGTCTCACTGACCATCAACGGTCAGCCCACCGCTCCCGAGGTGGTCATCGAGCCTGGCCCGGCCTTTGCCAGCGATGACCTGACTGCGGTGGTGGTGACCCCCAGCACGGACCCGGAGGGAGATGCCATCAGCTACACCTTTGCCTGGAGTGTGGACGGCGTGCCTGTGGCTGCCACCGGAGGCACCATCCCCGCGGCAGACACTGCGCGCGGAGAGCTGTGGACGGTGAGCGTCACACCCAGCGACGGACTCGCCGCAGGGCCGGCCGGCGAGGCGAGCCGGGAGATCTCCAACAGCCCGCCCGAGGTGGACTCGGTGAGCCTGGGCCCCGTACCGGCCTACACCAACGACACCATCACCCCCACCATCACCGCCTCGGATGCTGAAGGTGATCCGGTGAGCCTGGCGTACACCTGGACGGTCAACAGCGTGGCTGTCGCAGAGACCGGCAGCACCCTGGACGGGACAGTCCACTTCTCCAAGGGCGATGAGGTGGGCCTGACTGTGACGCCCGAGGACCTCCTCGATGGCGGCACCCCGATGAGCGCCGCACCGGTGGTGATCGCAAACTCACCGCCGAGCGCGCCCACCATCACCATCGAGCCCGAGGACCCCACCGCAGGACTCGACGCGCTCGAGTGCATCATGCTGAGCCTGCCCACCGACGCCGACGAGGATCCGGTCAGCACCATCGCCACCTGGACTGTGGACGGGGTGGTGGCCGCAGGGGCCCCGGGGCCCACAGACATCCACGAGGGCGAGGTCTGGACCTGCACGGTGAGCACCAACGACGGTGAGGATGACGGTGGATCGGCCTCTGCTAGCGTCACCATCGGTGCGCCACCGCTGCTGCAAAGCTGCCTGGAGATCCTGGAGGCTGGCTACGCCATGGGTGATGGCGAGTATGAGATCGAGCCGCCCTGCGGAGGGCCCACCACAGTCTGGTGTGACATGAGCACCGACGGCGGCGGGTGGACCACCATCACCGATCTGGACTTCAGCCTAGATGCCTGTCCAGACGAGTGGCTGGAGGAAAGCGGGCTGGAGCTGTGCTCTCGGGATTCCGCACTGGGCATGATCTCCGGAGCAGACTTCGACAATCTCTGCATTCCCTACACCTCGGTGCTCGGGAACCTCACCGCGATCCAGTACGGGTCCACAGATGCCTTCGGGGACCTTCCACCCCACGACATCGATAGCGCCTATGGCGACGTCATCTCGCTGACCGTGGGCGAGCCGGGCAGCCGATCCCACGTCTTTACCTACAGCTTTGGCTACCGGCTGGATGTCTCTGACGACAGCAACTGCCCGCACCACCCCGGCGGGGCGAGTCCGGCAAGCTTTGTGGGCAGCGACTTTCTGTGCGAGACCGCCAACGACACGCCCGGCGGGCCGGAGCGGCGCTGGTACACGGATGTGCCCTTGTTCGAGGAGGACTGGTGGCAGGTCGATCTCGGCTTTGAGACCGATGGGCCGGTCGAGGGCCGCCTGATGTGCACCCACGGGCGCTCGGACGAGGATGTGGGCGTGGACCGGGTCACGCTGAGGGTGCGGTAGCAGGTCCCAGGCAAGACGTTCGCTCCCTCCTGCTACAATCGGCCATCGGGCCTGGGGGCATGGATGCGCATCACGACTCTGATCTTGCTCGCCTTGTCGCTATCCGCCTGCTCGGATGCCTCGCTGAAGACGGTCAACACCGCCCCCTCCGCCACCATCACCTCGCACATCACCGGCGATGTGGTCACCGCAGATGAGGCGTTCACGCTGACCGGCGTGGCCTCGGACGAGGACGATGGCACGGAGAAGCTGGTGGCAAGCTGGCTCATCGAGTCAGAGGTCATCTGTGACCCCGCCCCACCCGATGGCGGCGGCTTCAGCGACTGTGGCCTCAGCCTGCCAGAGGGCGAGACTGTGGTGACGCTCCTGGTCCGGGATCCCTCGGGTGCGACCGGCACCGACCAGGTCAAGCTCATCGGGGAGGCCGCCACCGGTGATGACACGGGCACACCACCCGGCGATGACTCAGGTACGCCGCCCGGCGATGACACGGGGGAGCCTGGCGATGACACGGGCACTGAGCCCACAAACACCCCACCCACCTGCGCCATCTCCGCGCCGCTCGATGGTGCCGTGGCGGCGGAAGGTATCAGCGTGGACTTCCTGGGAGAGGTGGCGGATGCAGAGGATGACGCCTGGGACCTGGCCATACTGTGGCAGAGCGATCTGGACGGCACGATCGGCACTGCGAGTGCGGATGCAGCGGGTGTTGTCTCCATGAGCACGATGGAGCTCAGCCAGGGCGTCCACAGCATCTCGCTGAGTGCGACCGACTCCGAAGGTGAGACCTGCACTGCAGCTGTGTCCATCTCCATCAACGGCCAGCCCACCGCTCCTGAGGTGGTGATCGAGCCGGGTCCTGCGTGGACCATAGACGACCTCACTGCGGTGGTCGTGACCCCCAGCACGGACCCGGAAGGGGATGCCATCAGCTACACCTATGCTTGGAGTGTGGACGGCACGCCGGTGGCGATCACTGACACCACCATCCCGGCATCTGGGACCACCAAGGGCGAGGTCTGGACGGTCACGGTCACGCCCAGCGATGGCCTCTCTGCAGGCGCTAGCGCCAGCGCCAGCCGGGAGATCTCGAACAGCCCCCCCGAGGTCGACTCGGTGAGTCTGGCCCCTGACCCGGCCTACACCCTGGATACACTCACAGCGACCTTGAGCGTCTCGGATGCGGACGGGGACCCGGTCACCGCCACCTACACCTGGACGGTCAACGGCCTGACGGTCTCCGAGACCGGAAGCTCGCTGAGCGGAGTCGACTTCTTCGACAAGCACGATGAGGTGGGGCTCACGGTGACGCCCACGGACACCGAGGAGGACGGAGACTCCCTCTCCGCCACCCCCATCGTCATCCTCAACACCCCGCCCGAGGCACCCGAGGTCACCATCGAGCCTGAGGATCCGGCGGCAGGCATCGATGCGCTCGAGTGCGTGATCGTGACCGAGTCGTACGATGCGGACGAAGACGAGGTCACCTACACCACCGAGTGGACCGTGGACGGCGTGAGCTACACAGGGCCCTTTGGTGTCAGCGAGCTCGTCGAGCTGTGGTCCTCCTCGGAGACCCCGAGGACGGGGGCTGGCTACGGCGTGGACTGGGGCGACTTCGACCACGACGGTGACCTGGATCTAGCGGTAGCCAACGTGGGAGGCGTGAACCACGTCTACCGAAACGACGGCAGCACCTTCACCATGGTCTGGTCCTCGCCGGAGTCCGACAACAATATGTCGGCTGCCTGGGCGGACTGGAACAATGATGGAAACCTGGACGTGGCCTTCGGCGGCTACTGGGGTTCACCCACCCGCATCTACGAGGGAGACCGCAGCACGTTCACCCTGGCCTGGACATCGTCGAGTGCTGCAGAGGTCTGGGACCTCTCCTGGGGCAACCTGAACGGGGACGATCTGCCCGACCTGGCCATCACCCACGAGACGGGCGCCAACCGGGTCTATGAGAACACCGGCGGCGGCTTCGACATCGTCTGGGAGGCTTCGGATAGCGCCGGCACCCTTGGCATGGCATGGGGCGACTGGGACGGCGATGGGGACGATGACCTCGCGATCGGAAACCAGAAGGCGTGCGGGACCTGCAGCCCGGGACACCCAGGCCAGGTCTACCAAAACGACGGCGGCACACTCTCCCTGGCCTGGACCGCTGGTCATGCCGACGGCACCTACTCACTGGCATGGGGCGACTGGGATGGGGACGGAGATCTGGATCTGGCCACGGCAGGAAACCAGGGGAGCACCCTGAGGATCTACGAGAACGTGGGCGGGGATCTGGTGGATGCACTCGACCTGGACCCGGGCAACACCTCGGGTGTGGACTGGGGAGACTGGGATGGAGACGGCGACGATGACCTGCTCTCCCTGACCGAGGGCAGCGCCGTGCTGTGGGAGAGCGATGGCAGCATCCTGACCGAGATGTGGTCGGATGCATCCAGCCACTGGGGAACAGGAGCCATGGCGGACATGGACGGAGACGGGGACGTGGATCTGGTGGCGAGCTCTGGCAGCGGTCAGCCCACCACGGTCTGGGAGAACCTGTACTGCGAGGACTGCGTGCCGGGCTCAGAGACCTCGACTGGTGAAGAGTGGACCTGCACGGTGACCCCGGATGATGGGGAAGAGGAGGGCCCGCCCGGCACCGCGAGCGTGACCATTGCAGACCCGTGTCTGGTGGCCAGCTACGACTTTGACGAGGGCAGTGGATCGGTCGCCTTTGATGGATCGGGCAATGGGCTGGACGGCAGCATTGTGGGTGCGGTCTGGACCACTGGCATCTCGGGAGGGGCGCTGGACTTCACCGACGGCAGCA
>PVBE012354238.1_pt1 | contig 18771 bp, 23 predicted proteins | sample 1631181 | NCBI WGS metagenome assembly PVBE01 (sample SAMN08397723, study PRJNA350692) | Marine metagenome, whole genome shotgun sequencing project. | isolation source: water | place: Pacific Ocean | collected 2012-04
CGATCGTACCGTAGGTAGTCGCTGCGTGACGCCTGGCAAACTGAACGTCTGCGCGAAGGGTCTGCAAAGGAATGTTACCGTCTTTGAATAGTTCTGTACGAGCAATCTCCGCACCGTTGAGACGACCAGAGATTTTGATCTTTACTCCCTTAGCACCAGACTGCATTGCTTTTTCTATAGCCATTTTGGATGCGCGACGATACGGCATGCGACGTTGGATCTGTCCTTGAATCGTCTCTGCAATTACGTGTGCATCTGCATCTGGGTTACGAATCTCCTGAATGTTCACATCGAACATTCCGGGGAACTTTCGCTCTAAGTCTTTCTTGAGGTCTTCGATAGCTGCTCCCTGCTTACCAATTACAACACCAGGTTTGCTGGTGTGAATCACAACAGATACTCTCTTGCTTCTGTCTATTTCGATAAGGCTGATACCTGCATCTGGAAGTCGCTTGTTGATGTACCTTCTGATTTTTACATCCTCTAAGAAGTGATCACGATACTTTTTTCCTGATGAATACCAGCTACTTGGCCACGTGTGCGTGACCTTGAGACGGAAGCCGTTGGGATTAACTTTTTGACCCATGAGATAGGGGGTAGGGCATAGGGGGTAGAATTAGGATTTAGAGGGAGATTTCTTAGACGTAGAAGATTTCGAGGAGGAAGCGGTAGTATCCGTTTTTGCGGCGGACTTACCCTTCGTACTCGTAGATGATTTCGCTTTCGTAGCCTTTTTTACAGGCTTTTTGGCTGTTTTGGAAGCATCTTTCGTTGTTTTCTTCTCTTTTGGCTCATCAGAGCCTGCAACACCAAGAGTCAAATCGATGTGGCTGAGGAACTTTCTGATAGGCCTAACACGTCCACGAGCCATAGGAATACCACGGTGGTACGACTGTGCTTTGTTTACGATCAATGTTTTGATGGTAAGCATCTGCGCATCTTGGCTGTCGTTGTGTGATGCATTTGCCATTGCGCTTCGGAGCAATTGCTCCAGAAGACGTGCTGCCTTCTTGTTGGTGCGCTCCAAAATATACACAGCATCCGGAACCGACTTACCACGGATCATCTTGGCAACGAGTTGTGCCTTCTTAGGAGCGATGCGGACTGAGCGTAGTGAAGCTTTCATGATAGAAGTAGTGATTAAGGTTTAGCTTTGGTATCGGCCATCTTTCCTCCATGGCCTTTGAATTTAGTTGTCCAAGAGAACTCACCAAGTTTGTGCCCTACCATTTGCTCTGTTACGTACACGGGTACGAACTCTCGTCCGTTGTGTACAGCGAAGGTAAACCCTACAAACTCCGGTGGAATGTCTGAAGCGCGTGTCCAGGTTTTAATTATTTTCTTATCACCGGCTTCCATCATCTTCATGACTTTCTTTAGAAGCTTTGGATCAACGTGGGGGCCTTTTTTGAGGGATCTTGGCATAGGTAAATAGAGGGAAACTAGCGCTTACGCTTTTTGCGGGAACGTCGGCGCATAATAAGTTTGTCGGATGGCTGTTTTTTCTTTCTCGTTTTTACACCGAGAGCTTTCTTACCCCAAGGAGTGCGAGGACCCTTCTTGTTTCCAATCGGGCTGTGTCCTTCACCACCTCCATGTGGGTGATCTACTGCGTTCATAGATTTACCAAGTACATGTGGTCTGCGTCCCATCCATCGCTTACGTCCTGCCTTTCCGATTCGCACAAGGCTGTGCTCACCGTTACAAACAGTACCGATAGTTGCTGCGCAGTTCTTGCGTACTTTTCTTGTTTCGTTACTTGGTAGTTGGATGATTGCGAAGTCTTTATCGAACCCAACGAGTGTTGCAGATGTTCCTGCAGATCGTACGATCTCCCCTCCTTTACCTGGTGTAAGTTCGAGGTTGTAGATCTTGTATCCGGTAGGAATGTGTTGCAACTCCATTCGGTTACCTGGTTTTACTTTTGTTCGCTCTCCGCATACCACTGTGTCCTCAGCTTTTAGACCTTCTGGTGCAATGTGGTATCGCTTGTCTCCGTCTGCGTAGTGCACAAGCATGATGTACGCAGTTCGGTTTGGATCGTATTCGATGGAAGCTACGGTTCCTGGTACGCCTGCTTTATCGAGACGCTTGAAGTCTACTGTTCGGTAGCTACGCTTGTGCCCACCTCCTCTGCGGCGGATAGTGATTTGGCCGGAGCTTTTAGAACGTCCTGAAATACGCCTTTTACCCTTAGTTAAGCCCTTTTGAGGCTTACCTTTGGTAAGGCCAGAGAAGTCTGCAAAACTCATTTTGCGACGTCCTGGGGTCGTTGGTTTAACTTTGCGTACAGGCATTAGGATTTGAAGTTAGCAATATCTAAAGGCTTACTTTTGACACTGATTGTTACCATTACTTTCTTGGTTGGCTTTCTTTTGGTGATGATACTTCCTCGTCCTACGCGACGTGTCTTGCTTGGTGTTCGCATGGTGCGAACGCTCGTAGCTTCTACGTCGTAGTATTTATCGAGTGCGTTGATCACATCAATCTTGGTTGCATTTGGTGCCACACGAATTGTGTAGGTTCGGTTTACAGTTTTAAGGCGTTCTGCCTTCTCTGTAGCAACCGGGCCGATGATGACTCTGCTTAGATCCATGGGTTACTTTTTTGAAGTGGAAACTGCTTTCGTAGAGGGCATAGAGGATTTAGAAGGCATAGAGGATTTAGAGGAGCTCTTCTCCGCCCTCTCTTTCGTCTTTGCCTTCTCTTTCTTTTCCCCAAACACTTCCTCAGCCTTCTTAAGGGCTTCTACAAGGAAAATAATGTGCCTGCTTCCGAGGATATCTACAGGGTTTAGGTACTGTGCCATCACGGTTTTTACACCCGGTACATTGCGAACAGAAAGATTAAGTTGGCTGTGCTTATCGGCTGTAACAATCGTGATCTTTCTTCCGAGATCCACTGGCATCTTCTCGAGCATCTTTATAGCTTCTTTGGTACTTACCTTCTCTGGGAAACTCTCTAATCCAATGATCGTACCTGCCTTGGCTTGTGCGGATAGTGCACTGCGTAGTGCAGTGCGACGCATCTTTTGTGGCATGTTCTTTATGAAGTTAGAAATCTTGCTTGGTCCGAATGCCTTTCCACCTCCTCTAAGGAGTGGTGATCGGATAGAACCACGACGTGCTCGACCTGTTCCCTTCTGAGCGTAGAGCTTACGAGTGGAACCTCTTATCTGTCCTCTGGTTCTGCTGTGAGCGATAGACTGTCTTGCGTTGCTCTGCTGACGTACTACAGCTTGGTGCATTAGGCCTTCGTTAATGTTTGCTTCAAAGAGAGACTTCGGCAGAGTAGCCGTTCCTTTCTTTGTGCCGGTTGCAGTGTAGACATCAATAGTCATTAGCTTTCGGATGAATCGGAATCGGAAGTAAGAGTGATGTAGACGTTGGATCCGTTTGGTCCGGGGATTGGGCCTTTTACGGCGATGACTCCCTTCTCTGGATCACAAACAAGAACTTCACGGTCTCGGATGGTTACTTGATCTCTTCCCATGCGTCCTGGCATTTTCTTTCCTTTAAGCACGCGGCCTGGGTATTCACACATTCCTACAGAACCTGGTCTGCGGTGGTGGTGAGAACCATGAGTTTTTGGGCCGGTTGCGAATTTGTGTCTTTTGATAACTCCTTGGAATCCCTTTCCTTTGCTTACTCCGCAAATGTTGATTTTGGATTCTTTGGCGAATTTCTCACATGTGAGCTGCTTTCCAGCCTCGAGTCCCTCTAGAGAGTCTACTTTCCACTCTTTTTGGTCTCCGTAGCGGGTGTTTTCTTTACCTTTGCGGCTCTTCCACTTCTTTGCCTTTACTCCGAGTACAACAGCGTTGTATCCATCTTTCTCCTCAGATTTTGTACGTACAACGGTATTTGGCTCTACTTCTAAGTAGGTAACAGGAACCGCTTCTCCACTCTCTGTGAAGACTCTGCTCATGCCGATTTTCTTAGCAATAATACCGTTACACATATTCTTGGAGGTTCATCTGGCGCAGGTAGTCTGCCCGGAGGCGGACGTTGCGCTGAAACACAAGGGATCGTTAAAATTAACGAAGCTGGGGTAATTTAAGGAGGAAGCTGCGTGGAGTCAAGAATTTTGTCTGTATTCCTCCTTTGATACTTCTTATTGATCAATCTCTTTGTCACTTTTCAGATGAAAAGTAACAAAGAGAATTCCACCTGTACGTAATGTGCAGGTGAGATTCATTGACAAAACCCATTATTACATTTAATATCACATTATGATAACAAGACCCCCAGATAAGATTTTTTCCCTTGGAGATGCGACAATAGAGGCATCGAAAAGGCCAATCGCCCTGCAACAGATAATTGATAAAGTACATCACGAAGAGTTGATGAAAATGAAACCCGGAGAAGTCATCGCGGCTATTGCTGGTATGACAAAGATGCAAATAAATGTATTAGATAACTCAGATTCCGAATCACCAACTGTAATTGGCGCACTCCAACTCAAAGAGAGTGATTTCCCAAAGGGCCTTAGAAATTTGTTTGGTCTCTTTACGACACTCGGCCGTCCTTTGGTTCAAAGAATTGAAGCTGCATTAGGAGTAGCAGCTAACCCAGGTACACAAACACAGTTAATAGATTTGATGACCGAGATGTGTGCAATCCCCAATGAAATGATGGCGCGGTTTTCTGGAATGACCATACATGGAACTCCCATTAATCCTAATGTGGAGGAGCATGCTCTCAGTTCGAAGATGGCAGATATTGAATCTAGACTTCAGGCATTTGAAAACTCGTAGTCATAATCCTCACCCCCTGCCACTGCAGTGTGAACAGTTGAGTATTAAGGGGTAAGTATTAAGGGGTAAGGGGGAGAGAGGGGCAGCGGTGGCCGTCTGCCAAGCATATAGGAGTGCTTTTGTATCAATATATGATTGCAGTGCAACATTCTGCCCTCTCCCATAGGGAGAGGGTGAGGGAGAGGGGATACGAGCAAGCAAATGAATTCAAATAGGTGTGTCTTGTGATGATTACACTCTTTTCAGACCCCCTCCCCCTATCCCCCTCCCGCCGGGAGGGGGCAAGTTGCTTCGTCCACATCAGTGGCAAAGATTTTTGGTTACTTTTCATCTGAAAAGTGACAAAAAGAAATCCCCTTGTGTGACAATGTGTTACAATGTCACACAACCACTTCCCAAACTCTCATGCCAGAAACAGACGTGTACATTTCCGCTCGCATTTCCCCAAGAATAAAAATGGCCGCCGAGCGGCAATCAAAACGAGACGAACTCTCCCTCAGTGACGTAACCCGAATGCTCCTAAAAGCCTACGCAAAAGGAGATATAACGATCACGGTAGAGGGGAAGTAATAACCTCTTCTTTACTTACACTCCGCCCAAAGCCCTCTGTCTTCATTCTGCGCTTCGATCTCTGCTGCTTTGTACTCTTTTAAACGTGGATGCTCGAACCATGGATAATTGTAGGCGTACCCGAGTGTCAGCATACGAAGACCAATGTCTCCACCATCCATATGCAAGTACCTAAGGAGTCTGCCAAATTTATCTCTGTTATCTTTCGGTTGAGGAATCAACTCCACATGCTTTCTTGCAAGCAGTCTTTTTAGGTATAGCGATGCATTACTTCCGTAGCATTCTTCTTTCCCTCCGTAACCACTCATCTCCGGCGCATTGATACCAATGAGCCGTACTCTTTGTGTATCACCATCGCTCTCGCGAACTTCGAGTGTGTCACCGTCTATCACACGCATTACCTGAGATCCCTCTGCACGCCTTCGCGTGGAGATGAGATCGAAACCGGTTTGCCTTTTGTTTCTATCACTATTGAACGTGGCATATCCGAGAGGATTGGTACCAACGTCATCTGCAGATCCACAGCGAAACCCGAAACGTTTTTCGATGCGCTCTTGTACACGATCGAAGAGAGTTGAGTCGTTGCTAAATCGTTTGAAGATACGTGTGCAAAGAGCACCGTGCAGTCTGGTGTATCTTTTGAATTGCGTGCTATCCATCAAATTCGCATGGAAGTGATATTGCCCCTCCAGCATCCCATGACTTTCACAATCGGTGCGACAATGATGTCCTCCACGCATATCAAGCCCTCCGGAGTGCGCAAGCGCAACAGATGGGGCAAAGAGAAGGCTTAGGATCCATACGGATTTGTGCATGTAGTTCAGTATAGCAATGATGTGTTTTGTTTGCGAGGCTCACGAGGAAGTCCCCTCCCGGAAGATTTACGAAGAAGCCCCCTCCCGGCGGGAGGGGGTTGGGGGGAGGGGGTCTGTTCTCTGGTATAATCGACTACTATGCTGCGTAATAACCTAAACATTTCTTCAGAGAAAGAGAAGCGTGACTTCGCTCGTCATCTCCGTACACGTCAAACAAATGGAGAAAGAGCACTCTGGAGAAAAATTCGAGCAAAGAGATTTCATGGAATTAAGTTTCGTAGACAAGTTCCTATCGGACCATACATCGTTGATTTTCTGTACATTCAGAAGAAGTTAATTATTGAAATTGATGGTGATTCACACTACGAACCCGGAGCAAAAGAGAAGGACGCTATACGAGAAGCATACTTACGGGAAAAGGGGTTTAACTTACTACGTTTCAGTAATGATGCGGCTTTGAATTCTATTGAATGGGTTTTGACAGAGATTGCGCAGTATCTTCATTGCGATACAAACTGATCCCCCCTCCCCATCCCTCCCCCGCTGGGGGAGGGCGACCTGTTTTACAGGGCCCTATCACTGGGAGTGTCTTAGCACCTAAATCCTTGACTTTTTGGCTGTATATAGAGCAAAATCCCCCTCCGGTCGTTTACATATTCACTCACTTGGAGATAATAACTAATGAGCAATACAAAAGCGTCTGATTTTCCGCTTGGCCTCTTCGGCCTAGTGGTGGGAGTAACAGCAGGGTTTACCCTGCCTATTGCGCACTGGATTATTCCAGCAATCTTGTACAGCGTGTGTGCTGTGTGCCTCCTTGTAGGAGGGATTCGAATGTGGAAAGATTTGAGAAACAACGAAGAAAGTGAGGAGATCTGATGCAAAAGTTTAAATACATATTGCTGATGGTTTTCATCAGCATCGAGTTCAGTGTGTTGCTAAAGGGCGAACTCGTGAACAGCGTTCCCTTGATGATCATCGGAGGTGTCTGCCTCTTCGGATTTATCACGATTCAGATATTGATCGGGGTCAATGAACACAGGGTCTACAAAGCCCGCGTACAACGCAGACTCCGCGAACTCGATGATCTTGGTAATCTCGATGACCTCTAACAAGTGTAAGAGTGAGCCAGAACAATCGGCTTAAAGGCGCGTCACTTCATGTGGCGCCCTTTTCCTATGCAATTCCACGCATCAGCATCACGATCCAGATTACTTTACAGAGAATGTGAAGCCCTTGATCTATGTGCATCGTGAGCTTCCCTTCTGAGTAAAAGTAATCGATGATCCAGTGAGATGCTGTCTCCAAAATGGAGAGAAGAAATGAACCCGTAAAGAATCCAACGAATCCACCATGAATGATGGAGTGAGCGGTTAGGTAGTAATACCACGCTTCAGGATCTTTTTTGGGATCTTTATGCTGCTGCATGGTAGTGCTTTGCAGAGCAAAATCACCGAGTGCGTGTCCGAAGAGGAGGAGGAAGAAAACGTCCATGGCTCTATGGTACTACATCCGAATACAAAAAACGAGAATACCAAGTAGCTGAGTGTAGGTCTACGGTTATCGAATGCAATTATAGCGAACCACTGCAACTTTGTAGTACAGTAGATTTATGTTTTGGGCAGATGAAATCGTAGGGCAGATAGAAGAGCGCTTTAAGAAAAAAATTAAAGCTGGCACTCCTCTTATTATCCGTGATGAAAAGACGCTATCTGGACGTGTGCATATAGGAAGCGCGCGCGGAATTGTGCTCCATGGATTAATTGGTCAAATCCTGACAGAACGCGGCATTTCGAACGTGAATATGTTTGAGCTCAATGACAATGACCCAATGGATGGAATGCCCGTATACATCGACCAAAAGAAATTTGAACCACACATGGGAAAGCCGCTCTTTGCAGTCCCTGGTATTAATGATGGCGATGAGAACTTTTCTACCGGATTTGGGCAGGAACTGATTGTAGCAATGGAACCAATGGGTATCCCCATTCAGTGGTATCACCCACGCCCACTGTATGCAGAAGGAAAATTTAATGAAGTGATCAAAGAAGCGCTCGAAGGCGCACCTCGCATTCGGGAAATTTACTTGGAAGTGAGTGGTGGAGGAAAACCCGATGACTGGTTTCCACTTAACGTAATCTGCCCGACTTGCGGCAAAATTGGGACAACAAAAGTAACTGGATGGGATGGCAAAGAAGTGACATTTGAATGTAAAGAGAAATACGTGGATTGGGCTGCGGGATGCGGATATAAAGGATCGGTAAGTCCATTTGATGGCAAGGCAAAGCTCCCATGGAAGGTGGAATGGGCCGCGAAGTGGAAAGTGCTTGAGGTAGACATAGAAGGTGCAGGAAAAGATCACTACGCTGCCGGTGGCTCGCGTGAAGTTGCTGCACTAATCTCGAAGGATGTTTTTGATTATCCTCCTCCGTTCGATATTCCGTATGAATTCTTTAACTTGGCAGGAAAGAAGATGAGCGCAAGTAAAGGTCTTGGTGCTTCCGCCAAAGAGATTTCAGATATGCTCCCACCGAAGATGCTGAAGTTCTTGATGATTCGCAAAGAGGCACGCGTGCCAATAGATTTTGATCCGGAAGGAAAAACCATTCCAAACTTGTTCGATGAATATGACCGGTGTGCAGATCACTTCTTCAATAGACATCCGGAAGCTTACGAAGGGTACGCAAGATCGTATGCTCTTTCGCAGGCAGATCTTTCCAAAGACCCTGAAGACATTTGGGAAATGCGGTTTCAGGCACTGAGCTTTGTAGTACAGATGCCACATCTGGATGTGGAGGAAGAAGCGCAGAAGCTAAAAGGTTCAGCCCTATCTGATGCCGAAAAGTCTGCATTGCATGAACGCGCAGATTACGTAAAAAAGTGGATAGAAACACTCGCTCCCGCTGAGTATAAGTTTGTCATTCAAGATAGTGCTCCGGATGATTTGGAATTGAATGACAATCAGAAGAAAGCACTCGCAGCCCTTGGTAAAAAGTTGGGTGACCTAAAGGAATGGGCAGGCGAAGCCGTGCACGACAAAATTCACCGCACCAAAGAAGAGTTTGATCTTCCTCCGAAAGAAATTTTCCAACCGCTCTATCGCATTTTTATGGATAGAACGAGCGGGCCACAGGTTGGATGGTTCTTGAGTACGATGGAGCAGAAAACTGTGGCAGAGAGGTTGGTGAATATTGTATAATACGAATATGACTCTCCTCCTCGAACACGCAGACTACGGCCATCTACTCGAAGGCGCCCACGGACTCCTCGAAGAACACACAGATGCAACAAAAGCACACCTCATCGCAACTGGGGCTGCTATGGAATCGCTTGCTAAGAAGTTTGGTGGAGACAGCCAAACCTGGAAAGTAGCAGGCATGCTGCATGATTTGGATTGGGACAACTTAGATAAAGATTACGAGTCCCACTGCGGTGACACATTGGATAACTTACTCAAAACTATTGATGCGCCTGCAGAGCTTCTTGGAGACATTCGTGCACACTATCAGGAAAAATACGGAGCAGACTATCCGCTAGATTCTCAGCTTCGAAAGTGTTTGTACTGCGTGGATGAGCTGACAGGATTTATTATCGCCGTCACACTGGTGCGACCAAGTAAAGCCATTGCAGATGTAGAAGTGAAAAGTGTGAAGAAGAAACTTAAAGACAAAGGGTTTGCTGCGCAGGTAAGTCGCGAACAAATCGGAAGTTGTAAGGAGTTGTTAGATATGGAGCTGGATGAACTCATCGAAATTACGCTAACTGCAATGAAGGGAGTAGCTGATGATTTAGGCCTTTAATAATGAACTTTTTGCGGCTGAAAAATAGTGGAGTTTATCATACTCTGGTTTCCAATATCCGAATTTTTTCAGTGTATATTCCTCGTATTGCACTACTGCCGCAACAAATTCTGGAGTGTACTGGCACTGATTCTTCCATAGTGGATCACTGACATTTACGTCCTTAGTTAGACGAATACTCTCTTCATCAAACTCCTCTCCAGCACTACGCAAAGCGATAATAAGATCTTCTGCAGCATTCTCCTGCCTACCAACATAATCGATAATGATTTGGTCTTCGTCAAGATATTTGTGATAGATTTGCGACACAACCCCTTTGGGAAAATGCTCAATACAATTACGAATGAACACATCAAATCGATCTGATGCACATCTGCTATCAAGCCATGCACCATTAAAGTTGCCACTGGTTTGCCACCCGTGTTTCATTTTGTACGACCACTGCGACTGGTACCATGTTAGTGGATTACGAACGAACGCAAAAGTGAATCGATCTGGAACACTACCCAGACGATCGAGGTTATCGTGTCGATTCCCTATTTCTGTGTAGGGAATCCCGGAGCGCTTAATAGCCTTTTGCACCCAGCATCCACCAGTTTTTGGAATGTGAATAAAGAGAGAATGTGGAAGCAAAAGAGCCATGCTCGCACCCTATCACACATAATCAAACATCTCCATGGCCCAATGCTCACTTTGCGCTACAGCTGCAGCTAACTCTGGCGTATACTGACACTGATCCTTCCATGCAGATAGCTGCGCCGCTTCGTTGACTGGTGGTACCGCACGAATAGACTCTTCTGCGTATTCCTCTCCCGCCTCATTGAGAACGTGTAGCAAATCCTCCATGAGATGCTCTTGTTTTCCAATAAAATTTACATTTGATCCATCTGCACCAACATGCACACGATACATATTCGAAACATATCCAGAACAATGCTCTACGCAATTTGCAATAAATTCCTGAAAGTTGGTTGAGTAGCACTTCCTATCCATACCCTTCGCATCTCTCCATTGTGTACGCATTCTGTATGCCCAGTACGACTGGTACCACGAACGCGGATCACGAACAAACGTAAACGAATAGTATCCTTCTGGTGGAGGAGATGCAGAGAGAAACGTGTGCATGGAATGAAATATTTCCGTAGATACCCCGCCTCTCCGCAGTGCTTCTGTTACCCAACTTCCCCCTGTTTTTGGGATATGATAGAAAACGGATTTAGAGAGGAGAAGTGCCATTGGTCAACGCAAAAAATATAATAGTAATTTTCAATGTACATGTTATCCTATGTTTCCTGTACGGAACAACTATGGATGATGTCTTTGGAAAACTCTGGCAATATCTTGTGCACCCTCTTCTCGAGAGTGCGAACTCTCTGCATATTCTAGAGATTGGATCTGAAACAGGAAACACCACAAAAAAACTTGCAGAGTACTGTCTTCGAAAGAACGGTACGCTTCATGCGATTGACCCAAGCCCTCATTACGATACAACCAAGTGGGAAGAGCGCTACGGAAAAATGTTTACGTTTCACCAGAAAACGAGTCTGGAAGCTTTGCCAGATATTTCTGGATATGACACCGTACTCATTGATGGTGACCATAACTGGTACACGATCTTCAATGAGTTACAGCTCATAGAAAAACACTGCAAAACATTCCCTCTTGTACTGCTTAATGACACGGGTTGGCCATATGCGAGGCGAGACCTCTACTACAATCCCGATACTATTCCTTCGGAATTTCGTCATACACATGAGAAGAAAGGAGTCATTCCTCAGCAGAGTACGCTCTTGAAACATGGCGGCCTCAACGCAATGCTTGAACATGCAACAATAGAGGGAGGGGCCCGTAATGGTGTCCTCACTGGTGTCGAAGATTTTCTGAAGCAATCAAAGTCAAACTTCACATTCATCAATATCCCTGGATTCCATGGACTAGGAATACTGGTGTCTGATGCTGCTCTGGAGGGCAATACAAAGCTTAAATGCTTCCTAGATTCATTGGCAGAACATTCCGTACTGCTCGGACACGCTCACGTACTGGAGCAAGAGCGCATTGCAGAAAAACTACGCAAATCAGAAGAGCAGCTGGTAGAAAAAGCTCTGCTAAAGCAGGCCAATCAAACCATTATCACAAACAAGTGCATACTTGAGACAGAGCAAAAAAAATGGGCTGGAGAAAGAGCAATGTTGCGGGCAACGTGGGGTGAAGAACGGGCAACGTGGGGTGAAGAACGGGCAAGGTGGGCAGATGAACAACAAAGTACAGTGGAATCATTGCAGCGTATTATGCAATCGAAAAGTTGGCGATGGACAGAGCTACTCAGACGCACAGAAGCATTGCTGCATAAAAAATTAAAAAATCGCGTTTCTGAACCTACTAAACTCGAAGCCGTTACTCCCCACCCAGACTTTGCGGTGTCTGTTATTATCCCTTGTCATAATTACGGTACATTCCTTGGTAAAGCCATCGAGAGTGTTCTTGCGCAAACATACAAACCTGCAAAGATCATCGTTATGGATGACGCATCGACAGATGATACAAAAGAAGTAACCATGCGCTACAGTGACAGAGGAGTTGTCTACGTTCGATGTGAGAATCGCAGCCTTTCTCTTACGCGGAATGCAGGGGCCAAGTGCACGAATACACCATTCCTCATGTATCTCGATGCCGATGATTATTTGCCTCCGCACTACATTGAAAAGTGCATTGCCCCTATGCATGATCCGAAGGTAGCTCTCGTCTACGGAGACATGCAGAACTTTGGTGATGATAATCGACTACTCAACATACCGCAGTTTGATCATGATCGCCTAGAGCGACAGAACTACATTTCATCTCATGCACTCATTCGCAGACAGGTACTTGATCTTGTCGGTGGATATCGTAACCTTCCAGGCTTCGCACTGGAAGATTGGGACTTCTACCGCAGAGCACTCCAGTTTAATTGGACGGCTAGAAAGGCTGATACGTATGTATACTACCGTGTACACAGTGACAGCATGCTTCTATGCGTAAAAGACAAACGCACCTATTGTAATGACGCAGCCCTTCTCCATCAGCCAATTACCATTTTTACGCCTTTTGCAGGGCGCTTGCCATTACTTGATCGATACATTCAGTCTATAAAAGATCTTGAGTTTGATCCCAAACTCATTCACCTGCACTGCTTCGATACCAGCAACAATCCCGAATTTGCAACAGCACTCAAAGAAGCACTCGCGAATTTAGACATTGGTCGCATCACTTACTCCGATGCCCCGCTTCCCAAATTCTGGAAGCAGACACCAGAAAAACTGATACGCAACCGTGTATCGGACAAGGACAATGCACAGTACTTCTACGAAATGGCTGTTGTGTACGCCTACAATACATTGCTCCGTAACTGTGAAACTGAGTACGTCCTGGTGATTGAAGATGACGTTGTTATTTCATCACCGACAATACGAAGCATGTTGGAAACAGTCGATGAAAACACCGTCGGCGTCGTTGCACACTACCCTTGCCATTTACAGGGATACTCGATGGTATGGAAGAAAAACCCGAGCGGTGGTGTAACACATTTTCCAAAACAAAAATCAGGAATTGAAAAAGTTGATGGATCTGGTTTTGGATGTTCCCTCTTCCGAACAAGGGTACTCAAGAAAATGCCGATCTTTACGCGTGTTCAGTCTCAGCCAAAAGAGTGGTACGACCATATTGCTTTCAAGCGTCTGGCACAGCATGGGAAAATTCTCTGCAACTGGGATATTGGGATAGAACACATCAAGACAAAGCGGTACAAAAAGGAGCCGCAGTCAGCGTCTGCTCAAGTACCCATCGCTATTACAGAAGAAGATGTAAATAATATGGATAATCCGTACTACCTCAATCGATGGAAGTATTACGAAAAAGCCATAGAAATGTGCCAGCAATTTAACCCACAGCGCATCTTGGAAATAGGACCGTATAAGCTTCCCCTCTTCCATGGATCTGACACACTTGATTCACTTACCAATGTCAAACCAACATTCTTACATGACGCTACAGATACTCCCTGGCCTATTGAAGATAAATCCTATGATCTTCTGATTGGACTACAGATATGGGAGCAATTTGATACGGAGCAGCAGAAGTGCTTCTTGGAAGCAATGCGTGTCGCAAGGTACGCAGTGCTCAGCTTTCCTCTTGAGTGGAATACACCGAACGATCCCACGCATCACAACATCACAGAAGCGCAAATTATGGAATGGTGCCTGAATACCTCTCCACTTCAAAAAGTAGCTATAGGATCGAGACTCATCGTCGCCTTCGACCTGGAGAATGCACCGGTTCTCACTTCTGCAATGTAAGAGGTGCTCTCGCACCATGCTTTTGACGAATCACTTTTTCCCAGTGCTCAGAATTCTGAGAAGCAGAAAGGCCTTGCGAACCAAACCACTTCGACATCAGTACCTCAGGTACGTACGCCCCACAAAAGCCCTGTGCACTCAGCGTAAGCCACAAGTCCCAATCCTGAAATCGTTGCAGAGATGGATCGAATGGTGCATCGGACAGGCATGTTCTATCTATGAGCGAAGTGGTATCAATATAGTTTTGATTTTTGAGTGCCTCAGCATCGAATGGCTTACCCTGATGGATTGATGACCGCACCCCAGATTGCAGAAAATCACAGTACGCAAATGCGTGACCATCAATTGCTTCTAGCATGACTTCGAGATAGTTCGGGTACAGGAGCGTATCTGCATCCAGAAAAAGTACGTAGGGCTCACTACTGGCTGCAAATCCTACATTTCTGGCTGTGGGAGCACCTGCATGTTCTATACGAATGACTCTGTAATTCGTCTCGAAAGGTTCTGTTTCTCCATCAACAACAATAATGACTTCATGAGGCTTTCGTGACTGTGCGCGTACGGAAATCAGTGTCTCCTCGAGACGCTTTTCCCTATAAACAGGAACGATGATGGAAACGGGTGCGTCCATAAAGCAAGTCTAACGGCGTGTAGCTATACAACCCCACCAAAACCATCGGGGATTTGGCAGATCTTCAAATTCTTCTTCGTAGCTTATGATAAACCCATAACACTCTAAGGCCGCGCGCATAAAAGAAGGAGTCATGCCCCATATCCAGAAATTGTGTGTCAGATGCTGTGACTGAAAAATACTTGCAGTATCCTGACCTGGATACGGATGCAGAGACTGCTCATCTGGATGTCCAGGAAGAAAAATAAGACTTTGCGATGTTTCTGACTCCCGAAGCATGGGCTGGCAGAAGCAGAATGTTTCTCGCGTTCGCTCCAGAATGCTACCTAGCACATCAAGTAGATTTTTCTGATGGAGCATGATTGAATATGCAATGGAAAGATCACATGTTTCACTGAGATTCGCCATGAAAAACGGATCTGCGAAATCACCTTTTAGAAACGTCAGACCATCTGTTGAACCTTGTACAGAGTTCCACTCAGGCACCTCGAGAGTATCAATAATAGTTACGTGTTTACACCCAAGCTCTTTACAGAGCATTGCGTACTTTCCCTGCACTCCCCACATACCTCCAAAATCCAGTACAGAATCTGCAGGACAAGCTCTTTTGAGAAGATCTACCTTGTATGCCTGTAACTGTAGCTGTTTAAACATTGATTGCAGTGATACTAAATGAAAACTCTTACTTATGCGACACTACATGTTTCCCTGTAGGCACCCAATACGAACTTGGGGGCACCGCTTTGTCGAATAGCTCCTTTATCTATCCACAGAACTCGATCACACATTTTAGCTATCTTATGAAGACCGTGACTCACCATGACAACAGAAATGTCACTGAAGATAAGCTCTTCTATTTTCTGAGCTGCTTTTTGTTTGAACTGAATATCTCCCGCAGAAAATACTTCATCCAGAAGCAAGATGTCTGGCTTTGTGTGTACTGCAATAGAAAAAGATAAACGCTGTCTCATACCCTGCGAAAGCTGGTAGGGATACATGTTGACATACTGCTGTACTCCGGCAAACTCAAGAATTGGCTTGATGACATCTTGAATCTGACTACGAGACATTCCATACATCGAACAAGTCAGAAAAATATTATCCAAAACCGAGAGTCGATTTTTGAGTCCTACGCTTAAGTTAATTAAGGAAATAATTTTGCCTTCTGTGTACACTTTGCCGCTATCGGGTACGTGAATCCCTGCAATAAGCCGCAGCAGAGTTGTCTTTCCTGATGCGTTTTTCCCGATAATGCCGAGCACCTCCCCTTTTTCTACGGTAAAACTCACATCCTTTACAGCTTGAATACATCGTGAATGATGCCTTTTTGCTCCTGAGGGAAGCAAGTCTGCCATGCGAGAGAGAATCGTTGCATCACTACGAGCGTGTACCCAAAATGATTTACTGACATGATCAACGGTGATGACAGAGGCAGGATTCATAAGAGAGAAACAAAACTGGAACGAAGCGTACGAAATGTACTGTACCCAATAATCAGTGATCCAACAGCAAAACTAATAAAGAGAATACCAAATGTGATATCTGGAATTCTTTGGTAAATCAAAAGCTCGCGAGAAAGATGAATGTAGTAATACATTGGATTCAATAAACTCAGTTTTGCCCCTGGGCCTGTCTCTGTTGCGGCGTAAAAAATTGGTGTAGCAAACCACCATGCCCGCGTCAGCACAGACCAAACTTGTTGTACATCTCGAAATAGTACGTACACACTTGCAAGAAAGAACCCTACGCCAAGGGTAAAAAGAAAACCAATACACAAGACAACGAGATAGAGAGGAAGCAGCATAGGCGATATGCCAAACCAGAGCAGTAGCCCCATAAATACCAATATCTCAATACTATGGGTAATAAATGCATGTAATACAGCCGCTACAACAAAGATTTCTATCCTCAGTGGCAATGCTTTTATAAGAGCTGCATTCCCTGTAATCACCGTCATACTTCTTCCTGTACCTGTAGAAAAAACATTCCACGTGATAATACCCATAAGGAGATAGAGGGGGTATTTCTCTATCCCAGCACCCAATCTATGAGAGAAGACAAAGAGCATAATGCCGAAAAGTAGCAATGGCCCTAGTAGATACCAGACAACTCCCAATTCGCTGTTTTCGTTTTGTATCTTAAAGTTTGATTTCGTCACTTCGTAGAGGAGTGCTAAATCTTTGCGCAGACGGTTTTTAAGGCTAAAAAACATCGTTTTGAGCGTACACGGAATGTCGATTGCGCGCTACACCTCTATCTCTTCGTCGCGCTCCGGCATGAGCACTTCTCTATCTGGACATGCAGCACGGATACGCTCTGCAAAAGGAGTCATTTGCTCCTCTTCTCCGTGAACTAAAATGACTGTTTTTACCCCTTCTGTGTTGCAGACGTATTTATCGAGATCGTTCATATCCGCATGACCAGAATATGCGTTGATGTATACGGTCTCTGCTTTTTTCTTGTATATGTGATCGAAGATTTTTACCTCATGTACCTCTGAATCTATCACCTTCTTACCAAGTGTATTTTCTGCCATGTATCCCACGGCAAGCACTGTGTTTCTCTCGTCTTCTATTTCGTTTTTTAGGTGATGACGGATACGACCTGCTTCGCACATACCGGATCCCGCCATAATAAGCATAGGACCAGGAGTACCATTGAGCTCTTTGCTTTCATCTACACTGTCTGTGTATCGCACAAGCGAGAACTGGAACGGGTTGTGAGCACGTGCGAGGAACTTTTCGTACATCTCTTTGTCGTAACATTCAGGGTGCTTCATAAACACGCCTGTTACTCTTGTTGCAAGTGGTGAATCGATAACTATAGGAATCGGTGGAATGTCTTTGGCATCCCACAGAATATGCAAATCGTACACAATCTCCTGTGTGCGCTCTAGGGAGAACGCAGGAATGAGCACCTTTCCTCCACGTTTTGCCGTACGGGTAATCACTTCTTCCAGAGCATGCTTTGCAGTTCTGATATCTTCATGCTCACGGTTTCCGTACGTACTCTCACAGATGAGAACCTCTACCGGAGGCATGTCTGCCGGATCCCGAATGATGGGGAGCATGTTACGACCCAGATCTCCGCTGAAGCCTATGTGACGCGTTGCACCTTTCTCTTGTATCTCCAATACCACCATCGCAGCACCGATGATATGCCCTGCATCAATGAACTTTGCCTTGATCCCCTCGCACACATCAAACCATTCGTTGTAGTTCTCTCCTTCGAAGTACTTCATACAATCTATAGCATCCTGCTGTGTATAGAGTGGTCCGTCACATTGCATCATCGATTTTGCCAAGTGCTTACAGAAGTACTCTTCGTCTTTTTCATTGATGTATCCGCTATCTTGCAGCATCACTTCCGATAAATCTAAAGTTGCGTAAGTGCAGTGAATGCGTGCGTTGAATCCTTTCTTGTGTAGCACCGGCACACGGCCAACGTGATCTGCATGTGCATGGCTTAATATCATGGCATCAATCTCCGAAGGCTCGAAATCGAACTGAGCGTTTTTTACCGCAGATTCCTGACGGTGACCCATAAAGAGCCCACAATCGAGCAAGATTTTTTTATCATTTACCTGTATCTCGTGACAGCTTCCTGTCACCTCCTTGGCAGCTCCATGAGGGATAATTTTCATAAAAAAGAGTAATAATGATGTTTTCGAATCAATAATAGCAGCTTTTCTGGAAGATCCCTATACCTCCCATGCCCTATACTGTGAAAGAGATGACAAAAAAGACTATTGCTTCCCTTTTGGCTTTCTCGACAGTATTTCTTAGTGCTGCCTTAGCAATCAGCGTGCCAACTGAGCATGTATTTGCTAGCGCTAGTAGTTTGGAAGATCGCGTAGCAGCTCGCAGAG
>PVBE010100790.1_pt1 | contig 18770 bp, 19 predicted proteins | sample 1631181 | NCBI WGS metagenome assembly PVBE01 (sample SAMN08397723, study PRJNA350692) | Marine metagenome, whole genome shotgun sequencing project. | isolation source: water | place: Pacific Ocean | collected 2012-04
ATCAGTTCAGCAGGTTTCGCTCAAGGAAATAGGTTTGTTGTTGGCAATTGGGAACACTCACCAATCGGCCCATTTGGAGATGTTATGTGGGGCACTCCGGAAGGACAGAGAATTCTATTAGTTGAGAGTCAGGTTGTGGCTGATTTTGTCACCTCTATCTATGATTTTGATGATGTTCGTATTGGAGACCTCGAAATCAAGTCTGATGGGCATGAAACGACAGTTAAAGGTTTTGGCCTAAATCTTCGGTTATCGGGTGGAGCGGCTCGTATGATTCCTTTCCCACGCCCTCTTTTATTCACTAGATTCGTTGAGCGTCCTTTGGCGAATGCTCTTATGGGCGTAGAAACCTTTGGTACCAGTTCTCGGGGTGTTTCTGAGTGGTACCAAGCGAGGCAATGGCGTTGGGTTACATCTGGTCATGCTGCCCTAGATGGGAATAATTTGGGTTCCCCTATTCCATTTTCACAACCCATCAACGTGGGATTCTCTGAACCTCCCGAAAAACCGTCGATTGTATCTTTACAAGTAGCTATCAAATTCCCACCAGGTTCGAAAAGGCTATAGTCATATAGATGGTTATTGTAATTTTTCTCATAGCAGCTGTTATTACTTATCTGATTGTCAAAAAAGTTACCGATAAGAAATAAAAAAACATTTATTTATAAATGCCTTCGGAGTATGGAATAGCGGGAAATCGCTTTCTTGGAAAAGTTTGGTAATAATAGCTACTTGGTGAAATATCCAAGGAGGTGTCCGAGTACCTGGTGGGCTCCCCCGCCTTCAAAGCGGGTGGGACGAGTGATCCTCGTCCGGCGGGTTCGATTCCCGTCCACCTCCGCGATCTACTAACTAGGAAGTCTAGACAGCTAAAAGGTCGCGGGCTCCGGTGTCACTACTTGGATGTCGGAGTTTCGACATTGCGCGTGCTTCAATTTGGCGAATGCGTTCGCGAGTTAAATTGAAATACTCACCGACCTCTTCAAGAGTTCTTGGTTCTCCCCGGTCAAGGCCGAATCGTAACTTAAGAATTTCCCGTTCGCGTTCATCGAGCGGAGCTAAAAGGCGAGCAATTTCATCTGGTAATAATGAAGTAGCAGCTACTTCAAAGGGGGAAGCTGCTCCTCGATCTTCCACAACGTCACCTAGTTCAGCATCGCCATCTTCACGAAGTGGCTCTGAAAGGCTCATAGGTTCACTAGCGAAACGTAAAGCTTCAATTACTTTGTCTTCTGGCATTTCTACGTCTGCAGCAAGTTCAGTCAATGTTGCTGGCCGTCCATATTTCAGTTCAAGCCTTGAACGGGCTTTTTGTAAACGTGCGAGAGTGTCTCCAGCATGCACTGGAAGCCTAATAGTTCTTCCGGTATTCGCAATCCCTCTCGTTATAGCCTGTCGTATCCACCAGGTAGCGTAAGTTGAAAATTTAAATCCTTTACGCCAGTCAAATTTTTCGACTGCGTGCATCAGACCAAGGTTTCCTTCTTGAATTAGGTCGAGGAGAGGCAATCCGGATGCCTGATATTTTTTCGCTATAGAGACAACCAAACGAAGGTTGGATTGGACGAATTGCCGTTCAGCTTTCTCACCGTTACGAACGTTTCTCTTAAGGTCTCGCTTTTCTACTGCAGAAACTTCTTCGGAAGATTCGAGTTTTTGTCTAGCCTCAACTCCTTTTTCAATAGCTTGGGCTAGGCGGACTTCATCATCTTTTGTCAAGAGCGGATATTGTCCAATATCAGTGAGATATAACCTTACGAGGTCTTCTTCGTCTCGCTCTACTCGCTCTTTAGGCAAGGTACGCTCTTTTCAATATTTGTGGGGCTTCTTAACTGCACCACTCTCCGCATGCTTTACCATACCGAGACGAACGCATCGCGCCTACCAAATTTTGACGATATCTTTATTGTTTCTAAAAATTTTTTATCCCTGCGGATGAATAAGGATTTCAATAAGGGTCTATTACCGCTTTGCCTCTTCTATCGTGAATCACTTTGGTAGGCGTTAACAATAGGAATTCTTCTATCTCGGCCGAATGCTTTTGAAGAAATCTTTGGCCCGATTGGACTTTGTCTTCTTTTATATTCAGCAACATCAACTAATCGACTTATGTGCCTAACCATTTCTGGTTCGTAGCCTTCTTGGATTAGTTGACTGACGACTTTGTCTTCCTCAACGATTTCTCTTAATAATTCATCAAGGACTTCATAAGGAGGAAGAGAATCTTCATCACGCTGATCAGGTCTTAACTCGGCAGAGGGAGGTTTTTCAATGATGGAAATCGGAATTATCTCTTTACCAGCTTCGGAGTTCTTCCATAATGCAAGATCATAAATTTGTGTCTTCCATAGATCTTTTATAACTGCGAAAGCTCCAGCTGTATCTCCATATAGCGTTGAGTACCCTACGGCAAGTTCACTTTTGTTTCCTGTTGTTAGTACTAACCATGAAAATTTATTAGATAGTGCCATAAGAAGAGTCCCGCGTATGCGAGATTGCAGGTTCTCTTCTGTTGTATCTTCAGGGAGATCAAGGAAAGACTCTGCGAGAGTTTCTAAAAATGCGGTATGGGCTTGTTCTATTGGAATAACTTTATGGTCGCATCCCAAATTTTCTGCTAGCGAAGCGGCGTCTTCAATGGAGTGCGTACTAGAAAATCGTGATGGAAGTGCAACAGTGTGAACGTGTTCGGGGCCTAAAGCGTCAGAGGCGATTGCGGCAACAATAGCTGAATCGATTCCTCCTGAAAGGCCGACTACAACATCAGTGAAGTTACTCTTTCTAAGGTAATCGCGGGTAGCGAGACACAAAGCTTCCCAAATTTCAGGAAACGGTTCAAGCGGTGAAGAAAGAGTTTTTACGAGTTCATCTTTCGAGGGGAGATATTCTTTAGACTCCAGAGGTATCTCAATGACGGATTCACTGGTATTTCTCTGCGCTGGTTCGATATCGAAAATCATGACAATTTCTTCAAATTGAGGAGCGCGAGCTATACAATTTCCACCTGCTTCGATTGCCATTGATCCCCCATCGAAAATTAGTTCGTCTTGACCTCCTACTTGATTTACATAGACAATCGGGACCTCAGATTCCTTGACGCGCTGCTGTAGCACATCATTTCTGGTCAACATTTTTCCTTGTTCATAAGGGGAAGCATTGAGATTAAGAATTATTTGAGCGCCGTTTGCTGCTAATTCATTAACCACGCCATCAGGTAACCAAATATCTTCACATATCGTTACTCCAACATTCACGCCATGTATTGCAAAAATGGGAGGTTTCCCTTCCCCAGGAGAGAAATAGCGTTCTTCATCGAAGACCCCATAGTCCGGAAGAGCTCTTTTGTTGTATACCCCGTATATTTCTCCATTTGCACAAACAGCTGCTGAATTAGATGTTCGCCTAACTGGGTCAGCGGCGGCTTCTTCACCGGAGACTAAACCAATAACTGCTACACATGAATTAACTTCTGAAGAAATCATCGTGAGGGTTTTTTGAACTTCTTCAACGAATGCTGATTTCAGTAAGAGGTCTTCAGGGGGATAGCCGCATACTGCTAATTCTGTAAAGACCGCAATATCAGCTGACTCTGCTTCCGCTTTCCTGTATGCGGCAATAATTTTTTCACTGTTTCCGTCTAAATCACCTACTTGGAGATTCAATTGACATGCAGCTATCCGTAAAGATCCCATACCAGCAGGTTAGGGGGATTGTGGCCCTCCTGAGAATTTAGATACAGAGAAGTTACAAAATTACTGGACAATTATTCGAGTTCTATATCTCTTTTCTATGAATTCATATTAATTTTCTCATTCCATGTTTGATATTGGCTAACCTTATGGAGTGGATAATCATGATGACCTTGAGAAAGGAACGGCTCTTTCTCTAGATTTTTCTAAGTTAAATCAGGTGGGAAGTGCGGGCTATTCAGTTGTCCCTGTCGTAGTTCAAGATAGCGAATCAGGCGAAGTGCTGATTGTTGCGTATGCGAACGAGGAAGCACTCCGAGAAACGCTGAAAAGGAAAGAAGCGGTATTCTTTAGTACATCCAGAAATGAAATCTGGCACAAGGGTGCAACGTCCGGAGATACTCTATCTCTTGTAGATGTTCGAGTGAACTGTGAGCAGAACTCACTTTTATACCTTGTTCGTCCTAAAGGACAAGGGGCATGTCATACTAAATCTGAAGATGGTGCCACTCGGTCAAGCTGCTATTACCGAAGCATTAGTTCAAACGGTGATCTTCATTTTATCTAAGTAGCACTGACCAGCCAGTACATAGCCGACTTAGGCTAACGCAGCACCTATTGTTTCGGTCATAAGAGCGGCTACAACATAGGGATCTGCGTTGGCATTAGGCCGACGGTCCTCTATGTAGCCTTTTTGGTCTTGTGCAACTTGCCAAGGTACACGGACAGAAGCTCCACGATCTGATACCCCGTAGCTGAACTGGTCATACCGTTGTGTTTCATGTTCTCCGGTTAGGCGATCTTCAATTCCGACTCCATACCCTTCGAGATGCCTTTCAGGAACTCCAGGAGCTCCTAGTGATTCACATGCCGCTGTGATCGCGTCGTAACCTTCACGCATCGCCTTAGTGGAGAAGTTCGTATGCATACCAGCCCCGTTCCAATCACCTTTCATAGGTTTGGCTTCTATGCTGATTTCCACATTGTGTTCTTCGCCAACACGGTAGAGCAAATAGCGCGCTATCCATAGATGGTCACCGACTTCAACAGTTCCTGCTGGGCCGATCTGAAATTCCCATTGACCTGGCATAACTTCTGCGTTGGTTCCGGAAATTTTCAGGCCAGCCTCTATACATAGGGTGGTATGTTGTTCAACGGCTGCTCGGCCATGGATTTTGAGAGCGCCAACTCCGCAATAATAGGGTCCTTGTGGTGCTGGGAATCCATTGGGCGGAAACCCTGCCGGCCATCCGGTTCCAGGATCGATCATTGTGTATTCTTGCTCGAGACCAAACCATGGATCTTGATCCCCATATTTATCTTCAGCTGCCCTCGCGAGTGCTCTTGTATTCGTCGGATGAGGGGTTTCTTGATCAGTTAAGAATGTCTCACACATAACAAGGATGTTGGCACCACCGCGAAGTGGGTCGGGACATTGGAAAACGGGTTTTAAGACGACGTCAGAATTATCTCCCGTAGCCTGATTTGTTGATGAACCGTCGTAGCCCCATATGCCTGGCTCGTCTCCATCAGCCAATATCTTTGTCTTGGATCTAATCTCTGCAGTTGGTTCGGTACCATCAATCCACAAATACTCTGCCCTGTATGTCACAATATTCTCCATTATCTTAAGGAGGTTCAAGAATCAGATTATTTCTGAGTCTTTTCCCTCATCAACTTCATTCCTGCATTCTGAACTCTAGTTGCAGGCTCGCTGAGATATGTTAACAGAGTGTTAATTAGGTACCCAAATAGAAAGTTTTCGAGATTTGCTCGTTAGAAATAGTGTATGGAACCACAAAAAGAATATGTCCTGAAGACCGTTGAGGAACGTGGAGTTCGTCTTATCCGTCTTTGGTTCACAGATGTGTTGGGAAAGCTAAAATCTGTCGCTATCTCACCGGCTGAGCTGGAGGGAGCTTTCGAAGAAGGGTTGCAGTTCGATGGTTCTGCGATAGATGGGTATAGCAGGGTGCAAGAAAGTGATGTTTTAGCTGTACCTGATGCTAATAGTTTTGAGTTATTACCGTGGGTGGACCCCTCTGAACCAACAGGTCGCATTTTTTGCGATATCAAAAATCTTGATGGGTCACCGTTTCATGGAGACCCTCGTCAAGTTCTTCGACGAAATCTAAAGGCAGCTCACGATAAGGGATTCACATTCTTTACAGCTCCAGAAATTGAATTCTTCTATTTTAATAACGCTACTGATCGGAAGCCATTGGACCATGCAGGGTATTTCGATTTAACGACACTTGATTTAGGTAGTGGTCTACGACGCCGAACACTCCATATGTTGGAAGCGATGGGGATTCCTGTTGAATATTCGTTTCATGAAGATAATTCCAGCCAACACGAAATAGATCTTCGCTATACAGAGACGCTAGATATGGCTGACAACATCATGACGTTACGGCTCGTCGTTAGGAAGATCGCTTTAGATGCAGGAATCCATGCAACTTTTATGCCAAAACCAATAGATGAAGGGCAGGGGTCAGGGATGCATACCCATATGTCTCTTTTTCAAGGTGATGTCAATGCATTCCATGACCCAGGAGATGTTATTGGGTTGTCTGATATAGCAAGAAAATTTATGGCTGGGATCATGTATCACGCTCCAGAATTTACTGCTGTAACGAACCAGCTGATTAATAGTTACAAAAGAATGGTGTCGGGATATGAATCCCCTGTTTATGTAAGTTGGGCCCGCAATAATCGTTCTGCACTTGTTCGAGTACCTATCCATAAAGCGGGGAAGGCATCCTCAACACGGATTGAATATAGGGCCTTAGACTCCGCAGCGAATCCATACCTTGCATATTCTGTGATTCTCGCTGCAGGACTTAAAGGAATAGAAGATGGGTATGAATTACCTGATGAAGCTGCTGATAATTTGTGGTCATTAAATCGAGAAGAAGCTAAAGCATCGGGCCTCCAACGGTTGCCTCAAGACCTTCGGGAGGCTTTGGACTTGATGGAAGAATCGGAATTAGTTCGGAATGTACTTGGAGAGCATATCTTCGAGTGGTTTCTCCGAAACAAGCGCGAAGAATGGGAAAGCTACCAGCGTCATGTCACTCCCTATGAAATAGAGAGGTATTTACCGATTTGGTAGATGAAATTTCGACTGTTTACCTGTTAGGTCTGCTAAGAATCGAGGTGTGTGACGTCGGTTTTCAGATCTTTTCCACCGTAGGCTGAAGGTCTTATGGCTCCGATTCTCCTCTTTCCAGATCCTCCTCCTCCAGAGTTGGTCCAATGCCTTGACATGGCTGGATACGCATGGAAAGCAGTCATGAACGCGGTGGCTGCCGAAGAGTTCGAAATTCATGATGAGTGGGGAGGAGCTATTTTAGTAGCTGACCAAGATCCAGATACAGCTTTTTCATTAGCTCGAGCTCTAAAAAAACGTTCGAACCCAATCCAAAATATTCTGATTTTAATTAATGGCGGTCAATTGAACCAGTTAGAGCTTCGTGATGAATTGTATGATGACTTCTGCCTTACTCCCTTTCACCCTCAGGAGCTTCATGCGCGGCTAAAGCACCTTTTCTGGAAAGGTGGTCAAGGTACTCGTGGAAATACGATTTCGTACAACGATCTCGTCTTGAACGTGGAAACATATCAAGCTGCAATTCAGGGGAGGCCTCTTGACCTTACATACATGGAATATGAATTGTTGAAATTTCTTGTATCCCATCCTGGGAAGGTCTTCAGTCGTGAAACTCTTCTATCTCGCGTTTGGGGGTATGACTATTTTGGTGGCGCGCGAACAGTTGACGTCCATGTGCGTCGCTTAAGGTCAAAATTAGGTGAAGAGTACGCCGGACTGATTCAAACGGTGCGTTCAGTGGGTTACAGTTTCGGCCAATCTAGATGGAGTGCTTAGAGAACTTAATATCTTAAGTTCTCTCGTGATAGAACTATGATTTCCCTCGGGATTAGCTCTTCTTTCAAAGCCGACTAGTTATTAAAGTCTTTCCTGCTTAATTCATGAAGTTCAGAACCCTCATGTTCTCGATCAACATTTTTTTGAAGGATGGTCCCTAAAATTCCGCTAAAGAGGAGGCCGGTCATGATTATTGATACAGGTACTACTACGGAGAGGATGATGATAATGATTACAGTGCCAGCCATAGTCTTTCCATTGTAAAATATTTGCTTGTTTTAATCATATTTTCGCCCAGGCTTCAATCTCGATAATTGCGCCAAGAGGAAGCGCTGCTACAGCTACTGCCGATCTGGCGGGACTGTGCCCTGCAAATTCGTCAATGTAAATTTCGTTCATCTGGTCATAGTCGTTTATGTCGGTAAGGAAAACTGTTGTTTTAAGAACGTTGCGTATGGTTGCATCTTCTGAGGCAAGTAAGCGTTTGAGATTGGCAAAGAGTTGCCGTAGTTGGGGTTCGAGGCCCCCTTCGACCAGAACGCCATCAAGGTGTCCCACTTGGCCAGAGACAATGATCCAATCCTCTGATCGTACGATAGGAGTATAGGGTCCAGCCGTTATTTCCATTCTTCTAGCGTACCTAACAATGTGAAACGAGGTGAGGGATAGAAGCCTATAACTGTGCCTAGCTGCCTGTAAGCAGTAACGTTTATTTTTATGCCGAAGTTATACTCTGAACTTCAAAGACGCTCTATTCCTCGAAGATCGTTCTTGGCTGGCGCTGGATGTGCGTTCTTGTTCTCATCGTGTGCAAACAACCCAGGAGAAGCATCCAACGGTGGTGTTTCTATTGATGAAGTACAATTTTTGCAAGCTGGTTTTGCCGATGGTTTTACAATGCCTTCCACAGTTGTCGCTGGAAAGCCACAACGCGCTCCATTCTTCCTATATGGATCTGACGGTCTTCCCATCGTGAATGGACTCCCCACTGAAATTACCGGAGAGTTGATACTTCCGTCTGGCTCATCACGGGAAGTAACTTTACCCCAGTTAAACGAAGGGATTCCTACTCCGTATTTTCTCCTAGAATTTGAAGTCTCTGAAGATGAGAAAGGCACTTGCCAGCTAAAGGTTGATAATCAGGGATCGGCTCAAGTTATTGAATTCCGAGTTATCGGACCAGAGGAAACTGACCTGTTACAAGTCGGTGAAGATATGCGCTCTGTTGATACACCGACCGTTAGTAATTCTGGAGACTTTGATCCACTTTGCACTCGTTATGAACCATGTCCATTTCACGAGATAAATCTCAAAGACGCTCTCGGAAATAAATATCCAACAATACTTTTGGTTTCTACCCCAGGGTTCTGTCAGACAAGCATTTGCGGTCCAGTGCTTGAACTTTTAATTGAGTTACCTAAAGGTCCGAATTGGAATATAGTCCACGCTGAGGTTTATACCGAACCAGCAAAAATAGCTGAAGGTGGTGACCTTCAGAAGTTGTTATCGCCAGTCGTTAATACATACGGCCTGAATTTTGAACCATGCTTCATTGTTGCCGGAAGTGATAACAAGGTATTGACGAGATTGGATTATGCTTTTGACAAAAGCGAAATGAGAAAAGCGTTAGATCTGCTGTATTAGATGAGATTATTTGATGGATTAGCTAAAGCTTTGTCCGCAGCCGCAGGTCTTTTGCGCATTCGGATTATCGATACTGAAACCGGACTGATCTAAGCCATCTTTATAATCTAATGTTGCCCCTTCAAGCAGCATGGAACTCGATGGGTCCACAACTACTTTGACATCGCCGTATGTAAGTGTTTGATCATCGTCGGTTATGTCAGTATCAAAAAACATTTCATAACTGAAACCAGAACAGCCTCCTGGTCGGACAGCAACACGCAATGCTAGCTCTTCTTCAGGTTCTTCTTTTATGAGTTCATCAACTTTCGTTGTAGCTGCATCAGTAAGAGTTATCATTTTTCTCCTTAAAAAAACTCGCATTCCTATTATATTGCGAATCCTGACACAGGGGAAGGTGAATGGTTGAAAATTTTCAAGATATTATTCATATATGGAGTTATCCGATCTTTCTGAAGTGGAATCGAAAGTATTAAACCAACTTCAAGGTGTTGTAGACCCAGAACTTGGATCAGATATTGTCGATTTAGGGATGGTCAAAGGTATTGTCCACCATGATGATGGCCATGTACTTGTCACTGTCGCACTTACAACATCGGGGTGTCCTCTTCGTGCTCAAATACAAAGAGATATCCGGTCAAAACTTTCCCATATTCCAGAAGTTACCAATGTGAAAATTAACTGGACAGAACTTACCCAAAGTGAGAAATCGGAAGTCATGGCTCGAGCTAGGTTAAATATTTCTCAAGAGGAAACCGTGACGCAGATCCCTCGGACAGCGAAATCTATTATGGTCGCTTCAGGAAAGGGAGGGGTCGGGAAATCTTCTATAAGCGCAAATATTGCTTCCGGCATAGCGCACCGTGGCTTGACCGTAGGAGTGCTCGATGCTGACATATGGGGGTTCTCTATCCCACAAATGCTGGGACTCTCCGGACGATTAGAAGGTGACCAAGAAACAAGAAAAATTCGACCTATAGAGAAACAGGCCGGTTCGGGTCTTCTGAAAATTGTCTCTATGGGTTTTCTAATCGATGAGGAGTCATCTTCTTTAAATTGGCGTGGCTTGATTCTTAATCGTGCAGTTCGTCACTTCCTCGAAGATGTCGAATGGGGACATCTCGATTACCTAATTATTGATATGCCTCCAGGAACTGGTGATGTTCAGATGGGGTTAGCAAAAATGCTCCCTCGCTCTGACATGATCGTTGTCACAACACCATCAAAGACAGTTCAAAATGTAGCTGCAAGAGTAGCAGATATGGCTAGGAGCTATTATTTGCGCATTGCTGGAGTCATTGAAAATATGTCTTACTTTATTAATGAAGACGGGGAAAAATATTTCATCTTCGGTAAAGGCGGAGGGACAGATCTCGCTGAAGAACTAGGCGTCCCTCTTCTAGGTTCGGTCCCCATAGATGAGAACGTTAGTAAGGGGTCTGATCAAGGAAGTCCGGTAATTCTTAGCGATGGACAAGCTTCTAGTGCTCTAAATGACATTGTTGACGTTATTATTTCCGATGCTGTTCCTTTGAACACCATTACGGACTGTTCTGCTTATATAGAGCAGGAAACCGCTGTGAAACTCAATGGATCGTCCACCGAGAACGCTAAGATCTCTACCGAACCTTCCAACCAGATTTAAGCTGTTTAACTGTTTTTTCAGATGCTAATTTTTCAAGATGGACTTCAATGTTGCTAACGAGAAGTTCGATCTCTTCGGGGTCATCAACTTTAGAATATTGAGCTTCAACTACTTCCTCTGATGATGTTGCGCCCCCTTTGAGCGCTTTGACGATCAAGTCATCGGTTGACGAATATCGTTCCAGAGTTGCGGTAATCGCTGCTTTAGGGTCTTCAACGACATGTCCGAATGCAGGCGCAATTCTTCGTAACCGCATTTTTGAAGCCCTGTTAATGCTCTCAACAGCCACCGAGAGGTCTGCCTGCCCCGAGACCAATGGAACTGTCCATTCTTCTGATATTAATTGACCTGATAGTAATGTTCGTTCCTCTTCTAATAGAAAAGTTCGATGATCTGCGGTCGGTCCGCTCATTTCATGAGCAGTGAGACGGAATTCTGTTCCAAGAATCGTGTTTCCATCTTTTGGGTCGAACCATTCAGCGCCCGTTCGATCAATCATTGCATCGACACCACCAGCATGGGTAGGGTCAGAACATGTTGTGGTGACCCATCGGATCCGGTCGCCACCGCAGCCGACAACAGAATCTAGATGGGAACTATTTTCTGGACCAGGATCAATTACAACTATCTCGTCAATACCAACAAGGTATGTGTTTGTTCCATAGGAAGTTCGAATGCTTGGATTCAAGCCCAGTATTCGTCGAACGAGTGGACTTAGAGCTCTAGCTACACCAGGGACGATGGGTTCAGGTCCTAAATCTTGTTCTTCTTCTTCTCCAAAGTTTGTTTTTGCCATATTAGGTCTCCAGCGAAGGTGGTTCACGAAGATCATCATCTTCTCGGCGTAAGTCAACGATTTCAATGTCACTGGCTTCCATGTCAAAGAATTGTCCGCGGCGGAAATTAGCTTTGGTTTGCGTTGAGTTTTGCCCAGTTGAACTAAATGGCTGATTAACAATTCGTTTGAAGAACAAGTGGCGAATTATTGGTCGTGTTAATGGGAAAAGAAGCAACAAACCAAAAATATCTGTAATAAATCCAGGGGTGAGCATGAGAACACCAGCGATTAGAATCAAACCTCCATCTAGAAGTTCCTTATTTGGAATCTGTCCTTGGACAAGCTGAAACTGAATTTTTCTGATGACTCCCATCCCTTCGGACTTCACTAACCACGCCCCGAGAATGCTGACAATGAGTAAAAGGGCGATGGTTTCTAGAATTCCTGTTTTTTGAGCGACTTCAACTATTACCAAAATTTCAGCTAGAGGTACGGCAAGAAACAAGAGGAGCAGAAGAAAAAACATCACTTTCATTCTACGAGATGAACTGACTGCTTTGACTTTTGGGGGAAGGTCAAAAGAAAAAAATTAGATCCAGCTGGATTCCTTGATGATCAAGGGGTAATCAGTTCTAGAGTCAAGGTATGGGAAAAAAACCTCCTTCGGTAAATAACTTGGCTTTATCTTTACAGAATTCAGGAATTCCGCATGAACTTTTAGTGGAACAAGCTCGTTCCGCTATCGCGGCAGGAGATTGGGAGAATATGGAAGAACGCATGGAACATCTTCAACGTTCTTTCATCCAACCTGTTATAAACGCGACAGGAGTGCTTCTTCATACGAACCTTGGAAGAGCTTCTTGGGAATCTCCAGAGTCGAATTTCTCTTCAAATATTGAATTTGATCTCGCAAGCGGCAATAGAGGGTCTCGACAAACAGGTATCGGAAATCTTTTTGCCCAATTATGCGGAGCTGAATCTGCAATGGTTGTAAATAACTGTTCTTCAGCGGTGTTGCTAGTTTTATCTGCGTTAGCTTCCGGAAAGGGAGTTGCGATTTCTCGCAGTGAACTTGTTGAGATTGGAGGTTCCTTTAGGGTTCCTGAGATTCTTGAACTATCAGGCGCAAACCTCGTGGAAGTTGGGACAACAAATAAAACACGTTTGGTCGACTATCAAAAGGCAATCGATGCTCATCGCGACGTCGCAATGTCCCTCAAAGTCCATCAATCAAATTACAAAATTGTTGGTTTCACAGAAGAAGCAACTGTTGAAGAGCTCACCTCCTTGGATCTTCCACTTGTCGTTGATATCGGATCTGGTTTACTGGACTCGAGTTGTCCTTGGTTAAGTTCTGGACCGCCGAAGTGGTTGGCAGGAGAACCGGCAGCAAAACAAACCCTTCTAGGCGGAGCTGATCTTGTCACTTTTTCATGTGACAAACTTCTTGGTGGGCCACAGGCGGGAATTATTGCTGGCAAGTCAGATTTAATTGAGAAATGTCTACGGCACCCTTTCGCTCGAGTACTTCGACCAGGAAGCCACACGCTACTTTCGCTTCAAGAGCTAGCAATGCGCTACCTCCACCGAGATGGGGACGGAATCCCATTTTGGAAGATGGCATCTCTAGGGTTGGAAGAATTACGAATACGTGCTGAAAGGATGAATGCTGGGGAAATTGTCAGTGTAGATTCCATTCCAGGAGGAGGAACTCTACCTACGGTTGTTATTCCTTCTGTTGGGTTGAAGTTTTCAGGGGACCGAAGTTCGGAACTCCGTCTCGGGTTTAACGGAGGGCTACCAATTATTGCCCGTGTATCGGATGGAGATACGTACTTGGATTTTCGAACAGTTGACCCTGCTCATGATGAAATGATAGCTAATGCGTTAGGAAATCTGGATTAGCAGTGGTAAACCATGTTGTCTGTACAGCCGGCCATGTTGACCATGGAAAATCTACTCTGATTCATGCATTAACTGGAACAGACCCCGATCGTTGGACTGAGGAAAAAGATCGAGGATTAACTATAGATTTGGGGTTCGCCCAGTTCGAACTCCCAAGTGGAAATACTGTTTCTTGTATCGATGTTCCAGGGCATGAACGATTTATTCGTAATATGTTGGCGGGTGTAGGAACTGTTGATTCATGTATTTTCGTGGTTGCTGCGAATGAAGGTTGGAAACCCCAATCTGAAGAACATCTGAGGATCCTTGACCTTTTAGGCGTGTCTTCTGGCATTGTTGTTCTGACGAAGATTGGGTTAGCTGATTCGGAACTATGCGACCTTGCCGAATTGGAAGTTGTTGATCATTTGGATGGAACTTTTTTGAGCGCTGCTCCAATTGTTCGTGTTGATGCATTATCTGGACTGGGATTAGATACTTTGGTTGCCGCGATCGACTCTGTCTTGGCTAATACTCCAACAAATCTGGATAGTGGACGGCCTCGATTATGGGTAGATCGTGTTTTCGCAGCTAAAGGATCTGGAACAGTTGTGACTGGCACCTTAGGAGGTGGATCTTTTGAGGTAGGGGAAGAATTATTACTATCTCCTGGAAACAAGCGGGTTCGTATACGTGCGTTGCAATCACATCATCAGGAATTGGATGAGGCTACGCAGGGGGCGAGGGTCGCAGTTAATTTAGTGGGAGTAGATCACAACGACCTTATGAGAGGGTCAGTTCTCACAAAATTTGAACAGTGGCACCTTACATCAAAATTTGACGGGGATCTCTTGGTCTTAGATGCCGTCAGCCACGATATTTCTCGAAGAGGAGCCTATGTGGTGTATGTAGGGTCTGGAGAGTACCCGGCCAAATTGCGCGTATTAGGTCCAGACAGTATTTCTCCAGGAGCAAAAGGGAAAGTCCGTATATTTATAGAAGCAGCACTTCCATTAATGGTGGGTGATAGATATATTCGCCGTGACAGTGGGCGCGGGGAAACAATAGGTGGGGGAAATATTCTTGACCCGCAACCATTACTGAAAGCTTCAATTGCTAATCCCGATGCAAATATTGATCGGATTATCTCTGAACATGGGTGGATTACGGCTGACCATTTAGAAGCTTTGACGGGTGAAAAACGAATTCCGAACGTGAAGAATTGGGTGGTTCACCCTCCTGTTATCGACCAATTGAAAGGTGAAGTTCTTCAACTGGTTGAAGAAGGTGGGCCACTTGGGATTAATCTTTCTGACTTAGATGAGAACCAACGTAATATTGTCGATTTGCTTTCAAATGTTGTGATCGAAGGAAACTATCTTCGTAAGGAGGGTGAGGATGATCTTGCTGAGCATGCTTTTCTTCAAGAACTGGAAATGAACTTGTTTAAGCCTCCCGAACCGGTTTCTGTACCTAAACCCGAACTGCGAGAGTTAGTGCGAAGGGGGTTAGTAGTGGAAGAAGGAGGTATCTATTTCTCTCCTACAGCAATTAAAGAAGCAACGACTGTATTGGCAGCAATGCTAAAGGAAGCGCCTGAAGGGGTGACAGTTAGCGAAATTAGAGAAAAACTTAACACCTCGCGAAAATATGTCTTGCCTCTTTTGGCTTATCTTGATAACTCAGGAATCACTCTCAGGAGAGAAGATGTGAGATTAGCTGGTAAACGTATGCCTATTACCGATTAAGGTCGCTAGCTCAATTAGCTCTACCATAGAGTTACGTGTGAATATCGGAATGAGATAAGAGACTGTCAATGGATAATGGACCAACTCCCCACCTTGAAGGACAAAGAGGAGATTATGCCCCGATTACTCTCGTCCCTGGTGATCCAAAACGCGCCCGATTTATAGCAGAAAACTATCTAGATGACGTTCGTCAAGTAAATAGTGTCCGCGGCGCCGACGGCTTTACAGGTGAATTTAATGGGGTTCAGATTTCAGTGCAATCAGTTGGGATGGGAATCCCCTCGGCGGCGATTTACTATACCGAGTTGATCCGTTTCTATGGAGTGCAAACGCTTATTCGCGTCGGGAGCTGTGGCGGGCTCTCAGAATCCGTAGGGTTGGGAGACATCATCTGCGCTACAGGTGCTGGAACAGACTCAGCTGCTATTACTACTTTAAATAATGGCCTTACTCTGCCAGCAGTCCCTAACTGGGACCTTTTCGCTTCCGCTATGCGCTTTGCTGAGGAAAAGGACATAGAGCTTGTTGCAGGTCCAGTTTTTACCTCTGATCTTTTTTATGGTCCTAGCACAAATATCTTTGACGAATTGGGTACAAGGGGGATTTTGGGTGTTGAAATGGAAGTCGCTGGGCTTTTTACTATTGCAGCCCTTGAGGGGGTTAAGGCTTTAGCTCTTGTGACGGTAAGCGATGATATTGTGCGGAATGAGGTTATGAGTTCAGCGGATAGAGAAAATACTTTTGATGAAATGATTACAATCGCTCTGGGCGTTGCTTCAAATCAAGCGGAATAGCTTTTAGTTTCAAAGTTTTTCCGGCAGCAGGGACTTACGTTCCATTTCGTTGAGCCCTCCCCAGATACCATGCTGTTCGCGGATTCGAAGAGCGTAATTGAGGCAGTCTTTTTTCACACTGCACGAGTTGCATATAGATTTTGCTCTACGTTCGCGTGCTCTTTTGGCTTCTTTACGTTCGAAATGTGGAGGTGGAAAAAAGACGTGAATTTGTGGGCCGCGACACGCTGCCCTGTAGTGCCAGCTTGCATCGTCTAATAATGCACTCACATTACCCCCTTAGTCGGAACCTAGTCAGCGTTAGTTGGTTGTGGCAAGAAAAAAAGGAAATTTCATCAAAAAAAGTGCAGAAAATACGAAAAAGGCCGCTCTTTTGACTCCTACCAGCCTATTTAATGACTGGAAAAGCTATTTCTCTACCCTAATGGAAGAAAAAATATGGCATTCGGTCAATGATCGACAGAAAATGTTGATCTGCCCTTAGTATTTTTCAGGTGTTTGGCTGGGATGCGATTTTTGTAATCGCGAACCGTCCGCGGATCATAATTGGCATCCCCCTGAACATCAGAACAAGTAAGCCTACTATTCCTACTACCATCGGAATCCAGGACATTTGGACACTCGTTTCGGGATAGAGGAAAACAGTTCCGAAAATAAAAGCTATCTCCCCAACTAGTGTCCAAAATCGGGGAACGACGGTTTGTATATCAATAGCGAAAGCAATCATTGAGATGAGGATCAGCACCAGAGCCCATAATCGTATCGGCAATACAGTTAACCCATAACTACTAAGCGCTAAGACAACGGCGCCAATAGCGCCAGCGATACCTACTCCTATAGAGAAAAATTCGAATATAAGGAGCACAAGACCAGAAATTAACAGGAGGTATGTTACTGGAGGGCTAGCAATGGTATGCATGAGCTGATCAAGGAGTGAGAGGCCGCGAATCTTTGTCTGTGTTAGTGGGGACAGTCGAGGTCCTTGATCGGTTGAAATCACCTCAGAAATAAAGCTACCTCGGGAGACGAGAAAGTCGCCCAGCGTCGGGTTCGCACATCGGGCGATTTGCTGCTGAGGCGTCAATGAATTACCTAATTCATCTATTTCGACTTTTTCGCACCAGACAACTCCCTTCTCAATTGCCTGTTCCCAATCAAATGTGGTTGATTTAAGCAATTCGTGATTTTCTCCCCAAATCTTTCCAAATGTGCCTGGGTCAAGCACTTGTTCGCCTGTATTTCCAACGCTTGACCCGATAGAAACGCCAACAGAATCGGCGACGCTAATAAGTTGGGCGACTTTTCCATGAGCTGATGACCCTGATGGCCCGACCCACACATCTATTGGTACTGAAGAATTTATGATCTGCAGCGCTATTTTGTTGAGTTCGGTGTCAGAAATCACAGCCTGCTTTGAGTTGACTTGTAAGATCAGTGCTCGAGCACCGTTTCGTTGAACCTCATCAAGTGCTTCTGAGACGGCAGAGGAGAGGACTTCATCGAGAAGGCCACTTACTTCGAAAACTTCTACGAATCCGGCATTTCCCGATTGGGATTCTTGGGCATGAGCATCAGAGATATTCACAGAGGAAAAAAACGAGACGAGTAAGAGTGTCGCTATTGTCCAGCTGGTAGGACGACGCAGAGTTGAGAAAATCCGAGGGGAAACCATTTTGTTAAAGCTTATTCCTGCTCGGTCCTACCTAGAGCTTCCATGGCTTCTTCATGTGTTTCTGTAACTGGGACGATCTGATCGAATCCTGTTGTCCGTAGGAGTCCCATGAGCGATGCTCTTCCGCAGGAAACTACTACAGCTCCATCATTTTCACCTGCTTTTCGGATTGCGCCAATAAGTGCCCCTAATCCTGCGGAATCCATGAATGGAACTTCACTAAGGTCAATGAGTAACTGGGAAACAGAAACCAAATTTCCTAAAGCTTCTCTGAACGAATCGACGGTATATGAATCTATTTCTCCAATCGGACGACAAATACTGAAACCTTCGTCGCCTTCTACTTGAATATCTAACACAGTTCCTCCACAAAGATTCCTTAGGCGCGGATCCTACTCGCATTTGTACAAGAACACACAGGAAAAGAAAGATTTTGCTCTACGAAAGGTTCAAAGAAAACATGGAGGCAAGGGTTGTCTCAGAGTAGTCTTCTTATATGCCTCATATTTTGGTCGCGACAGACTCAGACGATGTAGCCGAAGAAACATTTTCCGCTCTAGCAACATTTGGGACAACTGTAAGTAGGGTGCGAAAAGGGCAAGATGTGCGTCCTGTAGTAAAGGAGCTTGAGCCTGATTTGGTCATTCTTGATCTTCAAATTGGAAATATGGGCGGGGTTGCAACCAGTATCGACCTACGACATGAGGCTCAAGCGGGAAGATTAAAAGAAGTTAAAATCGTCATGTTGCTTGATCGTGAGGTTGACAAGTGGATCGCTGGTGAAGCTCAAGTCGATGCTGAGCTTGTGAAGCCGTTAAATGCTCTGCAGCTTCGAAAAACAACTGATTCGTTGCTCGACGCATAAAAAATTATTCTTGTCGGGTAGGCGGGATTTGAACCCACGACCTCCTCGTCCCGAACGAGGCGCGCTACCAACCTGCGCCACTACCCGTTTGCCGCGTCGATGCTACCCGATGATACACAAATACGGACACACTAAAGTTCTGATGAGTTATCTTCGACATCA
>PVBE012243423.1_pt1 | contig 18769 bp, 16 predicted proteins | sample 1631181 | NCBI WGS metagenome assembly PVBE01 (sample SAMN08397723, study PRJNA350692) | Marine metagenome, whole genome shotgun sequencing project. | isolation source: water | place: Pacific Ocean | collected 2012-04
TGAATCGCCCAGCCCGCCAGCTTCAACACCCGGCGCTCCTCGGCGAAATAGGAAGCGATGTTGGCATCATCGACATGCTCCAAAACCTGCTGACTGAACACGATATCGATGCAGCCATCGGGCAGCGGTACGGTTTTCCCGTCATCGATCGTGAAGCGCGGCGACGGGCGGTGCAGGATTTCCGTCGCGATGCGGTTCTGCATGCTGAGGTCGCCGCCGACATCGTTGCCGTAAATATTCGTATAGCCGCGCGCCGCGAGATAGAGCAGCGTCAATCCGCCGCCGCAGCCATGATCGAGAATGGCAATTTCGCTCCTTTGCCGGGCGCCTCGATATTGCTCGATCCTGTTGAGCAATATCGCCAGGTGATAAGGCGGCGCATCGGCCGTTCGTTGTACCGTCTGGCAAAATCCCTGCCAGGTTTCAGCGATCGGCCCATCGCCCACCTCGCGCAGCTTTTTGTTGGCCGCCTTGATCTCGGGCCAGCTCATCCGCTCATTCCACCGGTGGACGGATCGGAAGCGGTTGTGATATGAGCGCGGCCATGGCCGACAGCGATAAAAGTTTCAGCGGCAAGCGCGTCCTGGTCACCGGCGCCGACGGATTCATCGGCTCGCATCTGGCCGAGGCGCTGGTGCGGGGCGGCGCCGAGGTGACGGCGCTGGCACTTTACAATTCCTTCGGCAGCCACGGCTGGCTCGACAAAAGCGCCGACGAGATACGCGCTTTGATGCGCATCGAGCTCGGCGACGTGCGCGACGGCGCCCAGATGCGCGCCCTCGCCGAAGGCAGCGAAATCGTCTTTCACCTGGCCGCCCTGATCGGCATTCCCTATTCCTATGTGGCGGCGCAATCCTGCGTCGATGTCAACATCCACGGCACCCTCAATCTCCTCGAGGCGGCGCGCGCCGGAGCTGTGCAACGTTTCGTGCACACCTCGACGAGCGAGGTCTACGGCTCCGCCCAAACCAAGCCGATCGGCGAGGACCATGCGCTGCACGGCCAATCGCCCTATGCCGCGAGCAAGATCGGCGCCGACCAGATGGTCGAGGCGTTTGCGCTCTCGCACGACACGCCCGCCGTCACGCTCAGGCCTTTCAACACCTTCGGGCCGCGCCAGAGCGAGCGCGCCGTCATCCCCACCATCATCCGCCAGATGCTCGATCCGGCCTGCGCCGAAATCCGCCTCGGAGATTTGAGCACGACGCGGGATTTCACTTTCGTCGCCGATACGGTGCGCGCCTTCCTCGCCCTCGGCGCCGCGCCGGAGGCCGAATTCGGCACCGTCTACAATGCCGGAACCAGCGTCGAGACCGGGATTGGCGATGTCGTCTCGCGGCTCGGCGATATCACCGGCAACAACAAGCCCACCGTCAGCGACGAAGCGCGTCTGCGCCCCGAGCATTCGGAGGTACGCGCCCTGGTCGCCGATGCGGCGCGCCTGACGGCGCTCACGGGCTGGCGCCCGGAGACGGCGCTCGGCGACGGCCTCGGCCAGTGCGTCGAGTGGTGGCGCCAGCGCATCGCCGGCGGCAAGCAGCGCCGCGACAGCAGCTACGCGCGCTAGAGCAAATCCCGAGCAGGTGGAATCACCTGCAACGACGATTTGCTTAAACTCCAAAGAGTTAGAGCATTTCGCGTGAGCGCATGCGACCGGGAAATGCTCTAACCCAGTCATTTCCGCTCCTTGCCGGCGGCGCCGCGCGGCGACGCCTGTGTTTCGTCGCTGAGATAGGCGCTTTCGGCATCGCTCAGGGAGTGCAGATAGTTGCCGTATTCGCTGCCTTTCATCCGCTGCGCCAAGGCGGCGAGCTGTTGACCATCGATCAGGCCGCGGCGAAAGGCGATTTCCTCGGGACAGGAGATCTTGAGCCCTTGGCGCTTTTCCACCGTGGCGACGAAATTACCGGCCTCGAGCAGCGATTCATGGGTGCCCATATCGAGCCAGGCGGTGCCGCGGCCAAGCAGCTGGACGCGCAATCCACCCTCCTCGAGATAGGCCTGGTTGACGCTGGTGATCTCCAATTCGCCGCGCCCCGAGGGTGCTATGCCGCGCACCATATCGCACACCCGGCCATCATAATAGTAAAGCCCGGTCACGGCGTAGGGCGAGCGCGGCGCGGCCGGTTTTTCCTCGATGCTCACCACCGCGCCGTCGGCGGCGAACTCGACGACGCCATAGTCTTGCGGCTTGTTGACGTAATAGGCGAACAAGCTGGCGGTGGCGGATTCCATGCGCGCGGCCTGGCGCAGCATGCGGCCAAGGCCTTCGCCGTAGAAAATATTGTCGCCCAGAATGAGAGCCACGGGATCGCCAGCGATGAACGCCTCGCCGGTGACGAAGGCTTCGGCGATGCCGCGCGGCGAAGCTTGCGTCTCGTAGCTGAGCGAGATTCCCCATTTCGCGCCGTCGCCGAGCAAGGTCTCGAACAAAGGCCGGTCCTCGGGCCGAGTGATGATCAGAATTTCCGCGATATCGGCCAGCATCAGGGTGCTCAAGGGGTAATAAATCATCGGCTTGTCATAGACCGGCAGCAGCTGCTTGCTGACGCTCAGCGTCGTCGGCGCGAGGCGGGTGCCGCTGCCGCCGGCGAGTATGATGCCCTTGCGGATCATCGGCGTCCGCCGACCTTCGCGTCCTGGCCGCCATCGGCCTGGCCGCTCAGGCCGAGGCGCTGGCCGCGATAGCTGCCGTCGCGCACGCGTTTGCACCAGCCTTCATTGTCGAGATACCAGCGCACGGTTTTTTCCAACCCGCTGGCGAAACTCTCGGCGGGACGCCAGTCGAGCTCGGCCGCGATGCTGTCGATCTCTATGGCGTAGCGCCGGTCATGGCCGGGCCGGTCTTCGACGAAGGAGATGAGGTTGCGGTGGCAACTCGCGCCGGCGCTAGGCGCCAGGCGATCCAGGAGATCGCAAATCGCTTCGACGACGTCGATATTCGCCCGCTCGGCGGCGCCGCCGATGCAATAGACCCGCCCCGGCACGCCGGCGCTCAAAACCCGGCGCAGCGCACGCGCATGATCTTCGACATGGAGCCAGTCGCGCACCTGGCGGCCATCGCCATAGATCGGCAGCGGCTTGCCTTCGAGGGCATTCAGGATACATAGCGGAATCAGCTTTTCGGGGAACTGGCAGGGCCCGTAATTGTTGCTGCAATTGGTGGTCAGCACGGGCAGGTCGAAGCTGCGCTGCCAGGCGCGGCGAGATGGTCGGCCGCCACCTTGCTGGCGGCGTAGGGCAAGTTGGGGCGGTAGGGATGGCCGGCGGTAAAGGGCGGCGCGTCCGGCGTCAGCGCGCCATACACCTCGTCGGTCGAGACCTGGAGAAAGCGGAAGCCGCCTTCGCCAAACGCGCGGCCAGCCTCGGGGGTATGCCGCGCGCAATATTCGCGCGCGGCCTCAAGAAGAGTGTAGCTGCCAAGGATGTTGGTTTCGATGAACGGCGCCGGGCCGTCGATCGAGCGGTCGACATGGGATTCGGCGGCGAGATGCATGATGGCGTCGGGCCGATAATTCTCGAACAGGCGCGCCATCGCTTCTGCGTCGCACACATCCGCCTTCTCGAAACGGTAATTGGCGGCAGCCGCCGCATCGCCGAGCGATTCGAGATTTCCGGCATAGGTCAGCTTGTCGATATTGACCACCAGATGATCGCTCTCGCGGAGCAATTGGCGGACCAGAGCCGAGCCGATAAAACCGGCGCCGCCGGTGACCAGAATGACCGATTGCCGGGCGCTCATTTAACTCTCTCCCACCGCCGCATCCGGCAAGCGCTCGACGCCGAGCAGCGCCGGCGCCAGCACGCGCGCCGGCGGCAGGCTTTCGATGAGCCCGTTATAGACCGCCTGCGGCGCGTCGAGGGCGGTGAGGATGACAGCGTCGGGGCGGTCGAGCGCGCCGACCCCGGCGACGATCGGCAAGCCCAACAATGTCTCGCCATGGCGCCCGCCATCGATCACGCCGAGCAGAACGACATCATGTTCGCGCGCCGAGAGGATGGCGATCTCGGCCAGCTCGCCGGCGCCGGCGAGGGCCAGATGGCGCCAGCCGGCGGCGGTGCATTGCTCGTATATCGAAGTATATTGCACCCGCGAGCGGCGGAAGAAGGTCAGCGAATCGGAAAGAAATTCGGCGGTCAGGCGGGTTTTTTCGGTGAACCCCTGGGGCGTCAGATAGTAGGCATAGCGATTGGGCGGAATCTCGCTGATTTTGATCAGCCCCTTGCGCACGCAGCGCTTGACATAACTGTTGGTCATGCCGAGCGCGATGCCCAGTTCCTTGGCCAAAGTGCGCTGATTGACATGCTCCGATTCGCCGACACGGACCAGAATGTCGCGGATGATGGCGTCGTCGCGGGCTTTGCGGGTCATCCGGCGAAGCCGCCAAACAAAATCCGCGGCGGCCCCGGGCGATTCCGCATATTGGCAATTAACATGTTGATATAATGTAGAATTTTGAGACGCTACCGCCGTTCCGGGTGCGCTGGCGCGGCCCGATCGGCGGTGTTTCGCGAATCCGCGAATCGGGCCTTACGATGCCCCGGCGGAACCTGATATGTTATATGTTCAAACTTTGAACACTGGTGCTCCGCCTATCGTTCACTAATTGAACGCCGAATCAAGGGCTTTGTTCATTTTTTGAACGCGGGGGCATGTTCGGCGCCCGGCAAAACCACGGGCATTTTCTCCTCGGATTCGGCATGCTACGATTCGCAAAAGCGAGCCAAAACGGAAAACGGGCGGGTCATGGCGACAAAATTGGACGGCGCGCCGGCGAGCCGGGCGCCGCGCTCCAAGGCGGAAATGCTGAAGCATGCGCTCCTCAAGGCCGAGCTGGCCTTCGTCATGGAGGCGCATAACGGTCTTTCGGCGAAAATTGTCGAGGAGGCCGGATTCGAGGGCATTTGGGCCTCCGGGCTGGCGATGTCGGCGGCTCTCGGCGTGCGCGACAACAACGAAGCCTCGTGGACCCAAGTGCTCGAACAGCTCGAATTCATGGCCGACGCCACCAGCATTCCGATTCTGGTCGACGGCGATACCGGTTACGGCAATTTCAACAATGTGCGCCGGCTGGTGAAGAAGCTGTGCCAGCGCGGCGTCGCCGGGGTGTGCATCGAGGACAAGCTCTTTCCGAAGACCAATTCCTTTATCGGCGAGGGCCAGCCGCTCGCCGATATCGAGGAATTTTCGGGCCGCATCAAGGCCGGCAAGGACAGCCAGGAGGACGCGGATTTCCAGCTCATCGCCCGCGTCGAGGCGCTGATATCGGGCCTCGGCATGGAGGAGGCGTTGCGCCGCGCCGAGGCCTATCACGGCGCCGGCGCCGACGGCATATTGATCCATTCGAAGAAGGCCGACGCCGAAGAGATCCTCTTCTTCAGCCGTGAATGGGCCGGCCGCGCACCCCTCGTGATCGTGCCGACGATGTATTACGCCACCCCCACCGACGCCTTCCGCGATGCCGGCGTGGCGCTGGTGATCTGGGCCAACCACAATCTGCGCGCCGCCTTGAGCGCCATGCGCGAGACCAGCCGGCGCATCATGGAGGAGCAGTCGCTGACCTCGGTCGAAGGCGAGGTCGCCGGCGTCAAGGAAATCTTCGACATCGTCGGGCAGGGCGAGCTGGCGGCGGCCGAGGCGCGTTACCTCAAACCCCAGAGCGGCGATTATAAAGCCATCATACTCGCCGCGTCGCGCGGCTCGGCGCTCGGGCCGCTCACCGAACGGCTGCCCAAATGCATGCTCGACATACGCGGCCAGCCGCTGCTCAAGCGCTTGGTGACGACGCTCGGTGAGGGCGGCTTGCGCGACATCAGCGTAGTGCGCGGCTACGCCAAGGAAATGATCGATCTCGCCAATCTGCGCGTCATCGACAATGACGCCTTCGCCGACAATGGCGAGGCGGCGTCGCTCGCCTGCGCCGCCGCCGAGCTCGATGGCGCCTGCGTTATCTCATACGGCGATATCCTGTTCCGGCCCTATATTCTGGAAAATTTGCTCGCCTCGTCCGGCGATATCAGCGCCGTGATCGACGCCCGCTGGCGCGGCGGCGGCCACCGCGCGGCGGAGCGCAAGGTCGATCTCGCACGCTGCAGCCGCGCCTTCACCGGCGATTATCTCGACGAGGAACCGGTATGGCTGGAGGCCATCGAATCGGCTGCCGGAGAAGGCGCCGGGGAAGGCGGCGAGAGCGACGCGCCGGACGGCGAATTTATCGGCCTGATCAAATTGAGTGCCGCCGGCACGCACGCGGTGCGCCGCGAATTGCAGGTGATGGAGGCCGAGGGGGTACTCGATGAGGCCGACCTGCCGGCGCTCCTCAACCGGCTGATCGCGCGCGGTGAGAAGATCGAAGCGATCTATGTGACCGGACATTGGCTCGATGTCGACGATGCCTTCGATCTCGCCAAGGCGCGCAATCTCGTGTGAAACCAAGATGATCGCGGCGGATGATTTTCTCGCGCCGGCGCGGGCGCTCGGATTTGATTTCTATTCCGGCGTCCCCTGCTCCTTTCTGGCGCCGCTGATCAACCGCGTGATATCCGATCCCAAGCTTCACTATGTCGGCGCCACCAGCGAGGGCGAAGCGCTGGCGATCGCCGCCGGCGCCTGGCTGGCCGGGCGTAAATCGGTGGTGATGTGCCAGAATTCGGGCCTCGGCAACTGCGTCAACCCGCTGACTTCGCTCAATTGGCCGTTCCGCATCCCGACGCTGTTGATCGTCACCTGGCGCGGCCAGCCCGGCCTTGAGGACGAGCCGCAGCATGAATTGATGGGCCAGATCACGGCTGAGCTGCTCGATGTCATGCGGCTGCCGCACGCGCCTTTCCCGAGCGACGAATCGGGCGTCGCGGAGGTGCTGGAGAAGGCCGACAAAAGCATGGCCGAAAGCGGCCTTCCCTTCGCCCTCATCATGGCCAAGGGCGCGGTGGGGACGGAAGCGCTCGACCCACCGCCGCCGCCGCCGCCGTCGCCGGCCGGCGATTTTGAGGACCGCTCAAGCGGAGGACAACGCCCGGCCCGCGCCCAAGTGCTGCAAAACTTGCTGGCCGTGGCGCCCGTGGATGCCGCCATCATCGCCACCACCGGAAAGACCGGGCGCGAATTGTTCACCCTGGCGGACCGCCGCCAGCAGCTCTATCAGGTCGGCTCTATGGGCTGCGCCGGAGCCATGGGATTGGGCGTCGCGCTCAATGTGAAACGCCCGGTTATCGTCATCGACGGCGATGGCGCGGCGCTGATGAAGCTCGGCGCGCTGGCCACCATCGGCGCCCATGCGCCGGACAATCTCGTACATCTCATTCTCGACAATGGCGTGCATGATTCGACGGGCGGCCAGGCCACGGTGTCGCCCGGTGTCTCGTTCGCCGGCGCGGCGCGGGCGTGCGGCTATCGGTCCAGTCATGTTTGCGATTCGCTGGACGGTTTCGCCGCCGCCATCGGCGACGGATTGGCCGGTGCCAAGCCCTGCCTCATCCATATGCGCACGGCGCCGGGCTCGCTCAGCCCGTTGGGACGGCCAACGCTGGCGCCTTACGAGGTGGCGCGGCGCTTTCAGGGCTTCCTCGCCTCGTAATGGCTTCGCCTTCAGATCGGCTCGACATCGCCGCCGGCGACGGAAACGCGCACCTCGCGGCCCATCAGTTTCAACAGGATCAACACCCGGTCGGAATCGAGCTCGGCCTCGAAGATACCCTCCAGATCGGCCATCGGCCCGCCCTGGACGCGCACCTGATCGCCGGGTTTGATGGCGCTCCGGGCGATCTCGAAAACGCCGTCGGCATTGGCCCGGGCGCGCAGCGCCTCGATGATATCGCCGCCGATGGCGAGCGGGCCGTCGGCCCCCGAAACCATGGTGTGGACGCCATAGGTCGAGAGTATGGGCCGCCAGGTCTGGCTCGAAAGGTCGAGCCGGACGAACAGATAGCGCGGGAAAAGCGGCCGCAGAACGCTTTCGACGCGGCGTGCATGGCGCCGCGTCTTGTGGTACATCGGCAGCCAGACCTCGTAGTTCTGACGCTCCAAATTGGTCTCGGCCCGTTGCTCCGAGTTGACCCGGCAATGGACCACATACCATTGTCTCATTTATCCTGCGTACCGGTTTCCATTTCCAACGCGCCCTGATCCGAGTAGACTCCGCGCGTCGCGCAATCAAGTAAAATTCATGGCCTCGGCACAAATTTCCGCAAGCTCTAAATATTCCGTCAAGCGGTTCGTCATGATCGCGGCCAAACTTGCCGTCACCGGCGGCCTGGTCTGGTACCTGGTGCGCGAGGTCAATTTGGATGAAAGCGGCGAGCATCTGGCCGGTTTCGACGCCAGATTGGGCATCGTCGCACTTCTGGTGGTGGCGTTGCTGTTCCTCATCGCCGCCCTGCGCTGGCATATATACGCGCAAGCGCTGAACATTTCGCTGAATGTCGGCACCGCCTTTCGCCTCTATCTGATCGGCCAGTTCTTTGGCCAAATTCTACCCGCCGGCGTCGGCGGCGATGCGGTGCGGGTGTGGCTGTTGGCGCGCCGCGGCGTCGCCGTCGGGCCGGGCGCCTCGAGTGTCGTGCTCGAACGCCTGACCGGCCTGATCGGCATTCTGATTCTGATTGCCGTCCTGTTGCCGCTGACCTTTAGCTATGTCGGTGATTCGGGGATGCGCCTCTACCTCGTCCTGATACTCGCCATCGCCGCCGCCGGGATATCCGCCATCATCGGGCTTTCCTTCGTGCCGCGCCTGATCACCAGATGGCGGTCGGTGGCGGTGATCTCCAAACTGGCCGATGTGGCGAGCGAGGCGCGCCACGCCGGTTTGATGCTGAAACCGGCGCTCAGCGTTTTGCTGCTGTCCGTCTTCATGCATCTGCTGGCGGTGCTCACCATCTATATTCTGGCGCTCGGGCTCGGCATGGAGATTGCGCCGCACGCCTGCCTGGCGCTGGTGCCCGTCGTGCTGCTGCTTTCCACCCTGCCCATTTCGGTGGCCGGTTGGGGGGTGCGCGAAACCGTGATGGTGTCGGCGCTGGGTTTCGCCGGCGCCGAATCGAGCGAGGCGTTCGCGCTCTCGATCCTGTTCGGCCTGGCGCTGTTGGCTCTGAGTTTAGTCGGCGCCATCATGTGGCTGGTTCAGGGGCGCAGCCAAGCGCGCCGGCCGCTCGGCGATAAAAAAGGCAGCGAGGCCGCGCTCTGATGGATTCGGAAGCCAATCCGCTTCGCCTTGTCGCCGAATCGCAGGACGAGAACCGGCGAGAACGGCGCGCCAACCTGATTCGCGAATATTATGACCGCGCCGCGCCGGAGCGTGACAAGTGGATCTCGCGCAACGCCTATTTCCACGATGAGGACAGCCGCTTCGCGCGTTTTCTCGTGCCGCCCGGCCTCAAAGTTTTGGATCTCGGCTGCGGCACCGGACATATGCTGGCGAATCTCAAACCATGCGAAGGCGTCGGCATCGATATCAGCGCCAAAATGGTCGACGCGGCACGGCGCAATTACGCGCCGGACCGCCATCCCAACCTCAGCTTCGAGGTCGACGATATCGAGGAACCCGAGACTCTCAATGCGCTCGACGGCCCCTTCGATGTGATCATCCTTTCCGATACCGTCGGCCTCTTGGACGATGTCGAGGCCACCCTGGCCAGCCTGCACAGCCTGTCCTCGAACGAGACGCGAATCGTGGTCGCCTATTATTCCTGGCTGTGGACACCAACGATTGCGCTGGCCGAACTGTTCGGCGCCAAGATGCCGCAAATCCCACTCAACCGGCTCGGGCCGGAGGATGTTTCGGCGCTCCTCGAACTGGCGGATTTCGACGTCATCAAACGGGATTGGCGTCAACTTCTGCCCAAACGCCTGTTCGGCCTCGGCCCGCTCATCAATCGATCGCTGGCGACGCTGCCCCTTATCCGCCGCTTCTGCGTTCGCCATTACGTCGTCGCGCGCTCGCGTCGTCATGCCGGGCTTGACAATCCCTCCACCACGGTCGTCATTCCGTGCCGCAACGAGCGCGGCAACATCGCTCCCGCCGTCGATCGCATCCCCGAATTTTGCGATGATATGGAAATTCTCTTCGTCGAGGGTCACAGCAGCGACGGCACGCGCGAGGAAATCGAGCGCGTCATCGCCCGCCACCCGGAGCACGACATCAAGCTGCTGCTGCAGGATGGCGAAGGCAAGGGCAATGCGGTGCGTTCGGCCTTCGAGGCCGCGCGCGGCGATATCCTCATCATACTCGACGCCGATTTGACCGTACCGCCCGAAGCGCTGCCCAAATTCTACAATGTGCTGGTCAGCGGCAAGGGAGAGTTCATCAACGGCACGCGGCTGGTCTATCCGATGGAAAAGCGCGCCATGCGGCCGCTCAATCTGATCGCCAATTTCTTCTTCTCGATGGTCTTTTCCTGGCTCCTCAACCAGCGCTTCACCGATACGCTGTGCGGCACCAAGGTGTTGACCAAGGCGCATTATCTCGACATCGCGAAAAACCGCGCCTATTTCGGAAACTTCGATCCGTTTGGCGATTTCGACCTCATCTTCGGCGCTTCCAAGCTCAACCTGAAAGTGATCGAAATCCCCATCCGCTACGCCGAGAGAACCTATGGCAGCACGCAAATTTCGCGCTTCCGCCACGGTGTCCTGTTGCTACGCATGGTGGTTTTCGCGTTTCGAAAACTAAAGGCGTTCTGATGCCCGGCGCCGCGCCGGCGGCGGCGCATCTGGACTCCTATCGCGCGACATGGCGAAACAAGGCGGTGTTGCGCGCCGTCTATGGCGATTATAACCGGCGCATGGTCAAACAGTTGAATCCCGGACCGACGCTGGAGTTGGGCGCCGGCAGCGGACAGTTGCGTGAACATCTTCAAGACGTCGTGCTGACCGATATTCAGACGGCGCCCTGGCTCGACGCCGCCGCCGACGCCCAGGCGCTGCCGTTCCGCACCGCCTGCTTTGAGAATATCGTCATGCTCGACGTTCTTCATCACGTCGAAAGCGCGCCGAAATTTTTTGCCGAGGCGGCCCGCGTGCTCAAGCCGGGCGGACGAATCGTTATGCTGGAGCCGGCGATTACGCCGCTCAGCGCATTGTTCTACCGCTATCTCCATCCCGAACCGGTCGATATGGAGCAGGATCCGTTCGCCAGCCCGGCGGCCGACCCCGAGCGCAGCCCCTACGACGCCAACCAGGCGATTCCGACACTTTTGTTCCGCCGCCGGCGGGCCAGGTTCGAACATCACTTTCCCAGCTTCCGGCTGCTTTTGGTGCGCAATCTGAGCCTGTTCGTCTATCCCCTTTCGGGCGGCTACCGCCGGTGGAGCCTGGTGCCCGCCTTCCTCGTCCGCCCCCTGCTTTTCGCCGAGGACGGCCTGCTTGTGCTGCTCGGGCCGCTGATGGCCTTCCGCCTCCTGGTCGTGCTGGAGCGGCGCTAATACCAAGGAGCGATGATAATGACTCATAGGGACGGTTTGCCAAGGTTTTCGGCTAGGAGCGTGGGGCGAAGCGATGCGGGACATCGGAAGCCCCGCGCGACGCCGTCCGAAAGCCTTGGCAAGCCGCCGTTCCGGTCGCCCCCGCGACCCGTCGGAGGGCGTCGGAAGGCCTTGCCGATGGGCCGCATCGCCCGCGGCCTCCCTCCTACCCGACGGGCCGCAGGGGCAATCCCTATGGGTCATTATCATTGCTCCTTGGTATAAGATATGATGTCGACCAGGCAAAAAATTCGGCTCGCCGCCGCCGCCGCGCGCCTGGTCACCGGCGTGCGGCGCACGGTTGGTGCCGGCGATAATGCAGAGGTCCGCCGGGGCGGGCTCAATTGGCGGCTTGAGCTCGGCGAAGGCATCGATTTTGCCATATATCTCCTCGGTGCATTCGAACGCGCCACGCAGCGCCAATATAGGCGGCCCCTCAAGCCGGGCGACGTGGCGCTTGATATCGGCGCCAATATCGGTGCCCATACCCTGCCCATCGCGCGCCTCGTCGGCGCCGCCGGGTCGGTGCATGCCTTCGAGCCGACGGCGTTCGCTTTCGCCAAGCTGAAGGCGAATATCGCTCTCAATGCCGATCTTGTGAAACGCATCCACGCGCGCCAAATCCTGTTGAGCGACACCGGCGGGGACGCGCCGCCGGAAGCGTTGGCGGCGAGCTGGCCGCTTGGCGACCGTCCGGGAGGGCATCCGCTGCATGGCGGCCATGAAAAGACGACCGCCGGCGCCGAAGCGGAAACGCTCGATTCATATGTCGCGCGGGAGGGAATTGAGCGCATCGACTTCATCAAACTGGATGTCGACGGAAACGAATGCCACGTCCTGCGCGGCGCGCAGGATACGCTGCGGCGCTTCCAACCGCCGATTATCCTGGAATTGGCCCCCTATGTATTTTCCGGTGGCGAGAACAGCTTCGAAGCCTTTATCGGGCTGCTGCGCGACGCCGGCTACAGATTGTTGCGGTCTCCGGACGGTGCCGCGCTTCCGGTGGATGCGGCGGCGCTTGGCGACGCCATCCCGAACGGCGCCAGCATCAATGCCTGGGCGATGCGGGCATGACGCCGGCGCGCACGCTATGGCTCATTTTCGCCGGCGCGCTGGTGATCCGCCTCGCCTATACGCTGGGTCTTTATATCGGCATCGGCGCGGAGGCTTTTCTCGCCAAGGATTCCATTCTTTATCTGGAACTCGGCAGAATCTTCGTTTCCGAGGGCGATTTTTTGCGCGAAACGGCTGTCGCCGGGCGCTTTGAGCCTGAAACAGAACGCATGCCGCTCTATGTGATTTGGCTGGCCGTGCATCAATTCGTGAGCGGCATGCCGGCGCTGCTTTTTCCGGCCTTGACCCAGGGCGCGCTGGATGCGTTTGCCTGCGTCCTCATTGCGCGCACAGCCATGCTTGTCGATCCCCGCCTGCTGCTGCCCGCCGGTCTGTTTGCCGCGTGCAATCCAACGCAGATCATCGTCGGCGCGATGATCCTCACCGATTCGCTGTTTTTCTTTTTCGTCTGCCTCATGCTCTATGGCGCTGTGCAATGGCTGCGCCAGCCGGCCTGGCGATGGGCGCTGCTCGTGGGTCTGGCATTGGGTCTTGGCGTTTCCACCCGCGTCATGTTGCTGCCGGCGATCGCGGCGCTGGCCATCCTGCTGCCGCTGGCTTCGATTTGGCTGCGCCGGTTTCGATTCGTCGGCATTGCCCATGTGCTGGTTATCGTCGCCATCTCAGCGGCGATTCAGGCCCCCATTCTCGCCCGCAATATCAGCCACTATGGCAGCGCTCAATTGACCAGCCAAGGCGGTGCCTATTCCCTGCTCTGGCTGGCGCCCTTGGTATTGGAATCGGCCGACGGCACGCCGCACGCCGAAGGGGCGCGGCGCATGCAGGCGCGTTACGAACGCGAAATCGGCGGTGTCGAGCCCGACAATCCGTTCGTGCGCTCAGCCCTGATGTCGGCCACGGCGCGGCGCGCCTTCGCCGAGTTGGGCGCCGGTGCGGCCGTCAAGGCCTGGCTGATAGGCTGCGCCATCAATCTGTTTTCGCCGGCGATGATCCTGTCACCGCCGGTGAGCAGCCTGCCGCGCACCGGGTTCTACGATATGGCGGGCGACAATAAGTTGGAAAAACTGTCCGCCTTCCTGTTGCGCAACGACAACCCGACCTATGCCTGGGTGTTGATCGTCAGCTTTCTCGCCCTGCTGGCGGTGCGCGCCGGGCAATTGTTCGGCCTGGGCCGCGGCTTGTTGAGCCAGACAAGCCGCGAGACGCGCATCATTCTCGTCCTGATGCTGCTCTGGACCGCCTATATTCTGCTCGTCAACGGCCCCATCGCCTCGCCCAAATACCGCCTGCCGATCGAGCCCTTCAGCGCCATCTGCGCCGGGTTCGCCTATCTGGCGTGGCACGATTGGATCAGTCGCCACGCGGTGCGGCGGCGAGCACGATAGCGCTCAGGACAAGAAAGACGCCCTGCCACCACGCCGCCCAAATCGAGAAATTGAGCATCGAGGACGACCAGAAAGCGACGAATATGGCGACACCGGCGGCCGTCGCCAGGGGCGAGGTGGCGCCGATTCGCAGCCACAGGCGCAACAGCAGCGCCAACGCCGCGAGCAGGGCGGCGAGGCCGAAGGCCCCGGTTTCGAGGAATATTTCGAGCAGCCAGCTATGCGGATGCGAGGGGATGAATGTCTGGTTGAATTTTTCGAAAAGCACCGAGGCGCCGGGCAGATAATTGCTGACATCGATGCCATGTCCGAAATAAGGCTTCTCCAGCGCCGCATCGAACGAGAAACTCCAAATATATTGGCGGTGCGCGTCGACCAGGGAAGTCGGCAGGCCGGCCTCTATCGCGCCGTAATAGACACCGCCCTGGATTTGCCCGCCGTCCGGCGGCGGCGGCAGGCGGGTGAGCACCCAGGCGATGGCGATGGCGAGCAGAACGGCGAGCAGGATCAAAAACAGCGGCGCCGCGCGGCCGCGCCACAGCCGCCAGCGCTGGCAGACATAGACGATAGCGCCGACCAGAAATGCGGCGATGAGGCCGAGCAGCCCGGCCAGGCTGTCGACGGCGAGAATCAACGTCAGGGCGGCGGCCAAATGCAGCCACGCGGCATAAAACCAAACCCGGCCGAGGCGGAAGCCGGCCCACAGCACCGCCGGCGCCAGGCAGGCCAGGGCGGAGCCATAATATTTGAGCAGCTGCGCGGCGTTGACCTCGACCCACCCCTTGCCGCGAAAGAGGCCGTATACCGGGCTCGCCGCATAAAGGCCGATGAGCGCGATGAGGGCAGAGATCGAGGCGGCGACGATCAGCGCGCGCAGACAGGTATCGAGGCCGCCGCGCGCAACGAAATGATGGATCAGCGCCGCCACGATCACCATGCCCACCATGCGCCCCCAGGTGGCGAGCGAGCGCCCGAGTTCCGGCGAATCGGCGACACCCGGCAACCACAGCAGAAAGGTCAGGATGATCGCCAGGCCGAGCGGCGTGCGCGCCCCGCGCAACACATCGCCGGCCAATTGCCAGCGCCCCGGCGCCGCCAACAACAGCAACAGGGAGACGGCCAGCGTGACAAGGGTGACAGCCTTGCCCGACGCCACCAGCGGAACGCCGATTCCAGCGAATATGGCGGCGCCGAGCGCCAGCCAATTCCTGTTCGCAACCGACAACAGCCCGGCTCCTCCGTGGTTGGGTTGGTACGATGTCGTGATGTAACACCGCAACCGGGACGCGGCAAACAGGCGCTTTGGCGTTTGCGCCGGCCGGTGCGCCGGCGCGACGCCGGGGCGCCAGTGGGGCCGTGGATTGACGCGCGGCGGCAGCGGGCGGTAGGTTCGCCGCGCAGCCCTTGCCAGCCCATCGAGCCCATAACGAACATGATAATTCTCGGTGTCCACCCCGGATATCACGAGGCCGCCGCTTGCCTGTTCGACGATTATCGAATGATCTCCGCGGTCTCGCTGGAGCGCCTGACCCGGCGCAAGATCGATGGCGGGCGGGTACCCGACGAGGCCATCGACGAATGCCTCGCCATCGCCGGTCTCACGCGCCGCGAGGTCGATGCGCTGGTGCTCGGCCGCGGTGCCTTCGCGTGGCGCTATTACCGGCATTTTCGCGGCTCGCGCCTGCTCGAGGGCAAGGTCCGCCACGCGCTCGGCAAGGAAAAGCACAAGAGCATGGAGCGCGAGCTGCTGCGCGCCGGCCATGCCGATTCGGCGTCGCTGTTCAACGGCGGCAAATTTCTCGGCGATTTCGGCTTCCACGAATCGACCCGGCTCGCTTTCTTCAACCACCATCTCGCCCATGCCCTGCCGACGCTGTTTCATACCGATTGGCGGGACGCGCTGCTCTATACCTCGGATGGCGGCGGCGACAATGTGCAATACAGCCAGCGGATTTTCCAAGACGGCGAGCTGCGCACCCTCTATGGCGGCGATGAATGTTTCGCCGGAGCGCCGCGAATCGACAGCCTCGGCCTGGCTTACGGCTATGCCACCCAGGCGCTGGGCTGGCGCATCAACCGCCACGAAGGAAAACTCACCGGCCTGGCGGCGCTCGGCCGGCCCAGCGTGGCGGCAGCCATCGCGGCGCATTTCAGCGTCGATGCCGAGGGCCAGATCCTGAGCGACTTCAACAGCAATCCCGAGCTCCGCCAGTTCATGTTCGAAACCGCGAAGGATATCCCGCGCGAGGACATGGCGGCCTCGATCCAGGAGGTGCTGGAGCAGGTGACGCTCGAATCCGTGCGCCGCCTCCTTGAGCGCCATACCGTCCGCCATCTCGGTCTTTCCGGCGGCGTGTTCGGCAATGTCCGCCTCAATCGCCTGTTGGCCGAGGAGACCGATATCGACGAAGCCTTCGTCTACCCGGCGATGAGCGACCAGGGCCTGCCGGCCGGCGGGGTGCTGCAATATCTCCTGGAGCGCGACGGCATGGAAACATGGCTCGGCGCACGCTATCCGCTGGAGACGCTTTATTTCGGCCGCGACTGGGGACAGGGCGCCGATAGGGTTTTTACCGGCACGCCCGGCATCGCCACCCCATCGGACAACCCCGCCGCCAAGGCGGCCGAGCTGATCGAGCAGGGCAAGGCGGTGGCGATATTCAGTCACGGCATGGAATACGGCCCGCGCGCGCTCGGTGCGCGCAGCATCCTCGCCTCGCCCGCCGATGCCGGCATCAACGATGCGCTCAACACCCGGCTCTCGCGCTCCGAGTTCATGCCCTTCGCGCCGGTCGTCGCCGAGGAGGACGCCGCGACGCTGTTCGATATCGATGCGCGCAACCGCTATACGGCGCGCTTCATGACCATCACCTGCGACGTCAAGCCAGCCTGGCGGGCGCGCATCCCGGCCGTCGTGCATGTCGACGGCACGGCGCGGCCGCAGATCATTCGCCGTGCCGACAATCCGCTCTATTACGATATCCTCGCCGCTTTCAAGCAACTGAGCGGCCTGCCGACGATGATCAACACCAGTTTCAACGTGCATGAGGAGCCGATCATCAACCGCCCCGAGGAATGCGCGCAGGCGCTGTTGGACGACAGGGTGGATTACGTCGTGACAGATAAAGCGGTTTACCGCCGAGAGAGCGGCGAATGAATATATTGCTGATCGTCTATGCCAGCCTCGCCGCCAGCGCCGCATCCTGGCTCGCCACCGGCGCCGTGCTCCGCCTGCTGCGCCGCCGTGGCGTGCTCGACATCCCCAACGAGCGCTCCAGCCATAGTTCGCCGACGCCGCGCGGCGGCGGCATCGCGGTGGCGGGCGTACTGTTTGCCGCCTGGCTCGGCTTCTGGCTATCCGGCACCGGCGGTCTGGCGGCGCCGCATTTTTGGATCATATTGGCCGCCGGCGCGGCGCTGGCAGTGATCTCCTGGTTCGACGATGTGCGTGGCGGCTTGCCGCCGACCGTGCGCCTCGGCGCGCAAGCGATCGCCGTCGGCGCCGGCCTGATGGCGCTGCCCGAGGGCGCCGGCGTCTTTCAGGGCGCCCTACCGCCGGCGCTCGATCTGGCGCTGAGCGGGCTGATCTGGCTATGGTTCGTCAACCTGTTCAATTTCATGGACGGCATCGACGGCATCGCCGGCAGCCAGGCGACGAGCGCCGGGCTCGGCCTGTTCGCGCTGGCGATCATTTTTCCCGCCGCCGCCGGCCTCGGCCCTTACGCGCTGGCGCTGGCGGCGGTGGCACTCGGCTTCCTGCCGTGGAACTGGCAGCCGGCGCGCATCTTTCTCGGCGATGTCGGCAGCGTGCCGCTGGGCTACGCCATCGGCTGGCTGCTGCTGTCGCTGGCAGTATTCGGGCAGTGGCAGGCGGCGCTCCTGCTGGTGCTCTATTTCAGCGCCGACGCCAGCTTTACCCTGGTGCGGAGATTGTCCCGGGGCGAGGCGATCTGGCGCGCCCATCACCAGCATTATTACCAGTTCGCCGTCGCCGCCGGGCGCAGCCACGCCCATGTGGTGCTGGTGATAACGGCGGTGAATCTGCTGCTTGCCGGCCTCGCCGTGGCGACGGTGCTGTCGGCGGCGGCGGCGTGGAGCGCCCTGGCCGCGGGATTGCTGCTCACGGCCGGCCTTTTATGCTATCTTCGATTCGCCCGGATCAGACCGAAACATGCAGACTAGTCGCATCAACAGAACCTACGCGGTTGCCGCCTTCGATGTGGCCATGGCGGCTGTTTCGTTCGCGGTGGCGCTGTTGCTGCGCCGCGGCATCGAGAATTTCTGGCACGAATCGAGCGGCTTTTTCATCGAGGGCGTCCTCGCCTTCAGCGCCATATCGGCGATTGTTTTCTGGCGCATGCGCATCTACCGGGGTTTCTGGCGCTATACCTCGTCGCGCGACGTCACAAAGATCGCCAGCGCCGCCGGCATCGCCATCCTCATCTTCGTCGCCCTGCTCTTCGTCGTCACCCGGCTCGAGGCCTATCCGCGCTCGGCGCTGCCGATCAATTTTCTCGTCCTGGCGGCGCTTCTCGCCGGCCCGCGCATCTTTTACCGCAGCCTGATGGAGCGCGGCCTCGCCGGTTTTTTTCAGCGCGCCAATGGCGAGCACCGGGTGCCGGTTTTGCTGTTGGGCGCCGGCGACGAGGCTGATCTGTTTATCCGCTCGAGCCTGAGCGGCAGCGCCGTCAATTACCGCGTCGTCGGGTTGGTCGACGATGACAGCGCCAAAATCGACCGCCATATTCACGGCGTCCGGGTCTATGGCCCGGCCCACAATCTTGTCGAGATCGTGCGCGCGCTAAAACGGCGCGGCACCCAGCCGCAACGCCTGATCCTGACATCGGACAGCA
>PVBE011946560.1_pt1 | contig 18768 bp, 15 predicted proteins | sample 1631181 | NCBI WGS metagenome assembly PVBE01 (sample SAMN08397723, study PRJNA350692) | Marine metagenome, whole genome shotgun sequencing project. | isolation source: water | place: Pacific Ocean | collected 2012-04
ATGACCGCCATGGCCGACGCCCTGAAAGACACCAGAGGTACCTGACGGGGACCGTCCCCGGAATGCGCAAGATCGTAGGACCGTCCCCGGAAAGCGCAAGATCGTAGGACCGTCCCCGGAATGCGCACGATCGTAGGACCGTCCCCGGAATGCGCAAGATCGTAGGACCGTCCCCGGAAAGCGCAAGATCGTAGGACCGTCCCCGGATGGGGGTGGTGGTCCCCGGTGGCGACTGATCTAGCTACCTGGTTTGGCGGGCCGCCACCCGGGCTTCTTCCTGTAAAACTCACGATTCCGGATGGTTGAGGCGCGGCGATGGTTGGCACATGGTGTGCATTTTGTCCGGGCAACTCAGCCACACAAACCAGGGAGTTTGAAATGCTCAAGTCCAGATGGTTCCTCAAGGCCGCCCTCCTCATCGCCCTGCTTACGCTCCCCGTGACGGGGATGGCCAGAGGCAAGCTCTACGCCCATCATGGAAACCAGAAATTCTCCCGCAAGAGCCTCTCCGTGGGGCAGGCCCGCCACAGCGTGGCCATGTCAGTGGCAAAGCGGCTCAACGTCCCGCGCTCGGGCTTCATGGTGAAGCCGTCCCAGATCAAGGTCTCGATCAAGATGGCCCCCGACGGCAAGACCGCCGTGTGGCGCGCCACGGTCAAGCCGCGCCATGGCTCGGCCTACGACAAGCTCGGCAAGCACTTCGGCACCCAGGTCAAGTCCAAGCTGTACGGCACCATCAACGTTGGCCTGCGCAAGCCGTCCCAGAACCAGATCCGCACCAAGGCCTTCGAGCTCTACAAGGCCCGCAAGTCCGGCTCCGCCAAGGGCGACTGGCTGGCCGCCGAAAAGCAGCTGACCAAGTACGGCAACAAGCCGCGCAGCTCCACCATCCGCAAGCTGGCCTTCAAGCTGTATCATCAGGGTCGCCAGCGTGGCAACGCCCGCACCGACTGGTACAAGGCCGAGAAGATGCTGACCCGCGACCTCAACGGCGGCCGGGTCAAGTTCATCAACAGCTCCAAGGCCTACAACAACACCTTGCGCTCCATGTTCTTCCCCGGCGCCCGCAAGTAGTCCCCCTGGCGCTCTGCTGAACTCGCTGCCCCACCCTCTCCGACTTCCGAACACTGCACCGGCGACTGCCGTCACCACCCGTACCACCGCTGCGTAGCCCCACTCCGGCCTGCTCCGCTAATAATCGATTATCGCTGGTCATTTTTTTGACAGCCGGGCGATTCTGCCTATGGTGTCGCTGGCACGGAATTCGCTTAACTGTGCACGGAGTACGGAGAGACCCATGAAGATAAGCCACACCATAGCCCTCATCGCCGCCCTGCTGCTCAGCCTGCCCGCCGTCGACGCGTTGGCCAACAAGCGCAACGGCAAACGCGTGGACCCGCGCAGCTATCGGTCCGTAAAGAGCGGCAGCAAGCACAAGGGCAAGGTCCGCGTCAGGGGCGGCATGGTCTCCCGCTTCAAGGCCTGGAAGCAGCGCAATCATCGCACCAGGAGCCGGCGCCCCCGCAGCAACACCCCCCGCAGCACGGTCAAGCGCCGCAGCACCCGCACCAGCCGCGTGTGGCACAAGCGGAGCTACGAGCGACGGGGCACCCGCGCCAGCCACAACCGGACCCGCTTCCGCGTCAGCGGGCGCAGGTTCAGCCGCGGCACCATCGCCACGCTGGTCCGCGCCGGCGTCCTCCGCCGGGGCAAAAACGGCAGCCTCTACGTCCTCGGCAAAAAATCCAAGCGCGGCTACCGCTCCAAGTACAGGCCGGCCAAGCGCCTGCGTGTCTTCGCCGGCCGCAAGGTCCGAAAGGGCGACCTGAAAAAACTGTGGAAGCTGGCCAGCCGCACCGCGCCCCACCGCTTGCCCCACGGCAACCTGCCGCTGAACAAGCTCTGGCGCTGACGCCCGCCCTTCAGCCCGTCCTCGCCCTGCGCAGCTGCTGCGAGACCTTGCCGTACCCCTCCCGCATCAAGTCCTCGAGCTCGTTGACCACCACATATTCCGGGTAGAACTGGGACACGGCTTCGCTGCAGATGCCGATGCCGATGACCTGCAGCCCGGCCGTGGTCAGCCGCGCGACGCTGCGGCGCAGGTAAGCGATGGGGAAGACCCACCAGCGGTCCAGGAAAGCCTCGTTGAGCACCTGGGTGCCACGGTATAGCCCGCTCATGTCGCCGCGCCCCAGGGTGTTGGCGGTGGCCACGATGGTGAAGCGGCTGCGGCTGCCGTCCTCCTCACGCCAGGGGTTGATCACCAGCGGCGCGCCGGCCTCGCCGTTGACGCAGGGCAGACACACCGGCTTGCGCTCCAGGATGCGGTGGAGGAAAAACAGCACCTCAGGCGCGGCCGCGTCCACCTCGTCGATCAGCATCGGCAGTCGCTCCAGCATGGCGTGCAGCATCGGCCCGTAGCGAAAGATCGTGTCGCCGTTGACCAGCTCCTTGGTGCCGAGGAAGTCGTCCACCGACATCTCACCGTGGAGGCTCATGACGTAAGGCACGCAGTCCAGCCAGGCCTTGATCAGCAGCTCGGCCTTTTCGGACTTGCCGCAGCCGGTGGGGCCCACCATCAGGGTCGGCTCCCGGGCCTTGATCGCCTGTCCCACCAGCCTGTCGATCTTGCCGAAGGCATGGAAGCTGCCGCCGCCGAGCTTCACCTCCTGCTCCCGGGCCATGACGCGCGGGGCCAGCTCCGTGGCGTGAATGAGGCCGTCGTCACCCGCGGCCACGCGCAGCCCCTCCCGCCCCAGATAGGCGATGACGTCGGCGTCTGCAAGGAGCGCCTCGGGATCGGCGAAGCCCTACTGCTGGAGCTCGCCCACGGTCCATCTGCTGCGGTCGCGAAAGAGCAGGCCGAGGTACTCGGCGTGGTGCTGGCGCTCCTGGATGGCGGTGTCGTTCATGGCTCCTCTTGCTGTCTCGTTCGCTCACCGCCTTCGGTTTTTTTGCAGCCCGACCGCCGGGAATTGGAATAGCGTCGCCACTTCCAGGGCTTATACTGGTTAGAGAAGATGGGAAGAGGGCTCTCCAACAGCGAAGTTGCCGACGTATACAGGCGATACGGCCACCTGATGCGCCGCCGAAGCAGGGTTATGCTGCGCCATGAGCCCTCGGCCGACCGCGCGGTGCAGGAGACGTTCATCAAGCTCATGCGATACGGCGCAGAGCTTCGCGAGGCGGACGCCAGGCTGCGCTGGATCTACCGCGTGATCGATCGGTGCTGCTTCGACGCGCTGGGCCACCTCGAGGGACTGGAGCAGGAGAGGGAGACGGACGGCGGCGCCGGCACCGCTCACCCATCCGTGGCTCCCGAGGTGCGGGACGCGGTGCTGGCGACCCTCCACGAGCTGACAGATCCCGAGCGCACGCTGGCCGTCTGGCGCTTCGTCGACGGCGAGGGCGAGGCCGAGATCGCCGCGGAGATCGACTGGTCCAGGCGAGCGGTGAGCCGCAGGCTGCAGGACCTCGGCCAGCGTATGGAGGACCAGGGAGGCGTAAAGACCGCCGACGGAGCGCCGGCAGAAGCGGAGCACCCCTCGCCGATGCGGCTGGAGGCCTGGTCGGTGGGGGAGCCGGATCCCGGAGTGGATCAGCACGTGGGCGACTGCAAGGGGTGCCGCGACTACGTGGTCTCCCTGGAGATGGAAAAAGAGGTGTTCCTGGATCAGGAGGAGCCCGAGACGTTCGTGCCGCGAGTGCGCCGCGTGGCCGACACTCAGCAGGTGCCGGTGGTGGGATTGGCCCAGCCGAAGCCGGCCCCGGAGCCGAAGGTAGATCCCGGTCCAGAGCCCGCCCCCGAGCCCGCGCCCGAGCCGGAATCGGCGGACCAGCCGGAGCGCGACGCGACGTCTTCGAGCGCACCCTCCAGCGGCGGCGTCCAGCCCGCGGCTGACAGATCCTGGCTCGCGAGGAAGCGCTGGTTGTTGGTCGGCCCGGCCCTGGCCCTGGTGGCCGTGGTGGCGGTGCGGATGCACGCTCCCGACCCGGCGCAGGGGCCAACGTCGAAGCCGCGATCTGCGCCTCGCCCCCACAGCGCCCTCGACCCCGAGGAGGTGATCCGCCTCAAGGGGCCGATCAAGCTCGGCGCGGTGGTCATGGGCGTCGACGGCAAGCAGACCCGGGTCCGCGGCATGGTCTACACCACCGCCGGGATCAAGGTCAGCGTGGAGCTCACCGTCCCCGGTGCGATGTCGATCACCGTCGGCGTGGTGGACGACTCCGGGGAGTGGATCCCCCTGGTGAAGGACAAACAGTATGAGGCCGGAGTTCACCTGCTGCCCAGCGACCTGGCCTTCGACGGCCGCCCCTCCACGGTCCGGGTCATCGCGGGCACCAACAAGCAGGTCACCGCGGCGCTGAAAAAGAGCGACTTCAAGGGGCTGCCGGTGCTGCTCATCCAGCCGGTGGCCAAGAAGTGAGACGCTCGAGCGAACGCGGGGCTGGGAGGGCAGATAGTTTACAGCGCGTCTTCCGGGCGCTTTAATGAACAGATGAGATCTAGCGCGGCCTTGCTCCTGCTGGTGCCTCTGGCAACCGGTTGCTTCCGCGGCGGCTTCGACCCGCCGGCCGGCAACGACCTGGGCCCCGTGGGGCTCGACGCGACGTTCACCATCGTCGACATGCCCCAGCCGGACCTGCGCCTCTCCAGCGTCAACGAGCCCTGCAAGCCGCCGGCCTGCCAGCCCGGGCTGACCTGCACCTGGAAGGACAAGACACGCTTCTGCCGCCCGCCCTGCAAGTTCGACGCGCGGGTCTGCGCCGACGGCCAGGCCTGCGGCCGCCCCACCCTCGGGACCAAGACCTCGGACCCCACCGCGCCGTCCGTCTGCATGCCCACCGCGGGGGCGGCCAAGATCCACGAGAGCTGCCGCTACCTGCCCTGCGAGCAGGGGCTGCTCTGCATCAACGGCGACAACAACGACCGCGTCTGCATGTCCCAGTGCGACAAGGACGCCGACTGCGGCGCGGGCGCGCACTGCCTCGGCTCCACCAGCAAGGGGCAGAAGATCTGCGCCATCCATTGCACCAGCGACGCCCAGTGCAAGGGCAAGCTGCGCTGCGTCGGCTTCGGCGACAAGATGCTCGATCACTGCCTGCCGAATACGCCGGTGGGGCCGAACCAGTCCTGCGACAAGCGCCTCTGCGGCCCGGGGATGCGCTGCTTCGGCTGGCCGGGGCAGACGACGCGCTTTTGCAGCAAGACCTGCCCCGCCAAGACCTGCACCTCGGGGCTCAGCTGCCTTGAAGTGCAGGGCAACGGCACCTCCCTCTGCGTCAAGCAGTGCGGCCTGTTCGACAAGCCGAGCAAATGCGCGACGGGCCAGGTCTGCTACGCCAGCGCCAAGCTGCTGCAGGCCTACTGCATCCCGGGCAAGGGCGACCCGACCAGCTGCGGCGCCGCCAACCCCTGCGTCAGCGGCAGGCTCTGCATCAACGGCACCTGCCGGCTCCCCTGCGACGCCACCCACCCCTGCCCCGGCCTGATGAAGTGCGCCACCCTCTCGGCGGGGGGGAAGACCATGCCCTGGAGGGCCTGCCTGCCGCTGTGACGGCCGGGCGCGCCGATTCTTAGCGTCCGCCTCGCGCTTGTTGTACAATCCGTGGAATGCCAAGGAAGCTGGGAGAGATCCTGACGAGCCGAGACCTCGTCTCTGTGGAGCAGCTCTACGAGGGGCTGCGCCACCAGATGATAGCCAACGTGCGCATCGGCACCTCGCTGGTGCAGCTCGGCTACCTGCAGGTGGACGACCTCGGCTGCTGCCTCAGCATCCAGTACGGTGTGCCCCACGCCGACGCCGAGCTGCTGGACGGCGCCAACAAGAAGGCCCTCGACGCCGTGCCGCCCGACATGTGCGAGCGGTACATGATCATCCCCATGCGGCTGGAGGAGGAGGTGCTCAACCTGGCCATGGCCAAGCCGAGCCGCAGCATCGCCGGTGAGCTGTCCTTCGCCCTCGGCATGACGATCAACCGCTTCGTGGCCCCCGAGCTGCGCGTGGTCTACTTCCTCGAGCACTATTACCACGTGCTCCGCCCGCCGCGCTTTCTGCGCTCCCCCGACGGCAAGAAGAAGGAGGAGGACCGACGCAAGTACCTCACGGCCACGGTCAAGCCGGTGCGCGACCCCACCGAGTCCACGGAGCAGAGCTGGGCCGAGGGGGGTGAACCTCATCGCCGGTGGTGACGACGACCTGCTCTCCCTCGACGTGCCGGGCACCGAGGATCCGGGCGCGGCCCGACTGATCCCGGCGCTGTCCCTCGAGGAGCCGGATGAGCCCGAACCCCCTGCCGAGGAGCTGCTGGAGCAGCCGCCCGTGGAGGAGGAAGAGGGGGAGGACGACGACCGCTCGCCCACCGCGGTGTACAAGATGATCCGCGCCGAGCGGCGGGTGGACGTGTTGAAGGAAAAGATCGCCCAGGCCGACAACACCGACGAGGTCGACCGCCTGCTGGTGGAACCGTTTTTGGACCACTGCGCCCTCAGCGTCCTGTTCTGGATGCGCGACCGCTTCGCCATCGGCTCATGCGGCTACGGCACGCCGTCCGCGGTGCAGCAGCCGCAGAAACTGGTGGTCACGCTGGAGTCGGCCTCCATGATGCGCTACGCCATGCAGACCCGCGGCATCATCCGCGGCGTGGGGGAAAACGACGACATCCAGATCAAGATCGCCGATCAGCTCGGCTCGCGCATCCCCGGCGAGGTCTGCGTCACGCCGATCATACTCAAGGATCACGTGGTCAAGCTGCTGACCATCCACTCCTTCCCCAAGACCAACTTCCCCGACGACGCGCCCCAGCAGGTGATGACGCTGGCCCGCTGCGCCGGAGAGGCCTACGCCAGGATCTCGGACTAAACCACGGTTCATGATTCGCAATCGCCCGGGCAGCGGAGGTCCTGTGATCAGGGCTCCAGGCTCCGGGCTTCGGGCTACAAGGCAAGCGCTGCTTGCGCATGGGCTACGTGCTTCCCGCAACTCCTGCTGGCGCGCCACCTTGAAACCGGGCCGAACGAGCTGTCGACAGAACTGCACCTTTCCGAGCCTGAGAAGCTGGCGAAAAGTGGCCTCGTAGCCTGTAGCCTGAAGCCCGTAGCCCGCTGCCGCGGAGGCGATGGCTCGGTGATCTCGAATCGCGATCGTCGGGCGCCTGCCAGGCAGGCGAGCCCGCTCGTTACCTGCGCTTGACCCTGCGGATGTAGTAGCTCGACCCGCTGCGGGGGTGGACCACGCGGAAGAGGATGATGTTGTCGCCCGGCTTGAGGGTCACCTGGTGGGTGAAGCGGTATGCGCCGTCCAGGGATGCCGGGGCGCCGTTGACGTAGACCTTGGAGCCGCGGATGGCCACGCCCCGGGCCTGCACCTCGCCGCCAGCCACGGCCGTGCCGTTGCGCGGGTGAGTGATCTGCACATTGGGCGTGGCGTTGTCGTACTTGATCGCCAGGGTGCGGCTTTTGGAGGTACGCACCAGCTTACCCGCCTTTGTGCGGCCGGCGACATACCAGAGGTAGATCCCCTCGCGCAGCTTGCCCGTGGGCAGTGAGGTGCGGGTCTTGCGCGTCTTGACGTTGGCCAGCGGCCTGGTCAGGTTCCGCTCGCGGAAGACCTTTACCTGGTAGACGTCGGCGTCGGGCATGGCCTGCCAGCGAAACGTGAAGCGGGGCAGCCGATTCTGGTAGTAGACCGTGGTGTTGCCGTCCCGCTCGCGGATCAGGTTCTTCGGGGTCACAGCGCCGCGCAGACGCCTGTGCGACGTGTCGCGCAGGACATGCACCGTGCCCCGGGCGCCCTCCCCCGGCTTGCCCGCGGCGTCCAGCGGTCGGATGCGCCAGTGCAACGTGCCGCGGGTCACCCGCGGCAGGGTCAGCGCCTTGCGACGGACGACGTCGGAGAAGTACATGCCCGCCTCCACCAGGGTGCGGTCCGCGGCGGCCCACTGGAAGGTGATCGGCACCCCGGCCCCGGGCACGAAGACGCGGATGGTGCCGGGCTTGCGGATCTTGAGCGGGCTGGTTCTGGGCTGGCGCGGCCCGGAGATGGCGCCCTTGCGCAGCCCCGCCTTCTGGCCCGACTGCAGCACCAGGGTGCGGTCCTTGCCGATGAGCGTGGCCTCGCCGGCCTTGATCTCCACCACGCCCTCGCCCTTGCCCTGGCGCACCCAGAGGTCCATGCGCTCGTGGGTGATGCGCGGGATGATGCGCACGCCCTCCACCACGAAGCCCGAGCCGGTCTTGCCCGCCTTGCCCCGGTCGGTGATGTGCAGGTCGCCCTTGGTCCGCTGCAGGCGGATGCTCGCCTTCTCGCCGGGCGCCGTCGGAGGCAAGGCCTTGGCCACCAGCTGGGCCGGGCCGCGCACCTCGGTGCCCTTGCCCTTCTCCTCGCCGATGACCGCCCGGGCCCCGCGGGCCAGGATGATCTCGGTCTCCGGCACCACGGTCACGGTCTGTCCGCGCCGCACGGTGCGCGGGCGAGCATCCTCGGGCCCCTTGACCTGCACCTTGCCCCGGCCGGTGGACTTGAGAAAGAAGACCAGCTCCTTGGCCACCACCACCCCGGCGCCGATGTCCGGCCTGGGCGGCGGGCCGGCGTCGGGCCGCTTCGCCGGCAGCTCCAGGGTGAGGGTCTTGCCGGCGACGATGATCTCCTCCTCCCCTGACGGTCCCTCCACCGTGGCCTTGCCGTAGGTCACCGTCACCGACGGCGCCGTGGCTCCCTTGCGCGGGGCCACGATCTGGGCCTTGGCCGAGCGGGTCAGGCGCACCTTCCTGCCCCCCACGCCGATGACGAGCTCGGCGGCCTCCTTTTCGCCGCTGCCGGTTCCGACCACGGAGCCCTTGGTCAGGGACAGCTCCACCTTCTTCTTGGTGGCGCCGGTGCGGAAGATCACCACCGAGTCCGGCTTGACCAGCAGCTCGCCGCCGTTGCGCAGGGTGAGCACCGCCTGGCTCGCGGGGCCGGTCTCGATGCGGGAGCCCACCTCGAGGTAGTCCTCCACCTTGAGGTAGCGGAACTGGGGCGGCTTCCCCTCCACGGCCTTGACCTTCTTGCCCGTGACGGACTTGACCCGGGCGATCCAGTTTGCCGGGAGTTCCTTTTTGCAACCGTCGCACGCGGGGACGGCCAAAAGCCCCAACAGCAGAAACAGCGTTTTTCTGTGACCAGTCACCGGGATTTCCACCAGGCGCGATTATAGACGCGCTACCGGAAAAGCTCCACGTTGAGGATCACCGTGTCGCCTTCCTGGATGCGGATGCTCTTGCGCTGGGTGCGGAAGCGCGGCGCTGAGATGATCACCTTGTACTCGCCCGGCTTGAGCGTCAGCGAGAAGCTGCCCGAGCCGGGCACCTGGATCGTCTTGTCCAGCGCCGGGATCAGGATGGTGGCGCCCTTGACCTTGCGGCCGCGGGTGTCCTTGATGCTGCCGCGCAGGGTGCCCGGCGGCACGGCGGCGCGGGTCTTGAGCTTGACCACCACCTTCACCTGGCCGCCTGCCGGGACCTTGAGCTCGGAGCGCGCGGCGTCGTAGCCGTCGGCGGCGACGAAGAGCACCTGGTCACCGGCGGGGATGCCGAAGGTGCGGAAGCCGCCGTCCTGGGGGCTGACCGCCTGGCTCGACGCCTCCTGGCCCTCCACGCGGATCATGGCGTTCCACACCGGCTTGCCGGTGCGAGCGTCGAGCACCTCGCCGATGACCACGCCGGGCTTTTGCGGTGGCGGCGGGCACTCCTTCTTCGGCCTCTCTGCCACCACCTTGGGCGCCGGCTCCTCGAAGGGATCGAAGCGGTAGCTCAGGCGGAAGAGCAGGTTCCAGCGGGGCAGCACCACCGAAAACTTACCCGCCGGCAGGGGCGGGCGCGAGCCGTAGCCCACGCCGGTGATGCCCACGTCCATGGCGGCCAGCACCTGGAGGCTCTTGGACTTGGTGGGCCAGACCCGCGCGCCGAAGGAGACCCGCCCGGGGCTGCCGGTGAAGCCGGGCGCGCCGCCGCCGACGTAGGGCTCGAGGGACAGCTCGACGAAGGGGCCCACGTATTTGGTCAGATACTCCACGCCGAGGCGGGTGACCACGCGGTTGAAGGAGCTGATCTGCGCCGCGTAGAGCTGGCTCGTCGTCAGCCTCGACAGGTCGTCGAACATGTTCTCCGAGCCGTCGATCAGGAAGCCGACGTTGAGGTGGATCGCCAGGGGCAGCCGGTCGCCGAGGGAGTAGCTGGCCACCACCGCCAGCAGGGCGTTGGTCGACGACAGCGCCGCCTCGAAGTAGCCCGCGCCCGAGGGGAAGCGCAGGTCCACCAATGCCCCGAGGGTCAGCCCGTCGAGGATCTCGTAGCTCCCCTTGAGGGAGATCTGCGGATCGCCCACGGCCACCTGCAGCTCGTCGGCCTTGCCGCTGCTGCTGTCGGAGATGACGTGGAGCGCCAGGGCCGCCTCCAGGAAGCGCAGGGGCGTCCAGGAGATGGAGAGGGTGTTCTCCATGCGGGCGTGGTCCTGCCCCTCGGACAGCAAGTTCCTCGCAGAGTAGATCTGCAGGTCCGTGCCGAGCGTGATGACGCCTGCCGGATGGTTGGACGCTGACACCATGCGCAAGAGCCCCTTCTGCCCCAACAGATTCCCGCCGGCGGGCGCGTCGGCGCGCACCGCTGCCGGCGAGGCCAGCGCCATGGCCAGCAACAGGGGCGTGACACACCTGGGAAACACCGATTTGATCACCGTTCTCCTCCCGCGCTGAATAATTGTCAGCAGGCGACAATGATTGTAAGGTTATCGGCGACTTGTACTCAAGGATTCTTGAGGAATCTTATAGTGGATAGTCCTACAAGAGCCGACGAACAGGGCGCGCTGGTTGGGCGCTACGAAATCATCACCAAGCTGGCCGTCGGCGGCATGGGAGAGGTGTTCCTTGCGCGCTCGGTGGGCGCCGCCGGCTTCCAGAAACACGTCGTGATCAAAAAGATCCTGCCCCACCTCGTGGAGCAGGAGTCCATCGTCGAGGCCCTGGTCCACGAGGCCAAGCTGATGGTCCGCCTGGACCACCCGAACATCGTCCAGGTGCTCGACCTCGGCCTGGAGGGTGGCAACTACTTCATGGCCATGGAGTTCGTCCATGGCTACAACCTCTCCTCCATCATCGGCTACTGCGCCAAGAACAAGCGCATCATCCCGGCCACCGTCTGTGCCCACATCGTGGCCGAGATGCTCTCCGGGCTGGAGTACATCCACGAGCTGACCGAGTCCAACGGCTCCAAGATGAACATCGTCCACCGGGACGTCAGCCCGCAGAACGTGCTGGTCTCCCGGGAGGGGCGGATCAAGCTGGCCGACTTCGGCATCGCCAAGGTGCTGCACGAGGCGGAGGGGGCGCTGACCCAGAGCCTCAAGGGAAAGCTGAAGTACATGGCGCCCGAGGCCCTGGAGGAGGGGCGCATCGACCAGCGCTACGACCTGTTCGCCTCGGGCATCGTGCTCTTCGAGGCCCTCTGCCGGGCCCACCTCTATCGAGGCAAGAACGACGCCGAGCTGATGAAGCGGGTGCGCGAGGCCCGCGTGCCGCCGGTGGCGCGCTACCACAAGGACCTGCCCGGGGGGCTGGCCGTGGCCACGATGAAGTCGTTGAGCAAGGACCCCGACGCCCGCTTCCAGTCGGCGCGGGCCTTCGGCGACGCTCTGCGGGCGGCCATCCAGCCGGTGACCCAGCAGGAGGCGGCGGCCGAGCTGCGCGCCCTGGTCACCGAGCTGTACAACGAGCCCAACTTCCCGGTGAGCAAGCAGAAGCTGCCGGACCTCGACTCCACCAAGGCGGTGGACGTGCGGCCGCTGCTGATCCAGTCGCAGATCGAGTCGCCCTCGGGCTCTGCGCCGGCCATCACCGGCGTGGGCTCCTCCGAGGACCGCGAGCCAGCGCAGCTGGCCCCCGCAGCGCCGGGGCGCCATATCAACCCGCTGATCATCCTGCTGACCATCGGCTTCCTCGGCATCAGCGTGGCCGTGGGGTACCTGCTCTACGCCAACCAGTACAGGACGCCGCCGACGCCGCCCCCCAAGGGGCAGGTGATCATCGTCGAGCAGCACAACCGCGCGCCCGCGCCGACCAAGGCCGAGCCCCGGCCGAAGCCCGCGAGCAAGCCCGCGCCGGCGGCGACCCCCGACGCGGCGCCCGCCCCGGACGCCAGGGTCAAGGCGAGGCGCGTCGTGAGGCCCAAACGGCCGCGGCCCGCGAGCAGGCCTGCGGGCCCGTTTGATCCGTCCAAGGGGGCGGGCATGTTCCGCAAGCACCACCGCTCGTTGACCCGCTGTTTCAACAAGCACACCAAGGAGAGCGACCCGGAGATCCGGCTCAAGGTCATCACCACCATCCGCGGCACCGGCGCGGTGGCGGCCGTGCGCCTGGAGCCGGTGGCCCAGAACACCACACCCATGGGCAAGTGCGTCATCGCGGTGGCGCGCAAGATCCGCTACCCGCGGCACGACAAGCCGTCGGTGACGTTCCTCCAGCCCCTGCGCGTGACGCGTACGAAGTAGCCACGATGTCCGAGGCGCTAATAGTGAGTCGGCGTGGGTAATCGATATCTCGTCGTCTCTGACCTGCACCTGGTCGACATCGAGGACCACGACGATGGTTGGATGTATCACAAGTCCTCCAAGTACGTCTTCGACGACCAGTTCGACGGACTGGTGGAGCGGTTCAAGGAGCAGGCCGCGGCGGGCGACCGGCTGACCCTGGTGCTCAACGGCGACGTGTTCGACTTCGACATCGTCACCGCCGTGCCCGACGACCCGCCCTGGAAGGTGAGCTCCGCCGAGCGCCAGCGCGGCCTGGATCCCACCGAGGACAAGTCGGCCTGGAAGCTGGAGCTGATCCTGGCCGATCACCGGCCGTTCCTCGCCACGCTGGCCCGCTTCATCTCCGAGGGGCACCACGTGGTGCTGACCATGGGCAACCATGACCGCGAGCTGCACTTTCCGAAGGTGAAGAAGGTGCTGCTTGACACCCTGGAGGAGGTGGCGCGAGAGGAGGAGCTGAGCCTGGTGCAGGGCTCCATCACCGTCGAGCCGTGGTTCTACTACGTGCCGGGTGAGATCTACGCCGAGCACGGCGGACAGTACGATCACTACACCTCGTTCAAGCACCAGCTCGCCCCGGAGATCGAGGTGCGTGGCGAGAAGATGCTGGCCCTGCCCATGGGGGACCTGTCCAACCGCTGGCTGCTCAACCGCATGGGCTACTTCAACCCCCACGCCGGTGACTTCATCCTCAACTTCTTCGCCTACGCGAGCCACTGGTTCAGGCACTACGCCTTCAGCAAGCGGAACCTGGTCCTGGCCTGGTTCTTCGGCAGCATCCGCGTGGTGATGGAATGCTTCGCCATCAAAAAGAGACTGCACAAGCCGTCGCCGGAGAACATGGAGCGGCTGGACCAGGTGGCGCGCAAGTACGACCTGTCGCAGCAGGAGATCTTCGCGCTCGGCATGCTGCAGCGCCAGCCGATCACCCAGCGCTTCTACTGGCTGGTCCGCGAGCTGTGGATCGATCGGGTAGTCCTCGCCGCGGTGCTGATCGGGGGCACCGTCGCCCTGGCCCTGGTGCCGATCCCGTTATGGATCAAGCTGATGGTGCCGCTTTCGTCCTTCCCGCTGCTGGTGTTTATCTACGAATCCCTGGCCAAGGGGGAGACCATCTTCACCATCGAAAAGGAGATCCCCAAGCGCGCCCGGGCTGTGTCACGCATGCTCCCCGCGCGGGTGGTCACCTTCGGCCACACCCACGTGCCGCGGCAGATCCCGCTGTCGCGGGACACCAACTTCGTCGACACCGGCACCTGGGCGCCGATCACCACCAAGAAGAAGCCGAAGCGCCTGGTGCAGGGCTACCGCAACTACCTGCAGGTCTGCTTCGAGCGCAAGGAGGTGAGCATCATCCTCGGCTCGTGGATGGAGCCCGACGACGAGGACGAGAGGAGCTCTGGATGAGGATCATCACCTGGAACGTCAACTCGGTGCGCGTGCGGCTGGAGCGGTTGCTGGCGGTGCTCGAGCGCCACGAGCCCGACGCGGTCTGCCTCCAGGAGCTCAAGTGTCAGGACGACGCCTTCCCCCACGAGGCCATCCGCGACGCCGGCTACCACGCCGCGGTGTGGGGCCAAAAGACCTACAACGGCGTGGCGATCCTGGCCCGCGAGCCCCTGGAGAACGTGGCGCGCAGCTTCGCCGGCGACCCGGTGCCCGAGCAGTCGCGGGTGCTGTCGGCGGACGTGGGCGGCCTGCGGCTGGTGAACCTCTACGTGGTCAACGGCAAGGAGGTGGGCACCGAGCATTACGACATCAAGTTGGCCTGGCTCGACGCGCTGTTCGCCTGGCTGGACGAGGCCCACGCGCCCGACCAGCCTTTGGTGCTCACCGGTGACTTCAACATCGCCCCGGAGGCGCGGGACGTCTGGGATCCCAAGCGCTACGCCGGGCGGGTGCACTTTTCGCTGCCCGAGCGCAAGCGCCTCAACCGCATGCTGGACTGGGGCCTTTGCGACATCTTGCGCCTGCACACCGAGGAGGCCGGCCTCTACTCGTGGTGGGACTACCGCCACGGCGCGTTCCCCAGGGGCCGCGGCCTGCGCCTGGACCTCTTCCTCTGCACCGAGCCGGTGGCCCGGCGCAGCGTCAGCGTCACGGTGGACGCCGAGGAGCGCAGGCAGAAGTCGGGGCCGGGCAAGCCATCGGACCACGCGCCGGTGATCCTCGAGCTGGAGTGAGACGCGACCATCAGCGCGGGGAAAACGAGGCATCCGCTCGACGAAGGGTTTTCGGGCAGGTATTAAAGTAGGATGCGAGTCCTCCTCGTGAATCCCCCCGATGAGCTCGATGTCATGTTGGGGGTGGGCAAAGAGTTCATCCAGAAATACGAGCCCCTGGGTATCCTCTATATCGCCGCTTATTTGCGAGAGTTGAAGCACGACGTGCAGGTGATCGACGCCTACGCCGAGAACCTGAGCCGGCGCGACGTGCTGGCGAGGATCGCCGTCTGCTCTCCCGATGTGTTGGGCTTCTCCACGCTGACCTGCAACGGCGCCGAGGTCTTCGCCATGGGCCGCGAGTGCAAGCGACGATTTCCGGAGATGCTCGTGGTCCTGGGCAACATCCATGCCTCGGTGTTCGCTCGCCAGTACCTCGATAACCACTGCTGCGACGTCGTCGTCCACGGGGACGGCGAGTTGGCCATGGCGGCCATTCTGGAGCGAACCCGGCGGCAGGAGAGCCTGGAATCCGTCCCCGGGATCGCTTACCGCGACGACCAGGGCTGTGTCGCAGAGACCTCCGGCCTGGCCGCCCCCGCCGACCTGGCCAGGCTGCCGGTCCCGGCCCGCGACCTGGTCCCTCGGGAGGCGTACGGAGAGGCGAACATCAGCAACCAGAACTTCGTTCCGGGGCGCGGTAATCGGGCCAAGTCGCTGATCACCTCCCGGGGTTGTCCCTTCAGGTGCACCTTCTGCGCTGTCCACGGTGATCACAAGCCCCGCTTCAACTCCGCCGGTCGCGTGGTCGACGAGCTCGAGCTCCTCGAGCAGGAATACGGCGCCAGCTACGTTTATGTCCAGGACCCGCTGTTCATGGGTAACAGGGAGCGGGTCTTCGCCATCTGTGAGGAGATCCGCCGACGAGGCCTGTCCCTGCGCTGGGGGTGCGACACCCACGTCAACTACATCAACAGACAGGTCGTGGAAGCCCTGGCAGGGGCCAACTGCTACGAGCTGTCGCTGGGCATTGAGTCCGGCGTCCAGCGCCTCCTGGACTCGGTGGGCAAGGGGTCCAGCCTGGAGCGAATCCGGCAGGCGACCCGGACGGTCAAGAGGCACTCCAACATCCTGCTGGAGGGGCTGTTCGTCCTCGGGCTCCCCGGCGAAACCTCGGAGGACTCCCTGGAGACGATCCGGTTTGCCTGCTCGCTGCCGCTGGACATGGCCCAGTTCAGCGTGTTCATACCGTACCCCGGCTCCCTGGCCTTTGAAGATTTGGCCGCGCGTGGAGAGCTCGACACGGGCGTCCGCGCTGACGGCAGCGTGGACCCGTCAGCGTGGAGACGTTACTCGTCCTATCTCTGCTTCTCCAACTCTGACGTCGAGCAAATATGGGTGACCGAAGGGCAGACCGCTGAGCGGCTCGGTTTGCTCCAAAAACGGGCGTTTCGCCGGTTCTACCTCCGGCCCGAACAGCTGTGGCGACAGGTCAAACGAATCCGCCCCGACAACGCCCTCAAGATGGCCCGCATCGCCCTGCGCGGGTTCTTCTGAGCGGGTCCGATCTGTCCGATCCATTGCCTCTCTTTCTGATCTGAGGTGCAGCGAGGAGGGCTCGTTGCTGCTATCCTTGGCTGCTAATGTGCGGCATCGCTGGAATAATTGGGCTCGGCACGACCCTCGGCCAGGAGGACCGGGATTTGACCCGGACGATGGCGTCCTTGCTCCGCCATCGCGGACCGGATCAGACCGGTCATCGATTCGATGAGCGATGCGCCCTGGGCAACACCCGGCTCAAGGTCATCGATCCGTCGGACTCGGCTGACCTCCCCATGACCAACGCCGACGGCACCGTGTGGATCTGCTACAACGGCGAGGTCACCAACTTCAGGGAGCTGAAGAAGGAGCATCGGCTGGGCGCCAAGTACGCCTTTCGTTCGACCTCGGACACCGAGGTGCTGATCCACCTCTACGAGGAGCTGGGGATCAGGTTCGTCGACGAGCTGTCCGGGATGTTCGCGTTCTGTCTTTACGACAGCCGCCTGGGCAAGGCCTGGCTGGTTCGAGACCAGTTCGGGATTCGACCTGTCTTCTACCTGGTGGGGCCGGACCGACTGTTTTTCGCCTCGGAGATCAAGGCGCTGCTGGACGTGCCCTGCTTCGACGGCCGGCTCGACTACACCGGCCTGTTCGATTTTTTCAGCCTGGCCTACATCCCCGAGGAGCATACGCCCTTCGAGATGATCAGAGAGCTCCAGGGTGGGCGCCTGATGGAGATCGACGTCCTGAGCGGGCGGCGGCATGAGCGGAGCTACTACGAGGTCAAGTACGAAGCGGATCACAGCCTCACCGAAAAGGAATGGGCGGACGCGCTCTATCTCCAGATGCGCGACAGCGTTCGTCGTAACCTGATCTCGGACGCGCCAGTGGGGATGACCTTCTCCGGCGGTTTCGACACCAGCGCGATCCTGGCCCTGGCCCGCGAGACCATGGGAGCCGGCAGGGAGTTCCATACCTTCTCCATCGTCATGAAGGAGCCCAGCTACAACGAAGCTCGTTGGCAGCATGCCATGGCCGATCCCGCCGACCCGACCCACCACGAGGTGCCGGTAGGCCCCGAGGAGGTTCTGGAGACGCTGGTCGAACACATGGCATTCATGGATGAGCCCAGCGGCGACGGGGCTGCGATTCCATTCCACCTCCTGGCACGAGAGGCCACAAAGTACGTCACCGTGATGCTCTCGGGAGAAGGAGGCGACGAGACCTTCAACGCCTATGAGACCCACGCCGCGCTCAAGATGCGAGCCGTCTACCGGCGCTTCGCCCCCCGTGCTTCCCGCCGGTTCATCCACTGGATCACCCACGCGCTGCCGACGAACTACAAAAAGCTGAGCTTCGATTTTTTGGCAAAACGCTTCACCGAGGGGGCAGAGTTGAGCGTCCCCGAGGCTCACCTGTACTGGCGCCACCCCATGACCGAGGAGCACAAGCGGGCGTTGATCCCGACGTGCCGGGACCACCGCCCCACGAGTCAGCTCTTTACCGACCTGTACGAGAGCCTGGATTTTGCCGATGACCTCGATCGACTCTCGGTGATGGATCTGAAGCACTACTTCATCGGCGACCTCATGGTGAAAAACGATCGAACCATGATGGCGCACTCGCTCGAGGCCCGGTTCCCCTTGATGGACCGGATCCTGCTCGACTTCGTGGCGCGTATCCCCGCAGAGCTGCGCATCAAAGGCTTCAAACGCCGATATATCCAGAAGCTGGCCATGAAAGGCCGGCTGCCCAAGCTGATCCACAACCGGCGGAACATGGGATTGGAGATGCCCCACTCCCTGTGGTTTCTATCGGGGTTTCGCCGGCTGGGCGAACAGTACTTTTCCAAAAAGAACATCGAGAAGACAGGTTTTCTGCACCACGGCACGGTCAAGAGGCTGTGGGAGGAACACCTGGCGGGCAGGCACGACCATGGCCGTGGTCTCTGGTGTTTGCTGAACCTGTTGGTATGGTTTGACCTGTTCGTCTACGACGGGAATTACAAGTCCTTTCTGAAGGTGCCCTCGTGAGTCTGCAGTTCGGTTCGGGTTCGCAGGCGACCAATAGATCCGGTATACGGCGACCATGAGCCGCGCATCTCTCTCCAGGAGAGTGCTCGGCGCTGTCCCCCTGGTTGTCAGCGTGGTGCTGCTCACGCTGATCGCCGTACAGTTCGAGAGCACACAGGTCCTGGAGCAGATGGACCTCACGTTGCTGCTCCTGGGGTTGTGCGTATCGATCTTCTTCGTCACCACGGTGGGGGCCTTCAAGTGGTGGATGGTCATCCTCAGCGCGGGGGTCGAGGCGAGGTTCGGCGAGGTCTGGCGCCTGTGGACCGGGCTGCTGGCGGGCACCTTCTTCGCCCCCTTCCAGTCCAGCCCGATCCTCTATGCGATCGCCCTCCGCCAGGCCAGGGGGTTGAGCACGTTCAGGGCCTTCGAGATCGTGGCTTACGACAAGTGGCTGCTGCTCGTCGGCACCCTGGGACTCGTGGC
>PVBE011053186.1_pt1 | contig 18767 bp, 17 predicted proteins | sample 1631181 | NCBI WGS metagenome assembly PVBE01 (sample SAMN08397723, study PRJNA350692) | Marine metagenome, whole genome shotgun sequencing project. | isolation source: water | place: Pacific Ocean | collected 2012-04
GCGATATCATGAGTCACTGGATAACCTGACTCCTGCGGATGTATATTATGGTCGTGGGCAGAAAATATTGGAGAAGCGAGAGCAGATTAAAATGAGCACCTTGGCTATGCGCCGACAGATGCATTACGATAATAAGGCTACACTAACCCAGATGAGCTAATGTGTCTCTTAAATCAGGGCTAGCTTTGTCCAGGATGGTTTGACGACGTACAGGATGAAGTATAAACTAAAAAACCCCGGAGTGTGGGGCTTTAAGAACGTTTTAGGATGTTTTAAAACAAGGATTTGGTGGAGCCTAACGGGATCGAACCGTTGACCTCAACGCTGCCAGCGTTGCGCTCTCCCAGCTGAGCTAAGGCCCCAAGCAGTTAAAAATCCCAAGCAGTAAAAAAGAAGCCGCATTCTAAGCACCGCGCACAAGCCTGTCAATGAAAGACCAGCCTGTTATCGGTACTGTATCACCCTCCCCAGCTCCTGTATTCTCTTTCCATGATTTTGGCCTGCTTCTTCGAGATTCCACCTAGTATTCCAATCCCGTGACGCAGCCTGGCCCGGGTGATATCTAGGCCCAGAATGCTGATCGATTCGATCACCGAAGTCGAGACCGCATTACCGCTTATGCTAACGAATAACGGGAAGAGAAAGTCGCGAATCTTGATATCCATATGCCCTGCCAGCTTGTGCAACTCCTGTTCTATGACATCACGCTGCCAGTCGCCGAGTTTCTCCATCTGCCATAAAGTAAATTGAAGAATTCTGAGCAGTTGCGCCTCATCCAGTTGTTTATGGGTAAACGCCTCCCTGGTAATTTCCAGTTGACCAGAAAAAAAGAAATTACCCAATGGTGCCACATCACTGAACCGCTCTACCCGTTGTTGTAGCAAAGGCACAATGGCTTCCATTTTTTCACTGGTGAAAGCCCACTGGGCATACTGCTCAATAAAGTCAGCACTGCTCAAATCTTCCCTTATGTACTTACCGTTGAGCCAGTCAAGTTTCTCCGTATCGAAAACTGGACCGCCGAGCGAGACACGTTTGATATCGAACTTGTCCGTCATTTCCTGCAAGGAAAATTTTTCCTCTCCAGTGGGCATGGTCCAGCCCATCATGCCCAGATAATTAAGCACAGCCTGGGGCAGATATCCCATAGCCTGGTAATAACCTATGCTGGTGGGATTCTTGCGTTTACTCAACTTGCTCTTGTCTGGATTTCGCAGTAATGGCATATGACAAAATACCGGCACTTGCCAGTCAAAATACTGATATAGCAGTAAATGCTTCGGTGTTGAGTTGATCCACTCCTCGCCACGGATAACATGGCTAATTTCCATCAAGTGATCATCTACTACATTGGCAAAGTGGTAGGTGGGCAGCCCATCAGATTTGATCAACACCTGCATGTCAACTTGTGACCAACGGATCATCACCTTGCCACGCAGCAGATCATCGAATTCACATTCTCCGTCACGGGGAACTTTCATTCGAATGACAAATTCCTGCCCGTCCGCAAGTTTATCAGCAATCTCCTGTTCGCTTAGCTCCAGGCATTGGCCGTCATACCCCACCTGCGCCTTATCCTGCATCTGCCGCTGGCGTAGTTCACTGAGTTGCCCGGAAGAACAGAAACAGCGAAAAGCCGTTCCCTCTTTCAGTAGTCGGTCAATATGTTCGGTGTAGATTCCGGTTCTTTCACTTTGTCGATAAGGCCCACAATCCCCTCCCTTGTCTGGTCCTTCGTCCCAGGATAGACCAAGCCAGTTCAGTGCAGCCAAAATATCTTTTGCAGATTTATCGGTACTTCGCTGCTTATCGGTATCTTCAATTCGTAATATAAACTGACCGCCCTGAGAATGAGCGAAGCAACGGTTAAACAATGCAATGTAAGCTGTTCCGACATGCGGGTCACCGGTCGGAGAAGGAGCAATCCTGGTTCTCACTTTTGACATATTTTATCTGGATCCAGTACAGAGTCTTCGACGCGCTGATTATACGCGAATCCACATCAAATCCTATTAGTGCCTGGCCCGACTGAGCTTGACTTGACAATAGTCATTGGTTAAAACCAGCACGGCATTCAGCGAACAGGTTTTAACTTCCCGTTATGATTAATCATAAATTTTGTGTTGCCCCTATGATGGACTGGACCGATCGTCATGACCGGGTGTTTTTACGCCAGTTCTCCAGACATGCCTTGTTATATACCGAAATGATAACCAGCGCCGCCCTCATACACGGTGACGCAAACTATTTGTTGCACCATGATCCCAGCGAACAACCCGTGGCGATTCAGCTGGGAGGCAGCGAGCCGGATGATTTGGCTCAGGCTGCCGAGTTGGCCGCAGCAGCAGGCTATTGCGAGATCAACCTCAATGTCGGCTGCCCCAGTGAGCGCGTAAAATCCGGTGCTTTCGGCGCCTGCCTGATGGCCGATCCCCCGCTGGTAGCACGCTGCGTGTCTGCCATGCGCAGGGCCGTGTCCATACCGGTAACGGTTAAGTGCCGAACAGGTATCGATGACAGGGACAGTGAGCAGGAACTGGCCGATTTTGTGGCACAGGTGGCCGAGGCCGGTTGCGATGTCTTCATAATCCATGCAAGAAAAGCGCTACTCGACGGTCTCAGTCCAAAACAGAACCGGGAAATACCAGAGCTGAATTATGGACGGGTATTCAAAATCAAGGCATTATTTCCGGCTTTGGAAATAGTTCTAAACGGCGGAATCAGTACCCTGGATTCTGCCGAAGAATTATTCAGCAAGGTCGATGGGATAATGCTCGGCAGGGCGGCATACCAGAATCCATATTTGTTACATGAAGTAGACAGTAGAATTTTTGGAGATGTTCAATCCTCTAAATCCCGCCTGGATTACCTTAACCAGTATCTTGTATACATTGAAAATGAGTTGCAGCGAGGAACCCCACTCCATCATATGACACGACACATTTTAGGATTATTCAAAGGCCAGGCTGGAGGAAAACAGTTCCGTCGACATCTCAGCGAAAATAGTCATAGAAAGGATGCAAGTCTTAACTTAGTATTGGATGCCATGGCGTATGTTAGCCAGGCACACCCGAACAACAACATGGTGAAACAGGAAAAATGATAAATTCAATCAAGAGTTTCTTTGAATCAAAGCTTGCCAAAACTAAAGAAGCCGAACAAGAAGCTGAGTTAGTGCAGAAAGTGGACCTGGCTTGTGCAGCGCTGCTGATCGAGGTTATGAATTCAGATCATGAACTCGATGAAAGGGAATCTGCAGAGTTTATTGCGGTGCTGAAAAACACGCTGAATGTAGACGAAGAAGATATCAATGAGATTATCAAACTGGCTGAAGATGAGGCCAGAAAAGCCACTTCCTTGTATGAATTTACCCGCCTGATTAATGATGGTTTTGATTACCCGCAAAAGCTCACTCTGATAGAGAATATGTGGCGGATCGCCTTTTCGGATGAAAAACTGGACCGATACGAGGATCACCTGATCAGGAAAGTGTCTGAACTGATCTACGTTTCCCATTCTGATTTTATTAAGGCCAAGCTTCAGGTAAGAAGCTAATGCAGAGCAAAGCGGCAGGGTTTTTCTCTAATTGGCTATGTCTAACAAGCGACACCCTACTACCGTACGCGCATGCTTACAGGGTATACCACGGAAACTTGATAACTAATTAAGCAAGCTTCAAAAATCATCAAACATGGTTGCGATTTTCCCATCGAGAATCAAGTACTCCCGACGTTGCAGATAAGCCTCACGCAAAAACAGGTATCTATCTCCACTGATCGAGTCATCTAACTCCAATAGTGAAGAGCGGAATTCAACCTCCCGCGCCCCGTACATCGCATATCTCCGGGAAGAATTGTGAATATAATGTATTGGATTAGCCAATGTATCCACTATCAGCGCAGCCGAATCCCTGACCGTGCTCGCTCCCAAAACCGGGAGTACTACATAGGGTCCGCTCTCAACCCCCCAGTGGCCCAGCGTTTGCCCGAAATCCTCCTCATTTTTGTAAAACCCAAGAGGGGATGCAACATCGATGAAGCCAGCAATCCCGACAACTGAATTAAGCAGTAATCGAGAACAATCGCTTATCGCAGCATTAAACTTCAACTGCAAGATATCATTGGCAACTACGTTGACATCGTCAATATTGCTGAGAAAGTTGCTAAAAGCTTGTTGAGCGACGCCCGGAACCAACGTTTTGTAAGTTGTAGCAATTGGCTTTACCAGCGACACATCAAAGAATTCATTTAATGCAAAAAGCCGTTCATTTGTAGCTTGCCAGGGATCTTGTGCCAGAGTTGTGATTGGCACAGAGACAAAGCAGACGAGCACAATAAAGCGCATCAGTACAATACTGAACCTTCTTTGGTTGATTTTGCTAGCCATTCGCATTCCACATTCTAATTTATAATTCGATGACTCCTTATTGATATGAATCAACAACTCAAAATATTCTCTTAAAGACCCAAACTTTTTGTAATGTTCTGCTATGCCACTGCGGAGGAATACCCCCTCCGTCTTTCAAGCCGGAATCGGGTGGCCATCTCAAGATATTACCCCTTAGAATAGCCGCAAGAGACATGCCATTCAAGACGCTATTTTGCCGGTTTTTAGTTTCTCCAGCTGCTTTTCCAGCCTTTTCTCAGAGACAATTATCCGAGTTTTGAGGCCTTGAGCAAATAGGGAAACACGGAACTCTTCGATCATCCAGCGATAGTGTGCCAGTTCTTTATCTACTACCGCCGGAGAATTCGCCTTAGCTTTGAGATAACGAGCCCAAAACTGTGCAACCAACTCTGTATTGGATCGATCTTTGGCCCCCACATTGGGGGCTCTTTCAAGGCGAATTTTCATACCATCCAGATAACGGGGGTATTCACGAAGCCAGGTCAAACTCGTCTCGCTGATAAATTCTGCAGCAAATAGGCTCGCCAGTTGATTAACAATATCATCTTTCAGGTAGGTAAGATGCTCACTGTTCAGATCCTCCAGGCAACACGAAATTTCATACGACTTGTCTGCTATTTTTTTCAATACACGCTCATATTCATCGGCTGTTGTAAGCAAAGCGGATTTACCCTCTGAGAGCATACGCTCGAAGCTTGTTCGATCGGCTGGCACCTGTTCTTCAACGTCAAATGCCGTTCTATAAACCGCTGACGTAGTCACCTCGGTTAACTTGCCAATAATTTTAGATAGCTTGAGCGAGTTATCCTGTTCGAAGCGGGTGAACTTTTTCCAAATCTGGTTCCTTTGTTGCACACTGCGATTCATGTAGAGCCTGATCAGGCCTGCACGGGTTTGCTGTTCGGCCTCATAGGGATCTGCAAATAGCTCAATCGATACCGTTTCACCGTTATCGACAATTGCCGGGTAACGCACTAGGGAGAATTCATGCTCTATCTCAACCTCTTTGGGGAGTGTTTCGAAACTCCAGTTAGTTAGTCCAGACATCTCAACCGGATGATCGAAACTAGTTTGCACTTCAACCGGGGAACCGCCACTCCCGTCTCCAAACAGCGCTTTCCTGAGCACTGCCAGATCGCTCCCTACCATTACTTCTTCCCCAGTCGCACTGAGCACACTTACCTTTACACTCAAGTGCTCAGGTATATCGAGAATCTTAAAGTCGGTATGCTCCAGCGACAGCGCCGTTAGCCGATGTATCTGTTTCAGAAGTGAATCCATGAGAGATCCATCTGCCTTATTCATACCAGCCACGGCTTGCTTTGCAAAACCATTTATCGGTATGAATTTTTTCCTTAGCGCCTTGGGGAGGGACTTCAACAGAGCTACACATTTCTCTTCAATGAGCCCGGGCACCGCCCAGTCAATATCAGACTGGTTCAACTGACCAAGCATTTCGACAGGCACTGTAATTGTGGCGCCATCCTTTTCATTGCCTGGCTCAAACACATAGTCTATGGACAATTGGTTGCTGCTTAGATTCGCCGAGTCCGGAAATGCATGTTGGCCCTGTGACAGAGCGTCCGGGTCAGTGATATCTGACAATTTCATTCTGAGTAAATCAGGATGACTCCTTAACTCGGATTTCAGCCACTTGTTAAAATCGTTGCCCACGCAAATGACTTCAGGAACTTCTCTCGCATAAAAAGCTATTAACTCGCGTTCATTCAGCAACAGGTCGGGCCGGCGTATTTTTTCCTCCTGTTTGCTCAGGGATTGTATAAGCGCGAGATTCTGATCATAAAAATCAAAATTCGTTTGCAACTGAAACCCTGCCAAGGCTTCTCTGATAAATAATTCGCGGCACACTATCGGATCGATTCGCGAATAGGACAGCAGTGAGCGCTCGATCAATACCAGGCCGTACAAAATAATTTTTTCATAAGCCATGACTTCCTGCCGCTTCACACTCCAGTGAGGCTCAAAGTAATTGCGTTTGACCAGGTGCAATGCCATCTGTTCAACCCACTGCGGTTCTATCTTTGCCGCTTGTGTCGCAAAGGTTTGGGATGTCTCAATCAGCTCACCACTGACTATCCACTTAGCTTGTTTTCCGTGCAGGACAGAGCCAGGCAGTAAATTAAATTTCTTATTCCGGCTACCTGTATAAAGCCGATGATCAGATAAGTGCGCTATTTGATTGAGTGACCCTGAAATAATACTCAAATGCACCTGCTCATAACTTGCGGGCTTTCTGTTAATTTTGAAACCCAGTTGCTGACAATTAAGCAGGAGTTGGCGATGTATTTCGCGCCACTCTCTCATTCGCATGAACGACAGAAAATTGCGATTGCAGAAACTACGCAGCTTAGCCTGGGTCAACTCCTGCCGCTTCACCTCATATTCATTCCAGAGATTAACCAGACTTAGGAAGTCCGAGTTCGGATGAGCCCATTGCGCCAGGCATTGCAGGGCCTGTTGCCGTTTATCTGCAGGAATTTCACGCGGATCCTGAATACACATAGCGCTGGTTATTAGCAACAGCTCAGCAAGGGCAGAAAGGGAACTGGCCGTGACTAACATACGCGAATACCGGGGATCGATATGGAATGTCGCCATCTGCCTGCCAACAGAGGTTAAGTGACGCTCCTGGTCTATCGCGTTCAATTCAACAAGTAGCTTAACTCCATCATTGATGGCCTTCTGCTCAGGCTTGTCCAGGAATGGAAAGTCTTCTACTTTCCCCAATCGAAGTGACAACATTCGGAGTATTACCGATGCCAGGTTAGTTCTTTTAATCTCCGGGTCCGTGTACTCTGGCCGTGAATTAAAATCTTCTTCCGCATACAGACGTATGCAGATGCCGTCAGCTGTTCTTCCGCAGCGCCCTTGTCGTTGGCGCGCACTGGCCTGTGAAATCGGCTCAATAGGCAGGCGTTGAATCTTATTGTGCACGCTGTAGCGGCTGATGCGGGCGAAGCCGGTATCGATCACATAATTAATACCCGGCACAGTGATCGATGTTTCTGCAACATTGGTTGCCAAAACCACGCGCCTGCCTTTGTGAGGTTTAAAAATTTTTACCTGCTCTGAATGCCGTAAACGAGAATACAGCGGCAATATCTCGGTATCGCGTATTTTCTGTTTGCGTAGTTTTAGTGCCGTTTCCCGTATTTCCCTTTCACTACTGAGAAATACCAGAATGTCGCCACTGAATTTCTGCTGTTTTCTATCGACACTGACAATGCCCTCTACAGCATTGATGATGCCATTAATTTGTCTGTCATCATCCAGCAACTCATCATCTGCGTCGATCTCCAGAGGGCAGTAACGTGTTTCCACAGGATAGGTTCTACAAGATACGGAAATAACGGGCGCGTCGTCGAAGTGGGCGGAAAATTTTTCCACGTCGATCGTAGCAGAGGTAATGATGATTTTTAAATTTTTACGCCGCCGCCTTAGCCGCTTAAGAAAACCCAACAAAAAATCGATATTAAGGCTGCGCTCGTGAGCTTCATCGATGATAAGTACTTCATATTTATTTAGAAAAGGATCCTGCTGAATCTCAGCAAGTAAAATCCCATCAGTCATCAATTTTAGAAACGTAGAAGACGATGTGTGGTCATTAAATCGTATCTGATAGCCCACACCCTCACCAAGGTCCACCGCCAACTCATCGCTAATTCGATTAGCGACCGAAATAGCTGCCAATCGTCGCGGCTGGGTGTGCCCAATCAGACCTTTCCTACCAAATCCGGCTTGCAAACAAATCTTTGGTATTTGAGTTGTCTTGCCTGAGCCAGTTTCCCCAGCGATTACCACTACCGGATTATTCCTGATCAGGCTGGCTATTTCCTCCGACTTCTCACTGATAGGCAATACCAGATTAATATCAAGCTTGCCCGGTATCAGTTTACTGCGCAGCAAACAGCACTGCTTCGACCGCTCTATATTCAACTGGAGTTTTTTGATTGCGGCCAGGGTCTGGGATTGACTTGCGGGTTTCTTGCGCAATTGTGCGATCTGCTTTGCTAATCGAAATTGATCGGCAATCTGACATTCATCAATTTCCCGTTGTAACTTGTCTAGGGCACCTCTGAATAATGTCATATGGTCACTGGCCTTCAGGTGGTTCCGCAATCAAGGCGACAGTTTACAGACATGCGTCCGCCTGTCAAAAACTGGCAACGCAGAGTGCGGATCCACCTGAAGGCCCCGAAGGGCGCGCCCTGCCCGTTATTTGGTTAATACAGCCATGGCTTCTTCAAGGCCTTTAACTGACAGGGGAAACATACGATCTTCCATGAGTTCTTTCACCAGTTCGATCGAATAACTGAGCTCCCAAAAATCTTTTGGTGTCGGATTGACCCACACCAGATGCTGGTAAATATCGGTCAGTCGCCGCATCCATTGCGCGCCTGCTTCTTCATTGTAGTGTTCAATACTACCGCCTACATGGGTTATTTCATAAGGCGCCATCGTTGCATCCCCAACGAAAATCACTTTGTAGTCCTTCGTGTACTTATTGATTATCTCATAGGTCGACGTAGTTTCCGCATGTCGCCGGTGACTCTTGGTCCACACAGACTCATAAATAAAATTGTGGAAATAGTAGAATTTCAAATGCTTGAACTCCGATCGGGCGGCAGAAAACAGCTCTTCACAAAGTTTTACGTGCGGATCCATAGAGCCACCCACATCAAAGAACAATAAAACCTTTACCGCATTGTGTCGCTCAGGAACCATTTTAATATCGAGCAGACCGGCCTTTCTGGCGGTAGAAGATATCGTGTCATCTATATCCAGTTCTTCCTCGGCTCCGGTACGGGCAAACTTTCTCAACCGGCGCAGGGCCATCTTGATATTACGCGTACCGATCTCTACCGAATCATCCAGGTCCCGGTAATTACGCCGGTCCCAGACCTTGACCGCTTTCTGGTTACCAGATTCCTGCTGTCCGATACGAATACCTTCGGGATTATAGCCATAGGCGCCGAATGGAGAGGTCCCACCAGTGCCAATCCACTTATTACCACCCTGATGCCGCTTCTCCTGCTCCTGCATGCGCTTTTTAAATTCTTCCAATAATTTTTCCAGCCCCCCAAGCGCCTCAATGCGTGCCTTTTCTTCCTCGCTCAGCATGGCTTCGAATTGTTTCCTCAGCCACTCATCCGGGATTTCATACAGTGATAAATCATCAATTACCCCGACCTGCTCAAAGTATCTGGCAAAGGCCAGATCGAATTTATCAAAATTCTTTTCGTCTTTGACTAGACACATCCGGGACAGGTAATAGAATTGGTCGACACTGCCAAAAGCAATGTTCTGATTCAGGCATTCGATGAGGTTGAATAGCTCGGTAAATGAAACCGGCAGGCGCTCCTCCTTTAACGTCTGAAAGAACCTGATCAGCATCTTAGCTTCTGGCTCGATGCATGAATGCCAGCTTTTCCAGTAAATGCACATCCTGTTCATTTTTCAGCAACGCGCCATACAGCGGCGGGATAGCATTCCTGGTATCGTGATTTTTTAACACATCGTCAGGGATATCATCAGCCATCAAGAGCTTTAGCCAGTCAATTAGCTCTGATGTTGAGGGCTTCTTCTTTAAACCGGGAATCTTACGCACATCGAAAAAGATATCCATTGCCCGTGCCACCAGTTCCTTTTTTATGTCCGGGTAGTGAACGTCTACGATGCGCTGCATTGTCAAGGTGTCTGGAAACTCGATGTAATGAAAAAAGCATCTCCGCAAAAATGCGTCCGGTAGCTCTTTTTCATTATTACTGGTAATCACAATTATCGGTCTGGTCGTCGCCTTGACAAGCTCCTTCGTTTCATAAACAAAAAACTCCATCTTATCCAGTTCCAGCAGCAAATCATTGGGAAACTCGATATCTGCCTTGTCGATCTCATCGATCAGCAGAACCGCTTTCTGCTCCGATTCAAATGCCTGCCAGATTTTGCCTTTAATAATATAGTTGGAAATATTGTGGACTTTTTCATCACCAAGCTGGGAGTCTCTCAATCTGGAAACAGCATCGTATTCGTAAAGACCCTGCTGTGCTTTCGTTGTTGATTTCACATGCCACTGAATCAGGGGCAGGCCCAGTGCATTGGCGATCTGCTCTGCAAGCATGGTCTTGCCGGTGCCCGGCTCGCCTTTAATTAATAACGGTTTCTGTAACTGTATGCCTGCATTCACTGCCATTTGCAGTTCTTCCGTGGCCACGTATTCTTTCGTTCCGGTAAAAATCATCAAATTTATTCCAATCGCTGAATTGGGCACATTTTAAACATCGCCCTGCCAATAATACAGGGAATTCTTGCCTGTCGTGTTATGATATACTACTTTACTTATTCACTATATCTTATTGATATTATTCTTTTTATTGTGAGTAAAAATACTGATTATCAGTACAATTTGGGTGCCAACGATGGCCAGTAATAACGGTACCAGGGCTCTTATAGCAGCCGCTCCGCCGGCTGTAATTGCATCGAGAAGCACAACAATAATAGCGGGTGCCAATAGCCCCTCCTGAGAATTGACATACCAGGGGGTCAGGATGACAGCAAGCAGGAAAGTGCGGAGAGAATACGCGATGCCGGGCCGTTTAATGAAGTCGGTTACATGCCAGAAAATAAGGCAAAACACGCTGGCAGCGGAGAGGTAAATAATCCATACCAGTAAGTAATCGGATGAACCGCTCATTAGCTGCTAACCCAGCGTATGACGTGCTCTTCAACACCTTCATCATGGACAAACTGTTCTGAAATCACCTTCCCAGTGACACTGATTCCGGACTCTTCCAGTAATTTTCGATTACCTGCAATTAGCGGATGCCAACTGAAGAGAGGCTTGCCTTCATGGCGTAATCGATAGGCACAGGTATCGGGCATCCAGTTCAATTGCCCAATATCGACCCGGCTCACAACGAGGCAATCAGGAACCAAGTCACTGCGCCTGCTATAACAACTGCAGTGATTGCTTTCCTGCTGGAAATAGCGACAAATTACCCGAGTATAGAAAATTCCCCCAAGTTCCTGATCTTCCAGTTTCTTAAGGCAACACCGGCCACAACCATCACAAAGCTGCTCCCACTGTACCGAATCCAGTGCCGTGAGAGGCTGCTCCCAAAAGTGTACCCCTGACTCTTCTGCAACTTTACTGCCCATGCTATTCGACACCCTCGGTCATTATCTGCTGTAACTCAGGCTCCAGCACTGCTCGACGCCAGCTATTAAGCTCAGCTGGCCAATTTTGCTGCCCATGCTTGTTGAAAGTCCGCACCAATTCTATCAGTTGCCTTTTCCGAGCGAGTAATTCCGGCGCAATGGCGAGCAATTCAGCTTTCTCTTGCACAAGCTTCTGACAGTCCTTCAGCTTTCTTCTCAACCCGGCGGAAAGGGGTTTATTAAGCATGCAACTGTCGATCGCAGCGTGTTGGATTGTTTCATCCTGCAGGGTATCAATGATCGCAGAACCGTATCTGCTCAAACTCCTTCGGTCAACATGCTTCGCTGTCGCTAACGAGGCCACCGACAGCTCGCCAGAACAGGACAAATGCTCGGAAATAGCAAACAACTCGGTATTTTTTACAATCCAGCTTCTGGGTTTATTCTTCTGCCTGGCTATCTGCTCGCGCCAATAACATAGTTTTTGTAAGTAATTCAGTCCTTTCTCATTCAGGCGCCATGCGTTGCTGATATCTTTGTAATAAATATCCCAGAGCCCTTCGGCATCCCTAGTTTTGGCCGTTTCGATGAGCAGGTCGCAATCACTTTGAAACCAGTTCAGGAAGCCCTTCTCTTCCAAACTCTGTTTGAGGAATCCGTGTATTTCCAGCAGGTAACGCACATCGGCTGCCGCATAAAGCAATTGTTCGTTCGATAAAGGTCTATGCAGCCAATCAGACCGTGTTTCCCCTTTGGGAATAACGACACCTGTCACCTCACTCACCAGCGCTTGATAGCTAAGACTGAAACCAAGTCCCAGAAAAGCAGCCGCGACTTGTGTGTCAAACAGGGAAGCAGGTAGAACACCAAGAAGGGTATTCAACAGGCCAAGATCTTCACTACATGAATGCAGGACAATAGACACATTCTGGTTTACCAGCAAATCAGCGAAATCACTCCAATCCGAGATGCCCAGTGGATCAATTAAATAACAGGAATCTGTATCTGCTACTTGTAGCAATCCGACTTTGGGGTAGAAGGTATTTGTTCGAATGAATTCGGTATCGAGTGCCAGCGCATCCAGAGTGTTCCACTTGCTACACAAATCCGCCAATTGCATCTTATCCGTAACAATTACCGACTTCGACTCTGCCATAACTACGTGTTGTCCATAATAGTTCTGCCGGTTATCGCATGACTCAGCGTGCCACCGTCGATAAACTCAAGCTCACCGCCCACCGGTACACCATGGGCGATTCGAGACACTATAACGTCAACGGTTTTTAGCTGTTCAGCAATATAGTACGAGGTTGCATCGCCTTCAACAGTGGGATTGCAGGCGATTATCACCTCCTCCACTTCTGAGTTAACTACCTGGTTCAGTAATTGATCAAGACCCAACTGCTCTGGCCCAATGCCATCTATTGGGGATAAGTGGCCCATTAGTACGAAATAGACACCCTTGAAAGTAGCAGCTTGCTCAATGGCGTAAACATCCACTGGCGACTCGACAACACAGCATTGCTTCCTGTTTCTGCCGGGGCTGGAACAAATTCGGCAAAGCTCTTCTTCGGTCAATGTGCGGCAATTCTTACAGTTTCCAACGTTAGCCAGCGCCTCAAGAAGCGCTGCACTTAACTTATTACCGCCTGCCCTATCTCTTTCCAGCAGATGCAGAGTCATCCGCTGGGCAGATTTTGGACCAACACTTGGCAAACACCTAAACGCGTCGATCAAAGTTTCTATGAGAGGGCTGGATTTCATTTATTAGAATGGAAACTTAAAACCTTCCGGTAACTTGAAGCCGCTGGCCATGCCACCTAAAGTTTCGCGGTTTCTTTCCTCTATTTTGTGCACAGCATCGTTAACTGCCGCTGCCAGCAGGTCTTCGACTACCTCCTTGTCCTCGTCCATCAGACTGTCGTCCAGCCGAACACTCACAACATCGTGCCGTCCATTCATAATCACCTTTACCAAACCGGCACCTGACTCACCTTCCACCGTGATCGCTGCCAGCTCCTCCTGCGCGCTCTGGAATTGCTCCTGCATCTGCTTGGCTTGTTTCATGATTTCATTAAGATCAGTCATTCTTTACCTCATTCACCCAGGGGCAAAATTGATTCTCTGGCCACACTCCCCGAAAAGTGTTTTACCAGTTCCTTAACGTTTTCGTCTCCCTCGAATTGAGCCACCAACTCTGTCTGACGTTCCTTTTTCAGACGCTGTCTTAGAGCAGAGGAAGTTTCCTCATCTGGATTGCTAATGCATACATTTACAGACAGGGGTTTGCCAAAGTACTCACTGACTACCTGTGCGATTTTAGTTTCCTGATCTTCGCTATAGATAGCACTTTGGGTTTGGTCCAAAACCAAATTGATTTCATCAGTGGAGGCGCTGTTAAAAACCGTGTTCGCCAGCACATTTTCTGTAATGCCGCTGGCTTTCAGCCGGGGAATAATTCCAAGCCACAGCGCATGGGTCAATTTCGCGGGATTCAAATCAGCTGCTGTTGCCTTTTTTTTTATACTATCTGAATTATCGGACTCAGCAGTTTGAGAGTTGCCAGCGTCTGCCTCCTCATTTTCCAGCGGCCTACCTTCCTGGAGTTGCTCCGATTGCTGAGTAATTGTGGGTGAGAATACCATCATCCTGATTACCAGCATTTCAAATACTGACCGCAAGTCTGTAGCCAGGCGTATATCTTCCCTGCCCTTGAGGCCAATTTGATAATATAGCTGGACATCTTCGGCTGAAATCTTGCTGGCTAACTCCAACACCTGCTCACGATCACCAAAATTGTTATCTACTCCATTTTCCAGCACCTGGGCCACTGCAATGCGGTGCAATTTCGCCAGCAGACTATTAAGAATCTGATCGTAATCCGGTGTGTGCTGGGAGATTTCCTCAATGACGCCAAGGGCCGCACCCACGTCTCGCTTCGCCATTGCGTTAATAATCTCGTAAACCTGAAATTGATTAGGTATACCAAGCATGTCAATTACACCCGCGGAGTTGATCTTTCCCTGACAGTAAGAAATGGCCTGGTCAACCAGCGTCAAGGCGTCACGCATACTGCCCGATGCGGCATGGGCTATTTGCCATAGCGCAGCTTCGTCGTAACTGATTTTTTCCTGGCTCAGTACGGAAACCAAATAATCGGTAACAATTTGGGGGTTGAGATTTTTTAAATTCAGTTGCAGGCAACGCGAAAGAATAGTAACCGGTAATTTCTGCGGATCGGTTGTGGCAAAAAGAAATTTTACATGGGGAGGCGGTTCTTCCAGCGTTTTGAGTAAGGCATTAAAACTGTGATTGGAGAGCATATGTACTTCATCGATCAGATAAACCTTATAACGCCCCATCGATGGTGTGTATTGGACATTCTCGAGTAAGTCCCGCGTGTCCTCAACTTTGGTCTTTGACGCGGCATCGACTTCAATTAAATCAATAAAAGTCCCCTCGCTAATCGCAGTACAAGAGGAGCATTCGCCGCAGGGCGTAGAGCTGACACCTTTCTCACAATTTAAACATTTGGCAAGTATTCTAGCGAGTGTGGTTTTACCAACACCTCGAGTACCCGTAAACAGGTAGGCATGATGTAAGCGCTGGTTTTCCAGGGCATTAACGAGAGACTTCAGAACATGGGCCTGGCCCGCTACAGCTTCGAAATTTCCGGGTCGCCACTTCCTGGCCAGTACTTGATAGCTCATTATAGTCAGTGCAATTGAGGGTTAATTAGAGGCAAGTACCAGTCCTATTTCAGATGGCAGCCCCTGCCAGCCACACCACGGCACATGATTCAGCTACTACCGTTGCTCCCTTCCGGGCCTGGCGGAGTTCATAACCTGTCATTGCGAGGGGACCGACAAGGGACACCGTAGAGCATGATAGCACAGCATTTCGTGGTTGCAGTTGTGGTTTACGAGGAATGTGGCGGTGAGGGTGGGATTCGAACCCACGATACGTTTCCGTATACACACTTTCCAGGCGTGCTCCTTCAACCACTCGGACACCTCACCGCATTAACTACTTTGCATGTCGGTAACACAGGCTTCCGACATCAGCCACTTGAACACATCACTATATGGTCAGCTAACCACTCAAAGCAATTAGTACTGAGTCTGGCGCGCGTAACTCTATCTTAGCAATTGGGTAAATACAAGACGCTCACTGCCGCGCCAGGCGGCAGGCGAATTGTTCTGAGTTGATCGGTGAGGAGCTGCGGTAGCAGTTGATGTCCAGGCCGCCCCTTCTCAGGAAATTCAGTCCGACCAGCAATTCATCTGGCTGACAATGGAGCATGATGTCTCTGAAAATTCGCTCTACACACTCCTCATGGTAACCCTGGTGAGATCTATAGGAGCAGAGGTATGCCAGCAGGCCATCTTGAGCAATTTTCTTGCCACTGTAGGTAATTTGAAACGTTGCCCAATCTGGTTGGTCCGTTATCGGGCAGTTGGCTTTAAACAGGTTTGAATAGAGTTGCTCCTGCTCCACCAACGCATCTTCCAGCACTAATAGATCCGGATCTGGCAAGTAAACGGAAATTTCTTCGTCCACCTCATCGAGCGACTGACCAGGGGGAGGCTGTAAAGTAGTGAGAGCAGTATCATCCAGATTTCGGATCAGCACTTTTACCTCAGAGTGAGTCAGTTCGCCTAAGTCCTTGCTCACAAGATCTGCTAAGGTCTTGGTGCCCGAAAACTGCATCTGATTAAGTGAATTCAGATATAGCTTAAGCGATTTAGATTCAACAATATTTTCCGATTTCGCATCGAAGAAAAATTCTCCCATGGCAACTTGTGGCCTGCCTTTGTCATTCAACCAGGAGAGCTCGAAGGCATGCCAGTGATCGAAGCCATACATGAGTACTTTCTTATCGATATCAAGTAGTGACCGTACCGCCCAGCGCGGGATTGGATACAGTATACCCGGGTTGTACTTTGCCGGTGTCTTCGTGTCCTGGCCTAAGGGATTATTCGGCATGGTTTCCTTGTCACGTATTGATTTAAGGCACCTCTGATTAATGGCGCAACCCTGTCCCTCGCCGTAGAAAAATCAGGCAGGCAGAAAATAGAGAGATGATAAAAATCACCAGAATAAAAAGTGCCCAGACAACGTCTACATCCGATGTGCCCAGTATTCCATAGCGAAATGTATTGACCATATAAAAAATGGGGTTAAATCTTGATACAAACTGCCAAAATGGTGGCAGAAGCTGGATCGAATAAAATACACCACCGAGATAGATCAGCGGTGTTAGGACAAACGTAGGGATAATTGAAATATCATCAAAACTGTTCGCGAAAAGTGCGTTGATAAAACCAACCAGCGAGAAAACTATTGATGTCATTAATACCACCGCTATGGTTAGCGGTAGATTTTGAATAGACAAGTCGGCAAAAAACAACGACATAACCGTTACGATAGAACCTACCGCCAGACCGCGGGCCATGCCACCAACGATAAAACCGGACAAAATAATGTAATTGGGCACCGGAGATACCAGTAATTCTTCCACGCTACGCTGAAATTTGTGGCTGAAAAAAGACGAAACAACATTGGAATAGGAATTCTGTATCACGGACATCATAATCAAGCCGGGCACGATGTACTCCATGTAATCGAATCCCCCCATGTCACCAATTCTACTGCCGATTAGATTACCAAAAATCACAAAATAGAGCCCGATGGTGATTGCCGGCGGCACCAGGGTCTGCAGCCAAATCCTGGAAAACCTGCGCACCTCCTTTCTTACTATGGTTTCAAATGCGATAACTTTGTGGTTGGCGAACATTTACAGTTTAACTCCGTTTTGGCTATCGTTTAGCCTTGACATAAACAATTGCTCTAATCGATTGGTTTTATTTCGCATACTGGTGACGCGCACCCCGGCTGAACTCAAGCTGCTAAATACACTGTTAATATTAACTCCACTGCCTACATTAACCTCGATGCTATGACTATCGAGTCGCCGCAGACTGACCCCATCCAGATTGAGTACTGGCAACTTAAACAGTTCATCGGCCGTATCCAAAATGAATACCTGGGAATCCAGCTCAGCCAGCAACTTCTTCATACTGGTATTTTCGATAAGATCGCCTTCATCGATGATGGCAATGTTTCGGCACAGATGTTCAGCCTCTTCAAGGTAGTGAGTCGTCAGTATTATTGTTGTGCCACCGTCATTAATTTCAGTGAGAAACTCCCACATCGATCTTCTCAGTTCGATGTCCACACCCGCAGTTGGCTCATCCAGAATAAGCAATCTGGGTTCATGTATAAGTGCTCGCGCGATCATTAATCTTCTCTTCATGCCACCGGATAGTGTTCTCGAGCGAACCGAGCGTTTATCCCATAGCCCGAGCTTATGCAGGTATTTATCCGTTCTTTCACTTGCGAGTTTGCGCGGCAAGCCGTAATAGCCGGCCTGGGTCATTACAATGTCCCGGACTTTTTCAAATTGATTAAAATTGATTTCCTGCGGGACTATTCCAAAGTCGAGCTTGGTTTCATAGACGTGGGTATCGACGTTGCGGCCAAATACTTCCACAGACCCGGCGGTTTTGTTAATCAATGTGGCAATCACGCCAATGGTTGTGGATTTTCCGGCACCATTTGGTCCTAACAGGGCAAAGAAATCGCCCTGTTCCACTTCCAGGGAAATTCCCTTAAGTGCTTCGACCCCGTTAGCATAGGTCTTGCTTAAATTCTTGATCGAAATTGCTGTCGTCATAGTCTAAAAAAGAAGCTAACAATTTGCGTGGTGGAGTATGTAAGTTAATCCGCGCATACGCAAATTAACTACTTAAGGCACCTCTGATTAATGGCATATGAGATATCTAAAAAAAAGCCCGACGGTTGCCGGGCTTCTCGATATGGCGTCCCCTAGGGGTTTCGAACCCCTGTTGCCGGGATGAAAACCCGGAACGGCCAAATTTTCAGTATGTGAGGGGGTACTGAGGGGGTAGCTAAGTCACTGTAATACATGGTGTATTTGTTTAACTATACGCTGGGATACTGAGGGAATACTGTGGCGTACTGAGCAAATGGGCATAGAATGGGCATAGACTAACGGTTAGATCCAATGGCTACTTGTTGCCGGGATAGCAACCCGGCAACTCTAAAATAACAACGATTTATTGTTTATTTAGGGACACAGGGAATACATCCCGGCAACAGCA
>PVBE012102726.1_pt1 | contig 18765 bp, 17 predicted proteins | sample 1631181 | NCBI WGS metagenome assembly PVBE01 (sample SAMN08397723, study PRJNA350692) | Marine metagenome, whole genome shotgun sequencing project. | isolation source: water | place: Pacific Ocean | collected 2012-04
AAGTGCACATGGCGCAACAAGGGGAGGACGAACAGGAGCAGCGCGAAGTAGACCGGCTGGGTCTCCCAGTCCACGTACGGGATGATGCCGTTGGCGTAGGCCCACATCATCAGCGCTTCGTAGGCCGTCCACAGCGTGCAGCCGCTGGCGACGCTCCAAAAGACGTTGTCCCGGAGCTGCGTGCCCCAAAGAAAGGTCGAGCTATTCTTGCCCAACCATTTGGGGTTGAACTTGTACCGTGAGCCTTGGCCGCGGAAGGTATAGAGCCGCAGATGTAGTCCTCCGACGAACAGCACCAGCAGGGCAAGATTGCGCAGGTAGATCTGGGCGATCCAGTCGGCCCGGAACTCGGCCATCCGCGACAGCTCGGGCTGGGTATAGAGCCAGGTTGCAATGGCGATCAGCCAAAAGAGCGCTCCCCACGGCCACACGTAGCCGGGGTACCCGAACAGCCACTTCAGCGTCGCCAAGGGGCGCGGCGGCCACGACCAAAGCGGCGCCATCGCCGGGCGCTCCGCCGGCTGCCATTCTCCTCGGGAATCTCGGGTGCCGGCAACGACGTCAGACATAGTCTCTCCTTGCCTCCGCCGAGGCGCAGTGTGCGTGCCCCCATCCCGGAACACAAGACGCCTCATGTATCCGCTTGCATCGAGAACGGCGAGGGGACATGCGCATTACACCGGATGCAGGAGGGGCTCGCCGGCGAGGGCGCGGACAACTTCCTCGGCGGTGCGCCGGCGCAACTCCTCGAGCGATTGCACGGACGAGAAGGCGACGTGGGGGGTGAGGATGACGTTGTCGCGGCCGGTCAGCGCCGCCGGCACCGCCGGCTCGCCCTCGAGCGTATCGAGCGCGGCGCTGCCGATCCGCCCTTGATCGAGCGCGCGCACCAGCGCGTCGGTGTCGATCAGCGGGCCGCGGGCGGTGTTGACGACGATCGCCGTCGGTTTGGTCCGCGACAGGAAGTCGTCGGACACGAGGTGATGGGTGCCTTCGAAAAGCGGGGTGTGCAACGAGATCACATCGGCCGTCTCGGCCAGCGAATCGAGATCCATCATCTCGATGTCGTCGTGGCTCTCGACGAACGGGTCGTGGCCGATGATGCGCAGTCCGAGGCCGGCGAACTTGCGCGCGGTCGCCGAGCCGATGCGTCCGCAGCCGACGATACCGACGGTGAGATGGTGAAACCGCGTGAAGGTGGCGGCGCTCGGCTGCCAGGTGCCGCCCTGGGTGAGGGCGTTGAGATCGGGGATATGACGCAAGAGCGCGAGCGCCAGGGCCACGGCGTGATCGGAGACCTCTTCGACGCAATAATCGGGCACGTTGGTGACCGGGACGCCGCGCGCCCGCGCGGCCTCGACCGGGGCGTTGTCGACGCCGATGCCGGTGCGGGCGATGATCTTGAGGTCGGCCACCTCGAGCACCTCGGCCGAGATCGGCGCGAAGCAGACGAGCAGCGCGTCGGGGCGCTCGGCTGCCACCAGCTTGCGCACTTCCTCGGCGGTGGGGCGGCCGAGATTGGCGTCGATCAGGGTGTGGCCGGCGGCCTCGATGATCCGCGTCTCGACCGATGCGTCGCCCCAGACGCGATCGGTGAAGAGTACTTTCAAGGCTAGCCCTGGGTGGCGCCGTCGAGCTCGTCGAGCACTTGCTGAGCGACGCCGCACGCTTGGGCCGAGCGGATCAGGCCGGCGACGGTTCCCGATTGGATCAGCGCCTCGCGAATCTCGATCCGCGAGCAACCGTGACGGGCGGCGGCACGGACGTGGTGGCGAAGGGTATCGCGTTCACCGATCGCGGCAAGCGTGGCGATGTTGATGAGGAGCCGGGTCTTGGCCGGCAGGCCCTCGCGGACGAAAACCTCGCCCCACGAAAAACCGCTGACGTAGTCCTGCATATCCTGCGTCATGTCGTCGAGGCCCGCGGCGATCGGGTCCATCACGTCCTCGCCGATGATCTCCCAGCGAACCTTGCGGCCCTTGTCCACCCACTCGCGGTCCATCGTAGATCTCCCTTTCTCGGTAGCGGCGTCAAGCGGGCGCGGGCTGGGCCGGCAACGGGCGCACCACGTGATGGGTGCGGTCGCGAAGCTGGCGCACCAGCGTCGGCACGATCTCGGAGTAGGCCCCGCGCAACCCGCGGTAGGGTGGCGGGCACTGGTCCTTGATCAGCTCGTGAAGGCGGGGCAGCGCATGGAAGGGGACCATCGGGAACATGTGATGTTCGATGTGGTAGTTCATGTTCATATAGAGAAAGCGCGATACCGGGTTCATCAACACGGTGCGCGAGTTGAGGCGGTGGTCGCGCACGTTCTCGGCCAAACCGGCGTGCTGGCTGCCGTTGTACACCTGAGCCATGAAGCCGCCGTAGAAGCGCGGCAGCACCACGAACAGGGCGGGCAGGATGCTCGCGGTCGCGATGCAAGCGACGATGACGGCGATGAAGATCGCGGTGTAGATGCGCGACAGGCCGACCACGCGCGCCCACTCGGACTGGGGAATGAATTCCTTGGCGTGGGGGGGCAGGCGCCCGGTCGCATGAGTCACGATGTTGCGAATCTGTTGCGGCCCGCTTTGCAGGAAGAAGAAGTCGAGCAGCGCGCCCCAATTGGGCGGCCGCGGAAAAGCGATCTCGGGGTCGCGGCCGACGATGATCGTTTCGGTGTGGTGCCGGGTGTGACTCCAACGCCAGAAGTGGCTCTCGTGCAGGGTCATAACCCCGGCCACGCGCAACATCGCCTCGTTGAGCCAGCGGCTGCGGAAGACCGTCCCGTGGGATAGCTCGTGCGAGTGGTGATCGCTGGCCGAGTAAAGGACGCCATAGACGAGGAAGGCGGGAATGCACCACGGCGAGGGCCAGGCCACAAACGCGACCGCGCCCGAGCCAATCATCAGGACTGCCCACAAGCCGAAGTAGCGCAACGCCGGCCCGTCGCGGCGGGCGATCAGACGCTTAAGCTCCTGGCGATCCACCTCGCAGCTGAACCACTCGGTCTCGACCCGATCCTCGATCTCGTCGGCGTCGAGCCCGACGGCCTTGCCGACCCCACCCTTGAGGCCGTAGTCGCGTTCCGCGCTCATCTGACTTTCCCAAGCTTCGCCAGGCGCAGATATTATCGCGTTTGCGATCGCACACAAACCGATGCCCAGGGGCGCCGTGGCTTGGGGTAAGCTCGGCGCCGCCCAATACGGGTCCGCAAGAAGGAGGTGCGCGGTGAGCAAGAAGGTGCTGGTGGTCGGCGCCTCGGGGCTGGTGGGGTTCGAGGCGGCGCGGCATTTCTGCGAGTTGCCCGAATGCGAGGTCACCGTCGTCTCGCGGCGCCCGCCTCACGACCGATTGGATGCGCGATTTGTCGCCGTCGACCTGACCGACGATGACGGATGCGCCGAAATCCTGGCGCGCGAAGCGGCGGGAACCACGCACCTGGTCTACGCCGCGCTTTACGAGAAGCCCCAGCTGGTGGCGGGATGGCTCGACGAGGAGCACATCGCGACCAACATGCGAATGTTTCGAAACGTCCTCGACGCGGTCGATGGCGCCTCGTCGGGCCTGCGGCACGTGACCACGATGGAGGGCGGCAAGTCCTATGGCGTGCACGTTCGGCAGGTCGCCATTCCTTCGCGTGAGGGCCGCGACGACGCCCGCGACCTGCCGATGTTCTATTGGCCGCAACAGGACTACCTGCGAGCCAAGCGGGCGGAGCGCACCTGGCACTGGACGATCTTCCGGCCCGCCAGCATCTGCGGCGAATCCTTCGCCAGCCCGATGAACCCGATTCCGGCGCTCGGCGCCTACGCGGCGGTGCTCAAGGCCGAGGGCAAGCCGCTCCACTATCCGGGCGGTGAATCGACCATCGCCCAAGCGACCGATGCCGAGCTGCTGGCCCACGCCATCGCCTGGGCGGGCGAGGAGCCGGCGGCGCGCGACCAGATCTTCAACGTTACCAACGGCGACGTCTTGGTCTGGGAGAACCTGTGGCCGGCGCTTGCCGAGGCGCTGGGCATGGAGCCCGGTGGCCGCGAACCGATGCACCTTGCCACGGAGATGCCCAAGCGCGCGGCGGTGTGGGACCGCATCCGGGCCGAGCACGATCTTCGCTCGCCCGACCTCGAGCATTTCGTCGGGCTGTCGTTTCAGTACATCGATTCGCTCCTAGGCGTCGACGATCCGACCCGGGTCAATCCCGCCATCATGTCGCCGATCAAGCTTCACGAGGCGGGGTTCCATGAGGTGATGGACAGCGAGCGCTCGTTGACCCGATGGCTGCGCGAGTTTCAGGACAAGCGCTACCTGCCGCCGGCGTCGTGGACCGTTTGAGCGCGCCCTCGGCCGGCGCCGTCGTCTGCATCGGCGCGGCCCACATCGATCGTATCGCGCGCTGCCAAGACCAATTCGTGCGCGGCAGCTCCAATCCGGTGACCGTCGCCGAGGCCGCGGGCGGGGTCGCCCGCAACGTCGCGGCCAACCTCACCCGGCTCGGCCGCGAGGTGGCGCTGGTCAGCGCGGTCGGCAGGGACGCGAAGGGCGAAGCGTTGATGGCGGCGCTCGCCCGGGAGGACATCGATGTCTCCGCGGTGCTGAGCTGCGCCGAGCTTCCGACGGCCTCGTACACCGCGATCCTCGAGCCCGGCGGCGAACTGGTCGCCGGGCTCTCCGACGCCGCGATCTACGAGACGCTGGATCCGGCCCTGATCGCGAACCTGGCCGATCGATTCGCCGAGACGCCGGGCTGGGTGGTGGATGCGAACCTGCCCGGCGAGAGCCTGTCGGCGCTCAACCCGCCGGGGCGTTTGTTCGCGTGCGCGGTCTCGCCGGCCAAGGTCGGACGCTTGAGCCCGTGCCTGAGACGGATCGAGGCCCTTTTCGCCAACCGCGCGGAGGTCGCGGCGCTCAGCGGCCGGGCGGTCGGATCACCCGAAGACGCCCTGGCGGCGGGCCAGGCGCTGCGCGAGTCCGGGCTCGGGTCGGCCTTCGTGACGCTTGGATCGGAAGGGGTCGCCGTCGCCGCGGAAGGCGCATCCGCGATCTGGCCGGCGCTGCCGAGCGCGGTCCGCGACGTGAACGGGGCCGGCGATGCCTTTGCCGCGGGGGTTATCGACGGGCTCGTCGGCGGCGCCGCCCTGGGGGATGCTGTCGGCCGCGGCCTGGCCATGGCGAGCCTGGCCGCCGAGTGCGACGGCCCGGTGACACCGGCGCTGGATCTTGGAGCCCTGGCGGCGCGGGCCGCCGGCGCCAAAGCGCGCGCGTGAAACACGCCCTCGACATCGCGCCGCCGGTCGCCAGCGCATTGGCCGAGCGCCGCCCGGTGGTGGCGCTCGAATCCTCGCTCATCGCCCACGGCTTGCCGCGACCCCGCAACCTCGAGGTAGCGCACGCGCTCGAGGCGACGGTCGCGGCCGCGGGCGCGATTCCAGCGACGATCGCGGTCCGCGGCGGGCGCGTGCGCATCGGCTGCGGCGCCGGCGATCTCGAGCACCTGGTGCAGGCCGAAGATATCGCCAAGGTGAGCCGCGCCAACCTCGCCACCGTACTTGCCGCGGGCGGCGACGGCGCCACCACTGTGGCGGGCACGATGATTTGCGCCGCCGCCGCCGGCATCGGCGTCCTGGCCACCGGGGGCATCGGCGGGGTGCACCGCGGGGCGGCGGACACCTTCGACATCTCCGCCGACCTGAGCGAGTTCGCGCGCACCAATGTCGCGGTGGTCTGTAGCGGCGCCAAGTCGGTCCTCGACCTGCCCAAGACGCTCGAGGTCCTGGAGATGCTAGGCGTGCCCGTGATCGGCCTTGGCACGGACCGCTTTCCCGCCTTCCACGCCCGCGATTCCGGCCTGGCGCTCGAGACCGCGCTCGAGGGGCCGGCGGCGGTCGCCACCGTACTGCGCCAGCGCGCCGCACTCGGCCTGCCCGGCGGGGTAGTTGTCGCCAACCCCATCCCCGAGGCGCAGGCCATCGAGCCCGCCGAGCTGGAGCGCTGGATCGAACGGGCGCACGCCGAGGCGGCCGAGCGCGCGGTGAGCGGGGCTGCGCTGACGCCGTTCTTGCTCGACTGCCTGGCCCGGCTTAGCGATGGCCGCACGGTCGAGGCGAACGTCGCGCTGGTCGAGCACAACGCCGCCGCCGCCGCGCACATCGCGGTGGCGCTCAGCGAAACCAACTAGGCCCCTCGCCACATACGCAAGCGGCAGGAGGACATACCCATGAAGCACGACGGCATCAATCTCGAGAAGAAGTTTGGACTTTTCAGTGAGCGGTGGGCGCCAAAAGTCATCGCCGAAATGAATGACTACCAGTTCAAGGTCGTGAAACTCGAGGGCGATTTCATCTGGCACGATCATCAAGATACCGACGAAACGTTTTCGTGATCGACGGTGAATTGCGCATCGATTTTCGCGATGGAAACGTGCGTTTGTCGAAGGGGGAGATGTTCGTCATTCCCAAGGGGGTTGAGCACAAACCATTTGCGGAGAATGAAGCGAAGGTGCTGCTCATCGAGCCTCGCGGGGTTGCCAACACGGGCGAGGAAGGTGGCAAGCGGACGGCAGAGAATGACGTATGGATATGAGCCACCACTAGCGGTTTTGTTCCCGGCGTTGCGAGGGCGCGCCGGCGGGCGTATTCTTGACGGCCATAGGGAATGACCGGTCGGCAATCGTGTTCTCGGGCTCGGATTGCGCGGTGCGCGAGGAATGCGGGGAGACGTAACGATGGCGGATACGACACTCGTTGCACGTGACGAGCGCGGCAACTGGGCCCCCACCTATCTCCGCGAGATGCCGGCGCCGATGCAGTGGCCGCCGCGCCTTCTGGGCACGCTGAAATGGCTCTTCGGCTGGCCCGGCTATCTGTGGCCGTGGAACTCGCTGTGGGTGGGCATGGCTTTGGCGACCTGGTTCTTCCTGACCCCGGCGCTGGCCTCGATGCAGACCTTCGAGCTGTGGTGGATCGCGCTGATCTTCGCCCGCAACATCGGCTTGGTGCTGCTCTATTTCGGCGGCCTGCACCTTTACTTCTTCACCGCCAACCGCCAGGGCACGGACTTCAAGTACTCGACGCGGGGGCTGGCAACCAAGAGCAGGCGGTTCATGTTCGGCAGCCAGGTCCGCGAGAATATGTTCGTCTCGCTCGCGAGCGGCGTGACGATTTGGTCGGCCTACGAGGTGGTGACTTGGTGGGCCTATGCCAACGAACTGCTGCCATTCATGAACTGGGCGTCGAACCCGGTGTGGTTCGTCGTGCTGCTCGTGCTGATCCCGATGATCCGCGAGGTGCACTTCTACCTGATCCATCGCCTGCTGCACTGGAAGCCGATGTATAAGCTGGCCCACCACCTGCACCATCGCAACGTCAACATCGGGGTGTGGTCGGGCCTCTCGATGCACCCGCTGGAGCACCTGCTGTACTTCTCCGGCGTGCTGGTCCACTGGGTCATCGCCTCGCACCCGATCCACGCCATGTTCCATCTTTTCCACCTCGGTTTTTCGCCGGCGGCCGGGCACAGCGGCTATGACCGGATCGGCGCCGAGGGCGGCAAGGGCGTCACCATCGGCGCCTATATGCACTACCTCCACCACCAGTATTTCGAGTGCAACTACGGCGGCGACGGGTTGCCGATCATCGACAAGCTGATGGGCACCTTCCACGATGGCTCCAGGGAATCTCACGAGCGGATGAATAGGCGGCTCAAGGAGCGGAGGTGGGCGAAGCAGGAGCAGGGGGCTGAGTAGACGGGCTACCGTCGGGAGCGGGCCCTAGACCTTCTGGCGAACAAACCGCTCGACGCCGACGCCCGCTTGATTGGCTGGGATGGTCGACGTCGGGCCGCGGCCAGGATCATACGCGGGCTATGAAATCGGGGATGAAGACGGCGGTCCTCGGCGGCGGCATCAGCGGAGCGGCCACCGCCTATTACCTGGCAAAGCACGGCCACGAGGTGACGCTGATCGAACGCCAGCCGGGCGTTGCGCGCGAGGTCAGCTTCGCCAACGGAGGGCTGATTTGCCCGAGCCAGTCCGAGCCCTGGGCGGCGCCGGGGGTGCCCTTGAGCCTCTTCAAGTGGCTGGGGCGCGACGATGCGCCGCTGCTGCTGCGCCTGCGCGCCATGCCGCAGATGTGGCGCTGGGGCCTGGCCTTTTTGCGCAACTGCTCGGCCGCCCGCCATCGCCGCAACACGCTGACCAATTTCAGGCTCGCCCAATATAGCGCCCGGGCATTCGCGGAGCTCCGCACCGAGGTCGACATCGACTACGACTTGCTCACCGTGGGGACCCTGAAGGTGTTCCTTGATCCACAGGCGCACGAGCACGCCGTGCGGCACTGCGAATCCCTGCGCGAGCACGGGCTCGCCTACCGGGTGGTCGATGCCCAGGGGTGCGTGGCCATCGAGCCCGCGTTGACCGCGACGGTGCACACGCTTGCCGGCGGCATCCACTTCCCCGAAGACGAAGTCGGAGACTGCTTCAAGTTCGCCGAGGCGATCGTCGAGCACTGCCGGGCGCTGGGCGTCACACTCTCCTTCGACACCGCCATCACCGGGCTGGAGACCCGCGGCCGCGAGATCCATTGCGTGGAGACCGATCGTGGCCCGATCGCCGCGGACCGCTTCGTCGTGGCGATGGGATGCTACACCCCGCTGCTGCTGCGTCCGCTCGGCATCGTGCTTCCCGTCAGTCCGGTCAAAGGTGTCGCTTCCACCGTGCCGGCCGCCGGCTGGAGCGAGGCACCGACAGTGGCGGTCGTCGACGAGCACAGAAAATTCGCCTTGATCCGCATCGGTGATCGGCTCCGCGCGGCCGGCTCCGCCGAGTTCACCGGCTACGAACCCGAGCCGAGCATCGCGCGCTGCGACGCGATTCTCGACAACGTCGTCAAGCTGTTCCCGGCATTCGCGGGCTGCGTGCATCCCGACAGTACGGAATACTGGGCCGGACTGAGGCCGATGACCCCGGACGGCCCGCCGGTTCTCGGCCCGACGCCGATCGAAAACCTGTTTCTCAACACCGGCGGCGGTCACCTGGGCTGGACCTTTGGCTGCGGCGCGGCGCGGATCGTCGCCGATATCGTCGCCGGGAAGCCGCCCGAAATCGACCTCGAGGGTATGACGCTAGAGCGTTTCCGCCACTGAATCGGGGCGGAACCACGGCGCGCGGCCTATGCGAGCGTTGGGTCTAGGACCTGCGGGTAGGGATCGTCGACGCCCAGGAGCGAGCGTAGCTCGGGGCTCGCGCGTTCGATCACCGCCTCGCTAACGCCGCCGAGCTGGTCTTCGAACGGGGTGACGAACTTGGGCAGGTATTGGCCCAGGATGGCGACCCGCGGGGAAGCGGTGTGGTTGACGCCGGAGCAGTGCCACAACAGCCCGGTCATCAGCGTCACCGAGCCTGCCGGGCCGTTGGTCTGCAGCGCCATCGGCGCAGAACTCTTCCGCGGTCGGAACCGTCCGCGGACCTGGGTCCCCGGCGCGACCCGGGTGGCCCCGTTCTCGGCGGTGAAGTCTTCGAGCATGATCGTCGCCTGGCAGTTCATCATGATCGTCGCCTGGCAGTTCATGAAGTAGCTGCCGTTCAACCCCATCGGAAAAGTCTCGGTCTGATCGAGATTGAAGTAAGGATAATCGCAGTGCGGCCTCTGAGGCTCGGCGCCGGGTTGCACGATCTTTGCCGCGAACGAGCCGAGCCTCACCTCGCTGCCGAGAATGGCCGAGAAGACACTGAGGATCGTCGGCTCCTGGACCATGCGCTCGAACACCGCGCCTTTGTCCACCAGGTTCCAGACGTGGCCGCTGGGGTCGAACATGGTGCTCGAGTCGACCTCCGGCGCCGGGGCCGCGGCGAGCTCGAGGATGCGTGCCCGCGCCTCGGCCACGACCTCGCGCTCGAACAACCCTTCGAGGACGACATAGCCTCGACCTTGGGTCAGCTCGCCAACGATTTTGTCGATATCCCGCGCTATGGCTTGCATCATAGCGCAGCGCTCGTCGTGGGTCAGTTCGTGCTAACTTCGCGCCAGGCCGCGCCTATTCCTTGAGGAGCCGGGCCGATGGAGTTTCAGTACGCCGAGGAGTGGTACACCTGCGAGATCGATCGCAATGAGCTCAAGGCGCTGTCGCGCCGGGGCGACGCGATGGGACTTCTCTACCTCGGAGGTTATGGGGCGGCGGTGGCGGCGAGCGGCGCGCTGGCCTATTTCGCGTGGGGCACAACCTGGGCGATCTCGGCCTTCTTGCTTTATGCGGCGCTGTTCATGTTCGCCGAACTCATCTCGCACGAGAGCTGCTACTCGACGCCCTTCCGCAGCCGCTGGCTCAACGAGGCCGTCTACTGGGCCACCTACTTCGCCTCGGTGAGGGAGCCGGTCTTCAACCGCTGGTCGCATGCCATCCACCACACCGACACCAAGTCCGTCGGCACCGATCCGGAAATCCAGGTGCCCAGGCCCGCCAACCTGGCGCGGCTGGCCGTCGAGTTCCTGAGCTTGTGGCACATCGGCTTCCACGTGAGCGCCATGGTCAAAGCCGCCTTGGGCGGCATGCCGGAAGCGGCCAAGCGGCTGGTGCCTGCGGACGAGTTCCCCAAGGTGGTCCGCAACGCGCGCTGGTTCCTGGCCGGCTACGTCGCGGTGCTGGCGGTCGCGGCCGTCGCGGAAAGCTGGCTGCCGATCCTGTTCGTCTTCTTGCCCCGGGTGTTCGGCGCCTGGATCGTCATCCTCTACACGATCACCGAGCATGCCGGTTTGGCCGACGACGTGCGCGACCACCGCCTCAATACCCGCAGCGTGGTGATGAACCCGGTCCTGACCTTCTTGGCCTGGAACGCCAATTATCACATCGAGCACCACCTGTTCCCGATGGTGCCGTTCCACGCCCTGCCCAAGCTGTCCGCGGTCCTTGCCGACCAGCTTCCAGCCCCGCGAAGGGGCCTGTGGGGGGCGTGGCGGGAGATGTTGCCGGTCTTCCTGCGCCAGCAGAAAGTCCCGGCGTTCGTCTACGCCCCGCCGCTGCTCGAGCCCCGCGCCGCCTGAGCCGGGGATCGACGCCTCAAGCCGCGCGGTAGGGGTGGTGCTCGATCCAGTGGCGGGCGATTTCGATGCCGGTGCAGATCCACACCTTGTCGTGTTTCAAGACATAGTCGAGGAAGCGGGCGAGGCCGGCGGCGCGGGCGGGACGGCCCATGAGGCGGTCGTGGACCGCCATCGCCATCATCTTGGGCTCAGTTTCGCCCTCGGCGTAGAACATGTCGAAGGCGTCCTTGTGGTAGGCGAAGTATTCCTCGCCGGTATTGAAGCCGCCGATCTCGCTGAAGGGTGAATCGTTGCATTCGTACGAGTAGGGAACGGCGAGGTGGGGGGTGCCGCCGACCGTGACCCAGTAGGGTAGCTCGTCGTTCAGCGCGTCGCGGTCGTAGAGGAAGCCGCCCTCCTCGACCACCAGGTGGCGGGTGTTGGGTCCCGGCCGCCCGGTCATCCAGCCCAAGGGGCGGCTGCCGGTGGCCTTGATGATCGATTCCACGCCGCGGCGGACGTACTCGCGCTCGACGTCTTCGGGCAGATCCTGGTAGTCGATCCAGCGGTAGCCGTGGCAGACCACCTCGTGGCCGGCCTCGACGATGGCGGCCGCGACCTCGGGGTTGCGCTCCAAGGCGGCGCCGACGGCGAGTACGCCGACCTTGATGCCGCGCTCGGCGAAGATGCGCAACAGCCGCCATACCCCCCGCCGCGAGCCGTACTCGTAGATCTGCTCGACCAGCACGCTGCGCGCGCCGGGCGCCGCCGGCCAGCCGATATCGGTGAGCATGCCCTCGGAGCGGGAATCGCCGTGCAGCAGGTTCTCTTCGCCGCCGGTTTCGTAGGCGAGCGATATCTGCAGCGCGACCCGGGCGCCGCCCGGCCATTTCGGGTCTACCGGGTGGGCGCCGTAGCCGATCAGGTCGCGATCGTAGGTCAGGCCGGATGGAGCCATGCGCGGCGGCGGCCTATTTCTCCTTGGCCGATTTCTTGGCTGGCTTCTTCACCGCCTCGACCTTTTCCTTTACCTGGGTCGCGATGTCGCGGCCGGCCCGGGCCAAGCCGTTGATCATGGGCGAGAGCTGGTTGGCGGGGATCAGGGCGCGCGCCACCGTCACGGGCTTGTTCTCCGCGTTGACCTGGGCAAACGTCACGCGAAGGACACCGTTGCGCAGCGTGACGTTGGTGATGGCATCGGCGAGGAATTCCGGGATTGGGTTGTCGGGTATTGGGCACCTCGGTTGGGGTCTAGGGACAGGTTCGCAAGGCTGGCATCTTAGCGCGCGCCAGAGAGCTCGTTGTAGGAGTCGAGAACCGCTGCACCGGAGACGCCGGCCCCTTTGAGCCAGTCCATCAGCATGACCGCGCCGATCCCGCGCAGCTCTTTACGCCAAAGCTCGCCGGGATTGTCTACCGTCATGCCCTCGGCGGCGAGCCGTCTCGCAAAGCCCGTCGCCCGCATCCGACTGCGGTTCCAGCCCATGGTCTCGGCCATCGCCGCGGCACCCAGGATCGCGCCGCGCTGCTCGGGCGCCAGCCCCTCGAACAACGCGGCGTTGACGAAGACGAAGTTCTTGGGCAGCCAGGACTCGATCCGGTAGTAGTGCCCAAAGCTCTCCCATAAGCGTTCTTCGACGCCGACGGCGGTGGACAGCCACACCGCATCGACAGTGCCGCGCGCGATGGCGTCCACCAGCCTCTCGTCGGGGACGCCGACGGGAAAGGCGCCGGTCGCCTGTGCGATCTTGCCCACTGCCGCGTCCTGCACGCGCATGCGCAGGCCGCGGAAATCCGCGTTCGAGGCGAGTTCGCGGTTCGAATAGAGCCCGATGGGCATCACTGGGACGGTATAGAGGAGCCTGAGCCCGCGCGATTTGAGATACGAAGCGATGGCGCTGCGCGAGGCTTGATCGAGCCGCCGCGCGGCGCCGAAATCACCGCCGAGGAAGCGGACGGTGTGGACGGCGAACACCGGATCGTCGTCGGCCAGCGAGGCCACCGGGCGCTCCCCGAGCGCAAGCTCGCCGCGCTCGACGGCGCGCAAGATGTCGCTGCCGCGGAGCTTCGAGCCAGCGGAATGAACGGTGATCGCGATCTCGCCGCCGGTCGCTCCCTCGACCGCCTCGGCGAAGGCGCGGGCCACCTGGGCGCGGATCGAGGTCTCGCCGGCCCCGCTCGCGAGGTCCCAAGCCTCGGTCGCGCCCGCCGTCATGCCGCTTGCGAGCCACAACACCGCCACCATGGAAGCCATTCGTCTCATCAGACAACTCTTTTCAGCGTCTCGAGGTGCCAAGTCTGGGCCGAGGCTCCATTCTGTGGCTTTGTCGCGGCCGAGGCAACGTGAAATTAGCGCTCGCGCAGGGCGCGTTCGCGGGCCCGGTTGATGGGATTGAGGATGTAGTCAAGTACGGTTTTCGAGCCGGTCAAGATATCGACCTCGGCGATCATGCCGGGAATGATCGGTAGCGGATCCCCGATCGTGCCCAGGTGATTGGCCTCGGTGCGGACCAGGATGCGGTAGAAGCTCTCGCCCGCCTCGTTGACGATGGTGTCGGCGCTGATGTGCTCGAGCTCGGCGGCCAGCCCGCCGTAGGACGCGAAGTCGTAGGCCGTGATCTTGACGTTGGCGTCCTGACCGGGGCGCAGAAAGGCGATGTCGGCGGGCCGGATCTCGGCCTCGACCAGGAGCGTGTCTTCGAGCGGCACGATTTCGACCAGGTCCATGCCGGGCTGGATGACGCCGCCGAGCGTGTTGACGAGGAGCCGCTTGACCGTGCCGTAGACCGGCGAGCGCACCTCGGTCCGCCGCACCTTGTCCTCGGCGGCGCTGGCCGCCTCGGCCAGCACGCGAAGGCGCACCCGCGCCTCGTTGAGCTCCTCGAGCGCTTCCCCGCGAAAGCCCTCGCGCCGCTCGGCGATGCGCCGCTCGGCCTCGGCCAGCGACGAGCGCACCCGCGGGATCGCCAGCCGGCTCGCCGACAGCTCGCCCTCGATGTCGTTGACCTGACGCTCGAGGCGAAGTACCTCGACGCGCGAGGTCACGCCCTCGGCCACCAGTGGCTCCATAATGCCGAGCTCCTCGGCGGCGAGGCGATGGCTTTCTGCAAGCTGGGCGACCCGGCTGTCGAGCTCGACCAGCTCTTGGCGCCGTTGCGCCACCTGCTGTTGGAGAATCCCCACCGCCGCCGCGAGCTCGGCCTGGCGCGATCGGTAGAGCGCCGTCTCGTCGGCCACGAGCGCCGCTTCGACGTCGGCGGGGAAGCTGGGTGCGGCGCCGCCGACCTCGGCATCGAGGCGGGCGATCTTGGCCTGAAGCGCAAAGTAGCGGGCCTGGTTCTCGCGCAGGTTGGCGCCGAGCGAGGTGTCGTCGATGCGCAGCAGCACTTGGCCGGTCTCGATGATCTGGCCCTCGCGGGCGAGGATTTCAGCGAGGATTCCGCCTTCGAGGTTCTGGACGATCTGAATCTGGCTGGAGGGAACCACCCGCCCCATTCCGCTGGCCGCCTCGTCGAGCCGGGCTTGGTTCGCCCAGGCGATGGCGGCGGCAAAAAACGCGGCGATCGTCAACAACAAGAAACTGGCCCCGAGGCGCGGTCGCGAACGCGCCGCCGCGCGCAGCTCGGCGGTGAACGCGAGGTCGCGGCGCGCTCGGCGGGCCACGGCCCTTAAGCCCCCCCGAGGATGGCAACCTTGCCCTCGGCGATGGCTTGCAGCACCGCCTCTTTTGGTCCGTCGGCGACCACCGCGCCAGCCTCGAGCACGACCAATCGGTCGACCAGCGACAGGAGCGAGGCGCGGTGGGTGATGAGGATCAGCGTCTTGCCCGTGAGGGCCTCGGTCAGGTTCTTCTTGAACCGCGCCTCGGCGCCTGAGTCCATCGAGCTTGTCGGTTCGTCGAGCAGAACGATGGCCGGCTCGTGCAGGATCGCCCGCGCCGCAGCGATCGCCTGGCGTTGCCCGCCCGAAAGCGATTCGCCGCGCTCGCCCACCGGACGGTCATAGCCCATCGGGTGGAGGCTTACGAAGTCATCGGCGGTGGCGATCTCGGCCGCGCGGAGCACCGCGGCGTCGCTTGCCTGGGGTGCGCCGATGGCGATGTTCTCGCGAACGGTGCCGCGGAAGAGCACCACTTCCTGGGGCACGCAACCGATGTTGCGCCGCAGATCCACGGGGTCGATCTGGCGCGATTCGGTACCGTCGACGAGGATCGAGCCGTCGTCGGGCTCGTAGAGCCCAAGCAGAAGCTTGTGCAGGGTGGACTTCCCCGAACCGACGCGGCCGATGATACCAACGCGCTCGCCGGGCTGGATGGTGAAGCTGGCGTTCTGGATTGCCGCGACCGGTGCGCCCGGATAGCGGAAAGAAACGTCGGTAAACGCGATCCCACCGTCGAGGCGCGGACGGTGGAGGTAGGTGCGCCGGCTCGGCCGCTCGACCGGCATCGCCATGACCTGGTTCAGCGTGCGCAGCGAGGTCCGGGCTTGGTTGAGCCGGGTGAGGAACTGGGCCACCTGGAACAACGGCGCCAGCGTCCGCCCGGCCAACAGGACGCAAGCGATCAGCGCACCCACGGTGAGGCTGCCCTCGCGGATCAGGATCACGCCGTAGACCACGATGCCGATGGTCGAGAGCTGGGTCACCGTTGCGGTGACGTTGAGCGCCACCATCGAGATCAGTCGCGCCCGCATGCTGGTGCGCGCCGACAGCGCCACGGAGTTCTCCCATTTGTGGCGCATCCGACCTTCGGCGCGGGTGGCTTTGATGGTCTCGAGACCGCCCAGGGTCTCGAACAGGACGCCGAGTTTTTCTTCTGATTCGCGGAACGATTCGCGAACCAGCGCCCGCAGCGGGACCTGCACGATGAGACCGGTGAGGAGGACCACGACGACGGCGAAGAGCGGAATGATCGCTACCGGACCGCCGATGAACCAGACCACGGCGATGAACAGGAGGATAAACGGTAGGTCGACCAGCGTCGCGATAGTGGCCGAGGTCATGAACTCGCGCAGGGTCTCGAACTCGCGCACGGTGTTGGCCAGGGCGCCCGCCGATTCGGGTCGCGCAGTCAGGCGGATGCCCAGGATCTGGTCGAAGATGCGGCTGGCCAGCACCACGTCGGTTCGCCGTCCGGCAACGTCGATGTAGTAGCCGCGCAGCAAGCGCACCAGGAAGTCGAAGCCGAACACCGTGAAGGCCCCGATCGCCAGTACCCACAGCGTCTCGACGGCGTTGTTCGGCACCACCCGGTCGTAGACGGTCATGATGAACAAGGGCGCGGTGAGCGCAAACAGGTTGATCATCACCGCGGCCACGAGGACCTGCCCGTAGATCCACCAGTTGCGGGCAATGGCCTCCCAGAACCAGCGTCTGGGGCGCGCGATCTCGGCCGCCCCGGAGCGGGCGCGCCGGCTGAGGTCGGGGTGCAGCACGATGGCGTGCCCGGTGTAGGCGGTCTCAAGCTCGGCCGCGCTCATGGAACGCGCGCCGCCTCCGGCTTCGGGCCTCATCACCAGCATTGTGCCGTCGTCGAGGCGCTCGATCAGCACCGCCGCCGTGCGCCCATGCAAGAGCACGATTGCCGGCAGGTAGGACGCCGAGAGCGCTTCAAGCTCGCGTTTGACGATGCGACCGATCAGGCCGGCGCGCTCGGCCGCGCGCAGACATAGCTCCGGCGTGAGCGGCTCTCCGGTCAGCGGTAGCCCGGCCCTAAGGGCCTCGGCCGAGGTCGGGTTCTGGTAGTACTCGGTGAGAAATTCGAGGCTGCGCAGAAGCGGATCGGGCTCTTCCGCGGACCCGGGGTGAAGGCTCCATTCCCGAGCCGCACCCGGCGCCCCGCCAGAATCCTGGCCCGTTGCGCCGGTTTCCTCTGCCTTCGCCCCGTCCATCAAGAAGTCCCGACCGGCTACCGCCGGCAATCCCCTCGCCGGTAAATTTAGTTAAATCGCAACGACGCATGATATAATAGGCTCCGAGCGCGAGCGCTACAAACCACGGCGAGCGCGAGCGCTGCGTTGAGGATACACAGGGGACGAATGTGAGCGCGTCAGCTTCACGGACCGCCGCGTGGGTGAACGCCACCGCGCCGCTCACCGGCGTGAGCGTGGCGCCCCCGCTGGTGCTTGACGCGGCGAGCGCGGCGGAACTGGTCATCCCCGGGGGCAGCTTCCTGCTCACCGCCGCGTTCGCTCGCGAGGGTCCCGACCTGGTGCTCGTCGGCAGCGACGGGACCACCGTCGTCATTCGCGACTACTTCGCCGCCGACGCGCCGCCGGTGCTCTTGACCGAAGGTGGCGCGCGCATCGATGCGGAACTCGCCGAAGCGCTGGCCGGGCCGGCGGCGCCTGGCGAGTACGCCCAGGCCGCATCGGGTGAGCTCGACCAGCCGATCGGCCAGGTCGACACCGTGGCCGGCGAGGTGACGGCGACAAGGCTGGACGGGACCGAGGTCGTGCTCACCGAGGGCGGCGCGATCTTCCAGGGCGACGTCATCAATACTGGGATCGACGCCGCCATCGGTGTGGTGTTCGTCGACGATTCCACTTTCTCGCTGGGCGCTGACGCCCGCATGGTGTTGGATGAGCTGATCTTCGATCCCTCGACGGGCGACGGGCGCTCGGCCTTCTCGGTCGTGCAGGGAGTGTTCAGCTTCGTCTCGGGCGAGATTGCGAAGGCCGGGCCCGACGCGATGGTTGTCAACACACCGGTCGTGTCGATCGGTATTCGCGGCACCCACGTCGCCGGGGTTGCCGCCCAGGAGGGTGACCTGAACACGGTGACGCTCTTGGAGGATGACGGCGTGGTCGGCGAGATCGTGATCACCAACGCGGCGGGCTCGCAGGTGTTGAACGTCGCCAACCAGTCGATCGAGGTCGCGAGCTTCTTCGTCGAGCCAAGCCAGCCGGTGATCCTGACCAACGATCAGGTGCAGAACCAGTACGGCGACGCCTTGACCTCGCTGCCGCCGCCAGCCACGGCCGCGCCGACGGCGGCGGATACGGGCGCAGCTCCTGCCGCTGCCGACGCGGAAGCCGAGGCCGAAGGCGAGGATGCTGAAGGCGAAGACGCCGAGGGCGAAGACGCCGAAGGCGATCCTGACGAGGCGGCCGAAGAGGAACTCGCGGCTGAGGCCGAGGGCGAGCCCGGCGAGGCGGCCGAAGAGGAACTCGCGGCTGAGGCCGAGGGCGAGCCCGGCGAGGCGGCCGAAGAGGAATTCGCGGCTGAGGCCGAGGGCGAGCCCGGCGAGGCGGCCGAAGAGGAATTCGCGGCCGAGGCCGAAGGCGAGCCTGGAGACGCCGAACCCGGCGGTCCCGACGATCGGCCGGGGCCGACCGACGCGGAGCTCGCCGAGGCCGAGGCCGAGGCCGTGGCCGGCGAAGCTGCGGCGGTGGCCGGCGAGGCCGAGGCCGCCGGCGAGGACGCTTTCGAGGCGGCGATTGCTGACGGTCTGTCGATCGAGGAGGCGGCGCAGGCCGCCGAGTCGGCGGTGCGCGAGGTGATTGGCTTCGGCGCGGATGATCCGCTCACGCCCGAAGCCTTCGCCGCCGAGTTCGGTCTTGACCCCGAGGCCTTCGCTACCGAATTTGGGTTTGACCCCGAAGGGTTTGGCCCCGAAGGGTTTGGCCCCGAAGGGTTTGGCCCCGAGGGGTTTGGCCCCGAAGGGTTTGGCCCCGAGGGGTTTGGCCCCGAGGGGTTTGGCCCCGAAGGGTTTGGCCCCGAAGGGTTTGGCCCCGAGGGGTTTGGCCCCGAAGGGTTTGGCCCCGAGGGG
>PVBE012930577.1_pt1 | contig 18765 bp, 13 predicted proteins | sample 1631181 | NCBI WGS metagenome assembly PVBE01 (sample SAMN08397723, study PRJNA350692) | Marine metagenome, whole genome shotgun sequencing project. | isolation source: water | place: Pacific Ocean | collected 2012-04
ACCGATGCCACCTACGCCTTCGGGAGCAGCTTCAACGACGGCGAGTCCTCTGTGTCCTACTCCGGCCAGGTCGCCCGACAGATCCTCATCGTTGACTTGAAGGCCAGAGTCGGGGGGCTGACCGAGCGAATCGACGGGGGCTGGTTCCCCGCCGAGGGCGAGGTCGACTCCGAGATTGGCGGCATGATCGAGCACTCCGTGTCTACGGATCCTCCGGCCCTGCAGCCCACCTACAACGATGTCTCCTCCGGGAAGAACCTGGTGGGCAAGATTGCAGGCAATGATGCGACTGGTCAGCACAAGGACTGGACCACCGACTTCGTGGGCTGGGAAGCGGAGGGCGTCACCACGCCGGAGAGCCTGGTGCGTCACTGGATCTCCGAGATCGACGCAGCCAGTGTGGCCTGGTCTCTCGGTGAGTACCCGCTCGGCCCCGACGGTTCGCCCACCCCTGGGGTGCACGTCACCAGTCAGGGTCAGGACTACGCACAGCTTCTGCAGAAGTTCCTCACCGGTGCTGTGACCTTCTCCCAGGGCACAGATGACTACCTCGATGACGACACCGATGGAAAGGGACTCAATGCCGACCACAGCGCGCCGGACGACGAGGGCAAGCCCTACAGCTCTCTCGAGCACGGCTGGGACGAGGGCTTCGGCTACTTCGGTGCCTCCCGGTACTACACCGAGCTCGATGATCTCACCATCAAGGATGTGGGCTATGCCGACTCCGATGGCGATGGTGCCATCGACCTGAACAGCGAGTACTGCTTTGCTGCCTCCGTCAACGCGGCCAAGCGCGATGCAGGCGCCTCTGCCGACGCACCCACCGACTTCACCGCAGTGGCCTTCGAGGGCTTCTACGAGGGACGCGCGATCATCGCCGAGAACCCAGGCGGCCTGGATGAGGATGCGATGGCCGAGCTTCAGGGCTACCGTGACCAGGCGGTCATGGCCTGGGAGATGGCCGTGGGCGCGACGGTGATCCACTACATCAACGATGTGCTTCAGGACATGAATGCCTTTGATACCGATGAGTACAGCTTTGGTGACCACGCCAAGCACTGGTCTGAGCTCAAGGGCTTTGCGCTCTGGATGCAATTCAACCCGCGATCACCAGTCAGCTCAGAGGACTTCTCAGATATCCATGAGCTCCTGGGTACAGCCCCCGTACTGCCCAACGCCGACTCCGTGGCTATCTCTGGCTACCGGAGTGCACTCATCGAGGCCCGGGGGATCCTCGCCGAGGCCTACAGCTTCGACACCGAGAACGTAGGAGATGACAATGGTGAGAACGGCTGGTAGACGCCGACTCTCCTCCTGGTCGGTCCTGGGTGCACTCGCACTCGGGACCGTCGTGGTGCAGCCATATGGGTGTGCACAAGACGATGAGAAGATCTCCGGCTACTCCCCCGAGGTCCAGGAGACCCTCTCCCAGCTGCTACTGGACACCTGGCCAGAGGTGGTAGAGCCCGCACTCGCCGATGCCAAAGCTGCCACGGAGCAGATGGTAGCAGCCACCCAGGCCTGGGAAGCAGCCATTTCAGCGGGGAGCGGTGCCAAGAATGCTCGAACCGAGGCCCAGGTTGCCTGGCGCGCCGCAATGGCCGCCTGGGAGCGGGCGGAGCTGATGCAATTGGGACCCGCTGGGGTCTCCTTGACCACCGTGGGGGGCCTCGATCTCCGAGATGAGATCTACTCCTGGCCCACCACCAATGCCTGCCGGGTAGACCAGGAGACCGCAGAGGCAGCCTGGGATGATGGTGACTTCTTCGATGCCAATCTCGTCAATGTCTATGGCTTCGATGCTGTTGAGGTCCTGCTGTTCAGCCCAGCCGATGACAACGCCTGTCCGCCGCAGGTACCGCCCAACTCCGACGGCGCCTTCGAGGCACTCGGCGAGGATGGCGTCTCGCTGAACCGCGCGCGCTACGCCACAGCACTCGGCCAGCAGATCATCGCCAATATCGATGCCATCCACGATGGCTGGGATGCTGAGGGCGGCGACTTCGCAGGCACTCTGGCCACCGCCGGAGAGTCCGGCAGCGCCTTCTCCAGCCAGGAATCAGGCCTCAACTCCATCTTTGATGCGCTCTTCTACCTGGAGCTGAGGACCAAGGACCGCAAGCTGGCCTGGCCACTCGGGCTCAACGACTGCGGCCTGGATGACTGCACCGGGATGGTGGAAGCACCCATCGCGGATAGCTCCCACACCTGGGTAGTGGAGAACCTGACTGGCTTCGAGAGCCTGTACACCGGCAACGACGGTGTGGGCATGGGGGAGCTGATGATCGCTGTGGGCCAGACCGATATCCACCTCGACGTCCTGGACTCCCTGGACAAGGCCAAGGCCACCGCACAGGCCCTGCAGATGCCGCTCAATCAGGCGCTGGTGGACGATCCTGAGGGCCTCCAGGCGCTCCACGATGACGTCAAGGCAGTGACCGATGTCCTCAAGGGGGACCTGGCCACGCTGCTGATGCTTCAGGTTCCCACAGAAGCTGCGGGGGACAATGACTGAGGCTCTCCAACGCACCGGGTTGGCCCTGCTGGCTCCGCTGACGGACCCGGGCAGTCGAACCTTCTGGCCCCTGCTGCTGCTGGCTGCGGGGGTCGGCTGCGTCTTGCACTTCTGGAAGACACGGCAGGATGAAGGGAGCCTCGGAAGTAAGATCTGGGCTGGAGTCGGTGGTCCGCTCTGGTCGCACCGCTCCTCAGTTCTGGACCTGCAGCTGCTCATCGCCCGACGCCTGCTCGGTCTCCTCGGACTCATCCCCCGGCTCGGCAGCGCCTATCTATTGGCCACTGGCATGGTCCGCTGGCTGGACCGGCATATCGGGGTTCCGTCTCCGCCGGACCTCCCACCCCTCATCCTGACCATCCTGTACACGCTGGCGCTCTTCGTGGTCTGGGATCTGAGCCGCTACGTGCTCCACCGGCTGATGCATGCCTCGGAGTTCCTGTGGCAGTTCCACCAGGTCCATCACTCTGCAGAGGTCCTGACCCCCCTGACCTTCCACCGCGCCCACCCGGTCGAGAGCGTCCTGTACGGCCTGCGTGGCGTGGTCACCACCGGGCTGCTCGCCGGGCTCGCCTTCTGGCTGTACCGGGGGCAGGCTGTGGAGCTGACCTTCCTGGGCGTGCACAGCCTTGGCTTCGTGATGAATGCCGCCACAGGCAACCTGAGGCACAGCCACATCTGGCTGGGCTTCGGGCGCCGGTGGGAGCACTGGCTGCTCAGTCCGGCCCAGCACCAGCTCCACCACAGCGTGGATGAAGAGCACTATGGGCGCAATCTCGGAACCTGGCTTGCCTGCTGGGATCGCATGGGTGGCTCGCTCATCCTGACCTGTGAGGCACAGCTCAAACGAGTGGGGCTGGACGAGCCCAACCACGCACCGGATGGCCTCATCAGTGCCTTCGTCGACCCATTCCTGGCTGCGTTTCGTACCCTCCGCCTGACCCGATGGGTGCTGGCCGCAGCCGCACTACTCTGCCTGACCGGTGGCACCGCCCACGCTGATGAGGATCCCGAAGAGGAAGAGGACTCCCCCGACGGATCCATGATCGTGACCGCACAGGGTGATGACCCAAGAGTGGCAGGCTCAGCCCATGTGATCACCGAGGAGGAGCTTGGGCGCCACGAGTACACCGACATCCACCAGATCCTGGCCTCCGTGCCGGGTGTGTACCTCCGCGGTGAGGATGGCTTCGGCCTCAGACCCAACATCGGGCTGCGCGGCGGAAACAGCGACAGGTCCGCCAAGATCACACTGATGGAGGATGGCGTCCTCCTCGCCCCCGCACCCTATGCCGCGCCTGCCGCCTACTACTTTCCCCTCGCCGAGCGCCTCATCGGGGTGGAGGTGGTCAAGGGTGCTGCGGCGATTCGCCATGGTCCCCAGACCATCGGCGGTGCGGTGAACCTGCTCACCCGCCGAGTGCCCAATGAGACCACTGCCGCACTCGATACCGCCTATGGACTCCGCAACACCATCAAGGCACATGGCTACGGAGGCTCGGGGGGAGAGAGGTGGGGCGTGCTCGCCGAAGTGGCACACCTCAGCTCAGATGGCTTCAAGGTGATCGATGGTGGAGGGAAAGCCGGCTTTGACCGACAGGATGCCATGCTAAAGGCCCGCTTCGGCACCATCCGAAGTGCCGACCTTTTTCAAGATCTAGAGCTCAAGCTTGGCTACGGCTTAGAGCGATCCAACGAGACCTATCTGGGCCTCTCATCCACCGACTTCAAGGTCGACCCCGACCGGCGATATGCCGCGAGCCGTGGAGACCTGATGGAGTGGCAGCGGACCCAGGAGTCCATGACCTGGCGGGTGCTGGCCGGGCAGGATGTAGATGTGCGAACCGTGGTCTACCACCACCACCTGACCCGGGCGTGGACCAAGCTCAACGGCTTCGGCGGCGGCCTCTCCATCCACGATCTGCTCTACCAGGGAGCTACTGGCGGACAGGCCGAGGTCTACATGGCCATCCTCGAGGGTGAGGAGGACTCCACCCACGCCGATCAGCTGCTCATGCGAGGCACCAACGATCGAGACTATCAGAGCTATGGGCTGCAGACCGTGGCACACCACCGGCTCTCTTCAGGGCCCATACAAAACGAGATCGAGCTCGGCGCGCGATACCACGTGGACCAGGTCAAGCGACTGCACACCGAGGACCCCTACAACATGACCGGGGGGGCGCTGGTGCGCGCAGACGGGGACACTTCCACCACACTCGATAGCCACAGCTCCGCCCATGCTGTGGCCCTCCACCTCCACGACGATCTCAACCTGGGTGCCATCCGGATCCTGCCCGGCCTCCGCTATGAGCGCATCCAGACCGCCTCTGGCACCAAGAAGACCGGACCCATCGATCCCCAGACGCACCAGATCCTGCTCCCGGGGATGGGCCTGTATGTGGAGCCTCTGGATGGACTCGGCTTCCTCGCAGGTGCCCACCGGGGCTTCAGTCCCGTCGCACCAGGCAGCCCGGAGGATGCTCTCCCCGAGACGGCATGGAACTACGAGGCCGGCCTGCGAGCCGCCACCGGGCAGACCCGGATGGAGGCCATCGGCTTTTGGAGTGAGTACGACAACCTGACCGGACAGTGCACCCTCTCCGGTGGGTGCACGGATGCCCAGCTCGACACCCAGTTCAATGGGGGCAAGGCACGGGTCTACGGAGTGGAGAGCACGGCCGGGCAGGAGCTGGGACTCACCTGGGGTCTCACCCTCGACCTCGACCTCTCCTACGCATGGACCCACGCCACCTTCCAGAGCAGCTTCCTCAGCGAATTCCCCCAGTTTGGGCGGGTGGAGGAAGGTGACTTTCTGCCCTATGTGCCCGCCCATCAGGGTAGCGCAGGCCTGGCCCTCCTCCACGACCGAGGAGGGATCTCGCTGAAGACCACCGGCAGGTCCGGCATGCGAGATGAGGCAGGCTCCGACGACATCCCCAAGGCCCAGCAGATCCCCGCTCACCTCCAGATCGATCTCGGCCTGGAGGCCCGGTTCGGGGACCACTGGGCGGTCTACTCCAGCATGACCAACCTCACAGGCACAAGGCATATTGAGTCATGGCGACCCCTGGGAGCCCGACCTACCGCACCCTTCCAGGCAATGGTCGGAGTAAAGGCCGACCTATAGCAGTTTGCTTCAGCCCTTGGCTCAGCCCATGATGGCGCCTATGCTTGTCGAGGTATCCAGGGGTCATTGATGCGTCACCTCCTCCTCCCGCTGCTTGCTTTTGGATCGGCCTGCTCGGAGTACGAGCTGTCCGGCAAGGGAGATGCCGGTGATGGTGAGGTCAATCGTCCATCGATTCCCGAGGATACAGGCACAGATCTTACGGGTGACTCAGGAGAACTTCCCGATGAGGATACCGGGCCTGAGCCCAATTGCGATGAGTGGCTCCCAGCCACCCCACCCCCGGTACCCATCGATAGCACCTGCCTGGTCGAGCCCACTGTGGGCTCCTTCGACCCGGTGGTCGAGTGGCAGTGGCAGGCCAATCCCTTCTACGGTGGCTACGACGACATCATGGCCGCGCCATCGATTGGGAACCTCAACGACGACAATGGTGATGGCCGGGTCGACGAGGATGACATCCCCGATATCGTCTTCACCAATTTCTCCGGTGGTGCCTACAGCAGTGCTGGCACCCTGACCGCCATCAGCGGTGACGGCAGCGGCACGCTGTGGAGCGTGATGGATGCCGGTGGCTATGGATTCTACAGCTCCGGCGGCGTAGCGATTGGTGACCTCGAGGCGGACGGCCAGATCGAGGTCTGCGTGGCAGGTACCTCCACGGCAGTCGTCTGTGTCAACGGAGTCGACGGGTCCTTGAAGTGGGCTGCTGGCAGCGAGATCCATGGCTACGGCTGCCCAGCCATGGCCGACCTCCGGGGCGATGGCACCGCCGAGGTCATCTACGGACGCCAGGTCTTCGACCACACCGGCGGCACCGTCTTCGTCGGCACCGAGGGTGCGGGCGGCTCCCACTACATGTCCTTTGCCATCGACTGGGACGGAGACCCGGAGCTCGAGATCATCGCTGGGCGCACCATCTACGATCCGGATGGAACCGTGGTCTGGTCAGACCCCTCCCATGAGGGTGCCCCGGCCGTGGGAGACTTCAACCTCGATGGACGCCCCGACCTGGTGCGGGTCCAGGCCGGCACCATCATCGTCACCCTCAATGACGGCACCGTGCTGTGGACAGGAAGCCTTCCAGGCGGAGGAAACGGCGGGCCTCCCACCGTGGCAGACTTCGATGGGGACGGCGCTCCCGAGGTGGGCGTGGCAGACCTGAGCACCTACTCGGTCTTCGACGGGGACGGCACCATCTTGTGGTCCAATCCCACCAGCGACTACTCAAGCTCGCAGACCGGCTCGAGTGTCTTCGACTTCGAAGGCGATGGTGCGGCCGAGGTGGTCTATGCCGACGAGCACACACTGTGGATCTACGACGGTGCCACCGGAGCCACGGAGATGGAGCAGGTCGGACACGCCTCCGGCACGCTGATGGAGTACCCGCTCATCGCAGACGTGGACAATGATGGCTCTACCGAGATCATCGTGGCCAGCAACAACTACGGCTTCTCGGGCTGGAATGGCATCACGGTCATTGGTGATTCTTCGGACAGCTGGGCCCCGGCACGACCCATCTGGAATCAGTACGCCTACCACATCACCAATGTGAACAACGACGGCACCATCCCTACCGTACAGACCAAGAACTGGCTGACCTGGAACAACTTTCGAGCAGGCGGCACAGAGCTGGGTCCTAGCCACTGGCAAGCAGACCTGCGGGTGGGACCCAAGGATGTCTGCGAGATGGAGTGCGATGCAGACGTGGTGACCTTCTACATCTCGGTCCAGAACTACGGGCTGCTCGATGCGGTGGACTTCGACGTGATCCTGGAGCGGGACGGTGTGATGGACTCCATCACCATCCCGAGCCTCATCTCCGGGGCTGCCCGGATGGTCGGCCCATTCGAGCTGACCCGTGAGGAGTGGGAGGACGGCACCATCACCGCACGCATCGATCCTGATTCCCGGGTGGAGGAGTGCCGCGAGGGCAACAACACCTTTGGTCTCGGGCCCTGGCCGTGTGACTGAGGACTAAATGCAGACCCCGGCACCGTTGAGCTCAATCACATAGTCCGGCTCAGATGGATCATTCGAGATGATGTGCAGCGTGTTCCAGTCTTCAAAGAGGTCCACCGCATCCACGCAGCCCGATCCAGACACGGTGTAGGTCACGGTGATGGAGAGAGAAGCGCCAGGGGAGAGTGTGCGCGGCCCAGGCCATGAGCGCCCGAAGGCCCCGCAGGGCACGGCATCGTTGACCACCGCCACGTCAAAGACCTCAAGCGGCTGATCCCCGGCGTTTTGGACCGTGACTGTCGCTGTGGTGGTGCAGAAGGCGTACATGTCCAGCGAGCGTGAAGAGCCATCCGAGGTCACGACCGAGATCACCGGTGCGCAGATCTCACAGGGAGGGCCGTCCCCCTCGCCCTGCAGGCCGAGGTCCACATCTTCCGCCAGCGGCTCCTCGGTGATGAATGTGATCTCACCAGAGTAGCTGGTGGACTCATCCGGGGAGAAGGTGACCTGCAGCGTCCGCTCCATGCCAGGAGTCATGGTGATGGGCATCGCAAAGTCGGATGTGACACTGAAGATGGCTGAGCTCGAGGATCCCATGCCATTGAGGTGAACCGACTCCGTACCGACGTTCTCAATATGCACCAGCTCCGTCAGCGTGTCGTCCGTGTTGACGGTCCCGAAGTCGAGCTCCGGCGGATCGACGTAGAGCTGGTAGGGCTGGGGCTCAGTATCCGTGTCGGTGTCCGTGTCCGTGTCGGTGTCGGTGTCCGTGTCCGTGTCGGTATCCGTGTCGGTATCCGTGTCCGTGTCCGTGTCCGCGTCCGCGTCATGGGCAGGTGTGGGTCCATCCTGTGCCTTGGTGCCCATCGGCGTGCTGCAGGCAAACAAGACCAGGAGTGAAAGTGGACTCAGACGCATCGATTCCCTCTGTGGACCGGCACGGTAGCACCGCACTTTTGGGTCCGCGCAAAAGCTTCACGTGGATCCGCGCAAAAGATTCACGCGGAACTGGAATCGCCAAGGGGCTTAGAGAGCTTCTCTGCCACCTTCCGAAGAACGCCCGCCGGATCCTGGGTGATCGGCGTGCCGTGACCGGGGACAACACGGCTGAGGTCCGGGGTATCAGCGAGGCTTCGAATCCAGTCCGCTGCCGCACGCTTGTCTCGGACCACGAACATCTTGGCCACCGGGGTCACCCGCGGGCCACCAGAGGATCCGATGAGCCGAACAAACCAGCCCGACGGCCCCTCGACATGCGCCATGTTGAACAGCAGATCGTTGAACACCAAGGTGACCCCGCTCGGGCCTTGCACCCTCAGGACGCCCTCTGACCGTCCAAGGCCCTCACCCGGGATCAACGAGACCCGGGCGTCTTGAGGAAGAGCTTCGTAGTCCCCATCAACGGCTACGACCTTGGCCACCTTCTTCCTGGCTCCAGCCGGGCAAAGAACCGTCAGGTCCGGATAGCGGGCCTTGTACCGTGCTGCGTCCATTCGGTGGAAGCCGCTTGGAACCACGAGGAATGCCGGCACACCAAAGGACTCCAGGGCAGCCATGGAGTCCTCGTCCATCGCGATGGCACTGTGGATGAGCAGACCCCCATCCTCCATCCTCGCCACCACACACGTCCGCACGAGCGCCTGGTGAGGCAGCTTGGCCTGCACCATCCAGAGGCCTTCATCGAGCGAGACGATTCCGTCGTGCGCGCTGGCCTCCCAGGTCATGTGGGGCCTGGACCTCCGCCTGCCTCCGTCTCCTCCGCTTCCGCCGCGGTGTCCACCTCGACACCCGTGCCGGACGTGCCGGTATCACCACCGGCCTCCGGACATCCATCGCCCTCCAAATCCTCTACGATGTCCGACTCCATGGCGAGCAGGGTCAGGACCAGCACATCTCCTGCGAGTCCACCGTCGAAGGAGGGGAAGGTGTAGGCGATTCCCACATCGTTCATGGCCTCCACCAGGTCATCCGCAGTGGCCTGGAATTCATCGGCGGTGATGCACATTCCTGCATGAGCCTCGACCATGTCCAGGCCGGTGTAGCTGCAGTACCCGCCCGAGACCTCGCACAGCTGAGCCTGGAACTTGGACTGCAGCACCACCAGATCGCTATCGGCAAACCGTGCATTGATCAGTGGGTCCTCGCCCACTCGCACGAAGAGAGCGGTGAGCAGCTCATCCACCTTGCCGTAGCCCCCCAGTTGATTGAACACGACCTCACACGGAGTCAGGGTAGTGCAGGGGTCTGAGACGATCAGGGGCTTGGTCGCGAAGAAGGCCGTATAGAGGATGTCCCCGGGGATCGTGGGCGGAATGGGAACGCTGGGCGCGTTGTGCATGATGCCCGCATCGTTCATGGCCTCGATGAGGTCAACGGCCATGGCATTGAATTGATCCGTGGTGATCGCCATGTCCGCGTGGGACATCATCAGGGTGCTCGGTGTAGCCGTGTCTCCCTCGAGACCCTCGTACTCGCAGGGTCCGCCGGTGCCGTAGCAGATGAGCTCGTGGAGCTGAGACTTGAAGTGGTCGGTGCCGGTGTCGTTGAAGAACCAGTTGATCTGCGGATCCGCCTCCACCTTGGCGATGAAGATGTCGAGGAATGTGTTCACCCCCTCCTCACCGCCCAGGAGATCGTAGATAGAGGGAGGACTCGCAGAGTCATCAGTGTCGGCGTCGGTATCAGTGTCGGTGTCCGTGTCGGTGTCCGTGTCGGTGTCCGTGTCGGTGTCCGTGTCCGCATCCGCGTCCGCGTCCGCGGCTGCCGTATCGGTGTCCTCGCCTTTGTCCCCGCAGCCGAGGAAAAGGAACATGGCAAGAGTGAGCGTGCGCATGAGGGCCTCCGTGCTGCGAAGCATACCCCACCAGGTGATGACCTGGGCTCAGTCCTCTTGCACGATACCGTGCGGAGAGTGGGGTCCTGCACGACCCGCAGGTGCATGCCCCTTTGTGCCCGGTCGAGGCGGCACTCCCGCCTCCACATCAGGCACATCCCACCGCTCGCGGACGACCACATCCTCGCTGCCGAGCTTGTAGATGCTGAGCTGGACCTTGAGATCCGAAAACGTCCAGCTGGTGGCAAAACGGGCCTGGGCAGCTGCAAAGTCTGCCTTGGCAGGTGCCGCCGGGGATGTGGCGGTGGGCTTACCTAGCCGCGAATTGATGCGTGAACTGGCGTCCTGGTAGTCGCGGATCGCCGCTGCAGGTGTGCTGTGATGACGCAGTGTAGAGACGTGGTGGAGCGGCCCCTGAGTGGTTCGAACCATGACAAGGAAGCTGCTGGCATCACCCGGCGTGCGGTGGGTCAGTGACCTGGGCAGCCTTGCGGCAGAGCAGCGGTACTGATGCGTCATCCGACGTGCTGCAGGGGCAGACTCGCAGTCAAGCCCCCTGGCAGTGATGAAGGCCTCGATGGCGCCTGAATCGCTGCCTCCAAGCTTCAGGCCCCACAGGCTGCGGGTCGGTGCCGGTCCGCGAACGACTCTCGCCGGCTGACCTGCCGAGGGCGGCATCGCGGGCGCGAGACGCGGCAGCTGCCGACCCTGTGTGACCGGCGCCTCCTCGGCACATGTGCAGGCCAGGCAAGAAGCCACAGCAAGAGCACGAAGCACGGCACCTCCGTCGGGCGAGGTTAGTCCAAGCCCATGGCATGGATTCATACCATCTCCGAAGACGAGGCCGAGGGCATCCTGGCCAAGCACTACGGTGCAGCGGTCGGCCGAGCCGGCAGTGTGGCGGCCATCGTGAAGCTGCACAGCCAGCATGTGCCCACGCTTCGAGCCAGCATGAACCTGTACATGGCGACCACCACGATGGAGCAAAACCCGCTGCCGCCGTGGACCCGCGAGCTCATCGCCACCGTGGTCAGCCGCACCAATGACTGCTTTTATTGAACGCTCAGTCACGGGGAGGCTCTCCGTGAAGCTGGCAAGCCTGCGCTCGTCGATGCCGTCATCGCCGACTACCGGACCGCCCCTCTCGAGGCACCTCTCCGGGCGCTCCTGGACTGGTGTGTCCAGATGACCCGCGCACCCGCCACGCTGACCGAGGCAGATGTCGAAGCACTCCGGGCGCACGGCTGGACCGATGGGGAGATCAGTGCTGCTGGCTTTGTCTGTAGCTACTTCAACTTCATCAACCGGGTGGCGGACGGGCTGGGCGTGGACCTGGAGGAGTGGATGCACGACCGACCACCGCTGGGTCCGTGTCCCTGGTAGCGACACCCCCTCTCTGGGGTGAGGTCACTCCCGCTGTAGACTCGGTCGACCTCCCCGACCGAGCGGAGGTACTCATCGTGGGTGCCGGTCTGGCTGGCTGTGCCACCGCCCTGCTCCTGGCAGAGGCGGGCTGGGCCCCGGTGGTGGTGGAGGCGCGAGGCGCACCTGGGGCTGGGATCAGCAGCCGGGACACCGGGCTGTGCATGCCGGTGATGAACGACACCCCCCACCGGCTGATCGCTGCACTCGGAGTGGAATCAGCCATCGAGGTTGTGCGGTTTGCCCAGCAGAGCCTGGGCCTGAGTCGGGATCAAGGGCTCCTCGACCCCTCGGGGGTGCTCATGGCCGCAGGCATTCCACAGGAGGTGGAGCAGCACCAGGTGGATGTCGAGGCCATCGAGAAACTCGGCATCTCCCACGAGACCTGGAGTCCAGAGGAGGTCGCAAAGCGCACCGACACAGCCGCCTTCGGGCCCGGCATCTGGGTGCCCGAGGGTGGACGCATCGCCCGGGATGCCTGCAAGCAGCTAGCCGCAAGGGCTCAGGCGGCCGGGGCACGATTTGTCCTGGACACACAGGTCACCGGTCTCGGCGGGCAGGGCGCAGATCCGGTGGTCCAGACTGCGCACGGCGCTGTGGCAGCGGACGTGGTCATCCTCGCCGCAGGCGCGGGCATCGCACAGATCGAGCCCTGGTTCGAGGACAAGTCCTACCCGGTTCGCACCCAGCTGCTGGCCACGCCGCCGCTGGACTCCTCTCTCCCCTTCCCTGTTCGCACCCAGCTCGGCCACGCCCAGCTCATCCCAGGCCCCGAGAAGCGCATGGTCGCCTCGGGCTGTCGGTGGGCCACAGCCCACCTGGAGGCGGGAGAGGCGGACGACACGGTGGTCTCTCCTGCCGTGCATGCAAAGCTCTCCGAGCTTGTCAGCCGCCACAGACCCGACGGGGCCGCACCCACCCATCAGTGGACCGCCATCATGAACTTCACCTGCGACGGGCTTCCCCTGCTCGGACCCATCCCCGGTCGCAGCCGCGTCATCTCCTGCGCAGGCTTCGCCGGACACCAGGCCACCCTGGCTCTGGGTGCGGCACGAGCAGTGGCAGACGGACTCCTCGGCGAGTCCACAATCGAGGTACCCGAGCTCTTTGAACTCGCCCGCTTTGTCTAGGTCGTGATCACCCGATCAAAGCTCAGCCACCGGCGCAGCAGTGTCGGGGTCATCTCCCTGTTCTTCACCATCTTCACGCAGGTGCTGCCCATCTTCATGTAGTTGGATGCATGCGCCAGCTGGATGACGGGCCAGGGGTGCTGCTTGAGGAACTCAGACTTGCTGAGGGCCCGGAGCATCCCCTGCGGCACAAAGCTCTTGGAGAGCATCTGCGTGAGCGCAATCCAGAAGGTGTCCTCCACCGGACGGGGGTACTGCAGGTTCACCCGGTGCTGGTAGAAGATGCGGGTATTGACCCCCTCGATGTCGTACTCGCTGATGAGGCCATTGGCGATGAGCTTGTTGTTCAGCTCGCTGCCTGGGAAGACCGTCATAGAGAACAGGTAGAGATCGTATGGGTGCGGGAAGCTCGCGATCATCTCGAAGAGAGCCGCCTTGTCCTCCTCGGTCGAGACCGGGTCATCGTAGATGAGCTGGAAGTGCGGCTTGATGCCGAGCCGGTGGTACAGCTGCGCGATGTCGGAGATCGACTGGTTCTTGACCCGACGGTCGTACAGATGGCCCGTCACACGCTCCGAGGACTGAATGCCCATATAGACGCCAACCAGACCCGCATCCCGGAGCATGGTCATCCGCTGCTCATTGACCAGCTTGGGCTCGATGAAGATCTCGAAGGGAAGACCAACCTCCCTGGGGTACCGCTCGCAGAAGTCCTCCAGCCACTCCAGCTGGAAGTTGAACACCTCGTCATCGAAGCGAATCCGCTTCATCTTCCAGTGCGACTGCGCAGCCGTGATCTCAGCCACAATGCTCTCGGGCGAGCGCACCCGGAACCACTTCTGGGAGGGGTAGACATCCTTTTTGTAGGTGGAGTTGTAGCAGTAGCTGCACTTGTAGATGCAGCCGCGGCTCCCCATCATGGTGAACACCGGCTCCCCGTGGATGGGATCGCCCTGCACATAGGTGTTCCCGTTGATGAAGAACTTGTGCTCGTGGGTGTGGAAGTCCCGAAACGGCAGGTCGTCCAGGTCCTGGACCAGGGGCCGCAGCGGGTTCTCCCGGTGGTCATCCTCGGACTTCCTGAACCAGATATTGGCCGTGTCCTCGAACTCCTCTCCAGCCTTGAGCTTGTCCGCCAGCTCCACAAGCGCCAGCTCACCCTCACCGAGGAGCAGCATGTCTGCTTCTGAGATGCACTCACTGGGCAGGAGCGTGGGGTGCATTCCTCCCCAGAGAACCGCGATCCCCAGCTTCTTGTAGATGTGCTCGGTGAGCGTCTTGGCCGAGTTGGCATAGGCCGAGGCACGAATCGAGATGCAGACCAGGTTCAGGTTTTCCCGCCGGATGACCTTGATGAGATTGTCCAGCTGCTTGTCTGTGGCCGGCTCGAGATGGTTGCTGATCCAGTCCTTGAAGTAGATCTCGGTGGCATGGTGGCCCGCCTCTCGAAGACCTGCTGCGAGAATTCGCACCGCATTGTTCTCCACATCCCATGTGGAGATGATCCCGATGCGCGGCCCATTTTGGCCAACGCTCCGCACAAGACTGTCTAGGCGTTGTTGCACGCTTGTACCCCTACCTTTTCCAATCTATCACCGGAAACGCCCGGTGCGGGCCCCTCAACCGATCAGCCGGCTGGATACCAGCCCACCATCGCAGCACTCTGGGCCGCCTCCCAGTGCGGCATCTCGACGCCGAAGGCCGCCTCAAAGCGGGTGCTCTGAAGACAGGACCGGGCCGGCCTGGGCGCTCCGCCGAGCTCCGCTCGGCTGACCTTCTGGGCCCGCAGTGCCACCCCTGCGATCTGTGCGCCCCGCGCGATCCACTCGTAGGCGGTGCTCTCCCCGGCACATGCGAGGTGGAAGAGCCCCCTTGCCTGCCCCCGTGCAGCCGCGATGAGCGCAGGTGCGATGGCACCAGCCGTGGTCGGGCTGCCGACCTGATCGGTGACCAGAGAGACGCTCTCACCCCTCGCCATGGCCTGAAGTGCCCGGGTGTAGAAGCCCGGCAGCCCTGGCTGGTACACCCACTGAAGGCGAACCACTACCGCATCTGCGTCCAGTGCTGCACGCTCCCCGACCAGCTTGGTGCGGGCATAGGTAGACCTGGGATTGGGCGCCAGGTCTTCGGTCAGCCAGTCCACCTCGGGTGCATCGAGGACGTAGTCCGTGGAGAGATGCACACAGCGGATGCCGCGGTCCTGGCAAGCCCGCCCGATGACACCAGGGGCCGTGCCATTGACAGCCATGGTCCACTCCGGTTCCTCGTCCGCCCGGTCCACACCAGCCTGTGCAGCGGCATTGATGAGGGCAGTGGGTCCCAGCTGATCCAGTGCATGCGTGACGGCTGCCGGATCTGTGATGTCGAGCTGCTCCCGGGTCAGGCCGTGCACCTCACCGGTCTGCACCAACGCAGTCCCGACCAGGCCACCCGCACCCGTGACCAGGATCATTGAAGACTCAAGCGTCCGAGAGGACCCGGGGCTCGTCGGGCCGGAAGCCCGCCGGAGCCAGTCCGGGCTCATTTCGATAGGCGATCTCCGCCTCCGGACGCTCGCCGTCCATCAAGTCCACCATGTACCGCTTGTTGTGGACCATGTCCTGGCGCGTGAACGCGTTGATTTCGTAGATGCCGGTGTCCATGCGAATGGCATCCTTGGGACAGGCCTCCACACAGAAGCCGCAGTAGATACAGCGCAGCATGTCGATCTGGAACTCGATCGGGCGCTTCTCTATTGGCTGGTTCGTCTCCTCTGCCTCGATGGTGATGCACCTGGCTGGGCAGACCTGGGAGCAGCACATGCAGGCCACACACCTGACCTCCCCGTCCACGTGGGTCATCAGTCGATGCGCACCCTTGTACCGAGGCGGCATGGGCTTGCGCACATCCGGGTACTCGATGGTCAGGAAGTCCTGCTTGAACACGTTGTGGATGAGGTGTCTGAGCGTGATCCACATGCCCTTGATGATGGCTATCAAGTAGAGCCGCTCACCAAAGCCCAGGCGCTGGGTACTCTTCCGCGCAATGCGCACTCCGTCAGCCATTGGGGCCTCCCGTAAAGGCGATCCAGATGCCCGCCAGCATGACGTTGACCACGGCGATGGGAAGCATCCGCTTCCACCCCAGGCTCATGAGCTGATCATAGCGGAACCGGGGGATAGTCCAGCGAACCCAGATCATGATCCAGCAGCCGATGAGCACCTTGACCACCAGGACATTGAGGTGAATCACGAAGGCCACAATCTCGGGCCCCAGGGTGCCCTGCTGAATGAACCCAGTAGATCCCAGGAAGGCAAGACCCGCGTGCAGGCCGGCCAGACCAAGCCATACGATGACCCAGAATTTCGGCTCCCGATGGCGGATGTCGTCTGCAGGAAGCGACTGGTAGAAGACCCGCTGGCGGCGCTGCCATGCGATCACCGCCAGCACCGGCAAGACGATAGCACCGCCCCCGCCGAACACCATCAGGATGGTGTTGGCGTGCTGCCGGATGGCATCACCATCGAGGAAGGGGAAGTGGTAGCCACCGAAGAACAAGGTGGCGGTCACTGCGGATGCCACCACCATATTGGCGTACTCGGCCATGAAGAACAGCGCGAAGCGCAGGGAGGAGTACTCGGTGTGGTAGCCAGCCACCAGCTCCGCCTCGCCCTCTGGGAGGTCGAAGGGCATCCGATTGGTCTCCGCAAATGCCGCCACCCAGAAGAGGATGAAGGCAAGCATACCGGTCACCACTCCCCCCTGGAAGACACCCCAGTTCCAGATGGGGCCTGCCTGCTGGGCCACGATATCGCTGAGCCGCACGCTGCCGTAGAGCATGAACATCACGACGAGGGAGAGCCCCATGGCCAGCTCGTAGCTCACCATCTGGGCCGAGCTCCTCAGCCCGCCGATCAGGCTGAATTTGTTGTTGCTCGACCAACCCGCCAGCATGATGCCGTAGACCCCAAGCGAGGTGATGGCCAGGATGTAGAGGAGTCCACCGTTGATGTCCGCGACCTGGAGCTTCACCACCAGATCCCTGGAGATCCGAAGCTCATCGCCCCAGGGAATCACCACAAAGGTGCTCAAGGCCACGGTCATCGCGATGATGGGTGCCACCATCCAGAACTTCTTCTCCACATGGCCAGGAGTGATGTCCTCCTTGGTGATCAGCTTGACCACATCCACCAGGGTGTGGACCAGCCCACCCGCACGGATTCCGCAGATGTGGGCCCGGTTGGGTCCGGGTCGATCCTGGATGTAGGCCGCACCCTTGCGCTCCCCGTAGATGAGCAGGGGCACGATGTTCATGACGAAGACCACCGCAAAGATGCACTTGGCGACGACGATGAGCAGCGCGATGGGATCCATCTGTTCTCCTCAGGCCGTTGGCTGGGTTGGGGCGGCGGCGGATGACGACGAGGCAGCGCCTCCAAGAAGCTGGCCCTGAGTGCCGATGGTCGGGTAGGTCATTCCCGACAGCCCGGGGACCTCGGCAGCCATCTGCGCAAAGGTACCGACGGCCGTTGTCGTTCCCGGCGCCTCGCCAAGAGCAGCACCGATGGCATCGATCACCACGTAGGCTGGCAGGGCATCTCCCACCGGGTGAACCGCGCGCTGAAGGCGCTGGACCCGACCATCCTTGTTGGTGAAGGTGCCATCCTGCGCGACATGAGCCGCGACCGGAAGCACCAGTCCCGCGGCCTGAGCAGTCCGGTTGTCGTGGGTTCCCAGGTAGGCCACCGTCCCCACACCGGAGAGCTCAATGTCCAGCCGGCCAACCACATCGTCCACGAGGATGATCAGGGTCTGCACCGCGCCATCCGCCACGGCGGTCTTGAGCGCCTCTGCATCTCCTGCCTCGGCATGCTCTGCCAGAAGCTTCACCCCAGCTGTGTTTGGGTTGGCATCCTCGCTCACGAGGAATTCATCGGCCACCGCGACCGCGTCGGGGTCATTGCCCGAGACATGGAAGAGCCGGGCACCGCCCGGCACCATGCGGCTGAGCTGCAGTGCAGCCCAGTTGGCCTCATTGGTCTCCTGTGTGCCGAGGACGATGCCCACCTCGCCCGTGGCTGCCGCCTTGGCGAGGGCCTCGAGCGCCACTTCCAGGCTCACACTCTCGGCATCCACGCGGGCACGAAGGAGGCGATTCATCGCTCCCACTCGCTTGTAGGACATCCGACCCGGGTCACACATCCAGCTCTGGTTCACCTCATCATTGCGGCGCGGCATGAGGCGGAAGACATGGCCCTGCTCATGGCAGACCGTGATGTTGCAGCCCGTCGCACAGCCGCTGCAGATCGAGTCCTGCTCCCGGAGGTACCAGACCCGCTTCTCGAAGCGGAAGTCCTTGTTGGTCAGCGCCCCTACCGGGCAGACATCCGCCAGGTTTCCCTGGTACTGATGCGAGAGCTTCTCGCCCGGGAAGATGCCGATGTGCGTGTGGTCACCGCGATCGAACAGACGCAGCTCGCCGGTCTCCGTGATCTCATCACCAAAGCGCACACAGCGAGAGCAGGCCACACACCGCTCGGAGTCCAGCACAATGTGCTCGCCGATGTCCTGGCGCTTTTCCTTGGAGACCTTCGCATCGCTCAGCCGGGACTCGTAATTGCCGTGCTCCATGTAGTAGTCCTGGAGCCGACACTCGCCCGCCTGATCACAGATGGGACAGTCCAGCGGGTGGTTCACCAGCATGAACTCCATGGTGGCCTTCCGGATCTGGGCCACCTGCTCGGTGTCTGTGCGGATGGCCAGGCCGTCCCGTGCACCCATATTGCAGGCC